>Ga0222718_10004704_pt1 | contig 11267 bp, 14 predicted proteins | sample C33_27DmetaG_FD_165045 | JGI IMG/M metagenome (GOLD analysis project Ga0222718, IMG submission 165045) | Estuarine water microbial communities from San Francisco Bay, California, United States - C33_27D | ecosystem: Environmental > Aquatic > Marine > Unclassified | place: USA: California... | reverse complement strand
TGATGTGGGGCACTGGCTATCCCGGCTACCACCGCGTCGAGCACGGCTGGCTTTCTCTTGCGGATGAACTCAAACTCGTTCGAGAAGGTTTTGATTGGCTTACCGAGGAAGAGCGCGATAAATATCTTGGTGGTAACGCCATGCGCGTGTGGGACTGGTCGTAGGTAGAATCTTGTTCAGATGGCGTACTCGCCGCTCGGAACGAACATGGAGCATGGATAATAAATGGCACTTCAACCTGGAACTAAGGCACCAGATTTCACTCTGGAAGCGCACTCGGGGACTGTAACCCTCTCTGAACTACGCGGAAAAACCGTTGTAGTTGGGTTCCATCCCGCCAGCTTCACTGGTGGCTGACTGAACCAGGTGCGCGGGTTCCGCGCAAGCTACGACAAGTTTGTCGAGTTGAACACTGAGATCATCGAGATCAGTGCTGATCCCACTCCAGTTCAAAAGGCGTGGGTTGCCAGTATGAAAGAAGACGGTAGCGACGAAGACGGGCAAGTTCCATTCCCAGTCGCAAGCGATTTCTGGCCGCACGGCGAAGTGATCAAAGCGTTCGATGTGTTCAACGAAGCCACAGGCAAGGCAAAGCGGTCGGTATTCATCATCGATGGCGAAGGCATAATTCGCTGGTCAAACGTCTACACCGATTCGATCCCAGCTTCTGGCGAGCTACTCCACGAAATCGAAAATCTGTAGCGACTACCGGCACGCATACTGAGGATTTATATGCCGCCAATCCAGCAAACACGAGCGACTAGAGCGATAAGAGTGGGTACTGGGTTGATCGCGATATTGGCGGTCTTATTTGTGTCGTGGTTCTTGTACGCCATTTACGTTCTTGAACCCAACGAAGCCAATACCTCGGCGATAGGATTGGTTAATTCAACTCTTATGGTGTTGCTGGCTGTCGTTAGCATCGCGTACGCACGTTCAGTCTGGCGCCGGAGTTACGGAATTCACGATCAACAGGGTAAGTTGCGAGCCTTCACAGGTTTCATGGTGATATATCCGATACTGATCGCCGTATTGCTTCCGTATGCGCTTATCTTCACACTTTTTGCTTTTGCACTTCAGTACATGAATTCGCTGTTCAGCCGCCCGTTCGCTTATTCGCCTTCAGCTTCAGCGACGAAACAAAAAGGACATGGGTAATCCGATTTTATAGGGGTGACCGTCGATTGATCTGGTTCTGAGCAGCCCCGACCCCAGCCGCACTCACTGCCGTCTTCTATCCGCGGTTTGTCGCGGCCAGTGCGATGGACCTTGGGTACGATTCGCAAGTTGATTCGTTGTCTAGAGTCGTGCCGGTGTTTTCTTCTAAGTCAGAAAACTGCACAACGAAACCTACTACTGCACCTTCCTCAAGCGGCCCGATGATCGGAAGTGAACCGCCCTCATCAAACAAACGCTGACGGTTGATGTTGTCACCGCTAATCACTTCGATCTGAACGGTCCTGTGGAATTCTCGAGTCAGTTTAGGCAGAGGGCCTGAGAGCGTTCCGGTAAGCACTAGCGGGGCAGACCACAGGCCTTTATTCGGCGCATAGTTCACAGTTCCAGAGATTTCGTAGGTAAGAATGTCGTCGCCACAGTGGCCTGTTTCATAGCTAAACGCAGGGAGCTTGTAGCTGAATGTCCCTTCGTATAGTGCTCTTGGGACGATCATCTCGTACGGCGTACGTCCTCCATCAGGCGTACTCTGCTGAACCCCCGTCATAATCGGCTCGACAAAGCGTTCTACTCTCTCCAGATTCAGCTTGCTTTCGTTTTGCATCACATCTGCCGAAGAAACAGCGAGGATTTCATCAATCCACGACTGATCGACCCACCCCATCCACTCTCCGCTGAAGTCTGCCAGTTCAATCGCACCCTCATCACTGAGCGGAGTTTGCCCTTTCCAAGTGGAAGGTTCGGCAAGAATTCCGTAGCGAAGTTCTGGTTCGATAGCCGCAACCGTTATCTCGAAAGCTTCTCCACCGACCGATCCTTTTACGACGTAGTCACCAGCCCACGGCAGGGTTACGTTTTCGTTCAGATCACCGACACCTGTGCCAGCGACGTTTTGAATAACGTCTGTCCAATCGATTAATCCTCGCGGTTCGATAGCAGATATCTGGTATTCAACGTCTTGCATATTTCCGTCTTTAGTTTCGCCAGAAACGGTCAAATTCAATGTGTATTGAAGGAAATCAACGCTCCCTGACCAGGACTTTTTGAGTGTAGCGTTGCCGCCCCACGGGCTAATTTCAGCCTGAACAGTCATGCCGTTTGATAGTTGGACCGATGCCGATGAACTTCCAGCGTTTTCGTCAGCAGATGGAGTTTCTGTTGGGTCGGCCAGAAATACTTCCGACGCCTTTTCCAGAGGCAAGCTTGATGTGTTGCTCAGTAGTTGTCCGCTGCCGATCCCAGTTCTCAATCGGGTCTTCTGGCGAGTAAGTGAAATTCCATACTTCGCTAACATCAATCGACGCGAAATATTCGATCGTGAAATCGGCACCACCCTTCAGGCACGTGAAGTCGGTGATTGCCGTGAACGTCGGGGTGGTAAGAGCTGTTTCAGGCGGTGCGAATTCAATAATCACTGGCTCGGCGTTCAGTTTTCCATCGACATCACCAAATAACGTCCAGTGCGTTTCCGGGTGGTCTCGACAACGGCGTCATCTCCAGAGCCATAAACCTGCCGGCGTACAACCTGCGATTCAGTCGACTTTTTCATCGTCACCGCTTCGACCGGGAAAGGCACCCCTTCCACAGCTGTGTTTGGGACAGTCAGTCTCAACCCGAAGAAATCTGAACGATATATCTTGATGCCGCTGAAGCTCGAAATAGACGTCTTGATCGTTGCGTTCTCGCCAGTTTCGTCAATTACGATCTCGTCGACATCCAATGGTGTTGAGAGCGGTGCTTCCCCGTCATCGGAACTATCGCTCTCGAAGTGAATCAACCGGAATCCATCTTCGAGTAATGAAACAGGAAGTACTAGCGAAACTTGAACTGGTTTCGAGAACGTGGTTCCGTCGGGTCCGAATTCGTACGCTGCAAGCTCAGGCATGTCACTGGGCTCGCTGACATCGTTTTCGACTTTCTAAACCGTAATTTCGATATCTTCCGACAACGCTCCAGGCGGAACTTTGATTGTGACGAATCCGCCTACTGCTTCGACGGTTCCGCCTTTGGAGGCACTGACCAGTTTCGAAGACTCGGCTTCGCCCGACGATCCACAAGCAATGACCGCTGTAATCAACAGCAAAGCAAATATCGGAGCAACACGAACGGCAGAGGGAAATTTACGCATCGAAGCCTCGGAGGAATACGAACGTCTGATCACTACATGGGGCGAGAACGAGTAGTAATGCCACTCGACTGCCCATGCAGTATTGCACAACGGATCGAAGTCGTCCGCGCTACTCTCTCATCGAGGATGTGAATGTGATCCAGCGCCCTTAGTAGAACGTGCCGCCGGTCTCGCCGTCGTCGCCTAGTTCGCCTGCAAGTCCAGCCTTGATATCGGCTAGTTGGCCTTCGACCCCCATCTTGAGCATTCCGGCGTCTGAACTCATCGGGAACCATTGCATGCCCTGCTTGATTCGTCGAGCAGCCTCTTCTCCGCCAGTCGTGTGTGCTCCGGTGAAAACGCCGTGCTTTTTTCCGGCATCGACTACCTTCTGAACTGCGGCGATGTGGTCAGGATGCTTGTTGTCGAGTCCAATCGGCACCCCCATGTTCTGGGCGAGGTCGTTTGGCCCTACGAAACATACGTCGACACCAGGCACTGCCATGATCTCGTCAATTTGATCAACAGCAGCGGGATCTTCGATCATGATCACTACCAGCGTCATGTCGTTCGCCTTCTGGTAGAAGCCGGGGCCGTAAGCGATTTGCCCTCGTGCGCTACCGATTCCACGTATTCCCTCTGGTGCGTACTTCGCTGCTTGAACGATTTCGCGTGCCTGTTCGGCATTTTTTACATCGGGAGCAACGATTCCCATGAACCCGATATCGAGAATTCGCTTGATCCACACTTTTTCGCCGTATGGCACGCGTGCAAACATCGGCACTCCGCTGCCCTGAGATGCCCGGAGACAGTTCACAGCCGTAGAAACGTCGATTGCGTTGTGTTCGAAGTCGACAACGATCCAGTCGAGATCGGTCATGTGTGTGAGAACTTCGATTACCGACGGGTCGCCAGTTGTTGACCATGTGCCAACAGTGGCTTCGCCGCGCTTCATCTTGTCTTTGACTGGATTGGAGTCCATTTAGGCGTCTTTCTGTTAGAAAAATTTCGTGGTTCGTGTAGTTGCCATCGTGCAGACAACGAATGTTTCACGGCGAAACAGGTTACTACTTCGTGAGAGAGCGATAAACTGTCCTGCGTATCAAATCAAAACTATCTCGCTTAAGGAGACCCCGAGTTGGCCAGACACACCCGGCTACAAGCACTGAACGCAGTTCACGAGATCAGCGTCGTGCCTGTTTTTTACAACAGTGATATTTCGACCGTACAGAACATTGCCAAGGCGTGTGTGAACGGCGGAATCAAGGTTCTCGAGTTCACAAACCGTGGCGATCACGCTTGGGAAGTGTTCTCGGCACTCGATAAGTTCTGTGCTGCAGAGCTTCCTGAAGCGATTCTGGGCGCAGGTTCGGTTCTCGATGCAGGAACGGCTTCGATGTACATCAGCGCCGGTGCAAGCTTTATCGTTGGTCCTGTTACCAACCCTGACGTTGCAAAGGTCTGCAACCGACGTAAAGTCGGATATGTACCCGGATGCGGAACTGCATCTGAAATCTCGGCAGCAGAAGAACTCGGTGCCGACATCGTGAAAGTATTCCCGGGCAGCGCCGTTGGTGGTCCAGGGTTCGTGAAAGACGTTCTCGCTCCTATGCCGTGGTCATCGATCATGCCTACAGGTGGTGTCGACATCACAGAAGAGTCGCTCCGACCGTGGTTCGAGGCAGGTGTAGTTTCAGTAGGAATGGGCTCGAAGCTTATTTCGTCCGACATCATCAAAGAAGGCGCGTGGGACAAGCTTGAGCAGCGCAGCAAAGACACTGTTGCTCTGATCAAGTCGATTAAGGCATCACTCTAGGGTGCCAGAGGCACTGTTTTTCAGCTTGGATCGATTGATTCGCAATTGATCCAAGTTGAGCTATTTCAAGTTAGTAACCATCCTGAACACATAGAAGAATCGAGAGAAAAATGGTCAAGGTAGTAACTTTTGGTGAGGTGATGCTCCGACTCGCAACGATGCGACGGGAGCGTTTCACTCAGGCACGAGAATTTGAAGTCACTTACGGTGGTGGTGAATGTAACGTTGCAGTTTCGCTGGCGCAGTTTGGTGTCGACGCAACGTTCGTAACAGCCATTCCAGATAACGACATCGGGCAGTCTTGCATTAACTACATCCGGCAGTTTGGTGTAGATACATCTGAAATCCTTCGACAGGGTCAACGTCTCGGCACTTACTACCTCGAATCTGGCGCAGCAATGCGTGCTTCGAAGGTTGTTTACGACCGTGCAGCTTCTTCGATTGCTGAAATCCAGACCGGCGATGTCGACTGGAAGAAAGTGTTCGACGGTGCCGACTGGTTCCACTTCACTGGAATCACCCCAGCAATCTCAAAGAACGCAGCAGAAGTTTGCGTAGAAGCCGCAAAGGCAGCCAAAGAGCTTGGGCTGACCGTTTCTGCCGACATGAACTACCGCAAGAATCTCTGGTCGCCCAAAGAAGCTCAGGCAACCATGATTCCGATGATGCAGTACGTCGATGTTTCTATCGGAAACGAAGAAGACGCTGAGAAGTGTCTCGGAATCGCCGCTGAGGGCGTTGATGTCACTGTGGGTGAGATCGATCCTGAGGCATACAGGCCGGTTGTTCAGGCTCTTGTCGATAAGTTCGGATTCAAGAAGGTCGCAATCACGCTTCGTGAGAGCTTCTCGGCTGACGATAACGGCTGGAGCGCTATTTACTTCGATGGCGACGAAATTCTTGTGGGTCGCAAGTACCCGGTACGAATCGTCGATCGTGTTGGCGGTGGTGACTCGTTCTGTGCAGCGATGATCTACGGTCTACTCCAAGACGGTTGGGATTCTCGACAGGTTCTCGATTTTGCAGTTGCTTCTTCGGCTATGTCACACACCTTCCACGGCGACTTCAACCTCGTCAGCGTGAAGGAAGTTATGGCAGTTGCAGGCGGAGACACATCAGGCCGAGTCCAACGCTAGTTTTTCACTACGGGTTCGAGTTTGGTGGGTTGAGTTGGTCTGATGGCTCCGCTGAGCGTTTGACCAGATAACACGAAAAGGCCCTTCTGAGATTTTCTCGGGAGGGCCTTTTTTTATTCGATTAGATAACAACAACCAACATTGTCATCCTGAATTCATTTTCAGGATCTATCGTGCGAACTGAACAATTTCACATGTGAGACCAATGCTCACAAACTGTCATTGCTAGGAGGTACGACGTGGCAATCAGCGTACCAAGAGGCGCCTCATCCGATCCAGCCTGTAACCAAACTCCCCACTCCTCCGAAGGTCTCTCCACTTCGCTTTCGCTTCGGTCGAGATGAGGAAGTTTGCTACCCCTGATTACCCTCAGTCTTAATCACAACCTCGAATCCTAGAATCGCTGAACCGTGGGCAACTGTGCCATCGTTCTTGTTTTCGGCTGCCTGTCGGTGTCCATGCTGAAAAGCCTGTGAACTCACCCACGCCTGAAACGACTCTTCTGAATCCCATCGGGTGTAAACGAAGTAGCGATCTTCGCCTTCGACGGGTCTAAGCAGCTCAAAACCTTCGAATCCCGGCTGGTTCTCAACCTCGCCAGCACGCTGCTGGAATCGCTTCTCAAGCTCTTCGCCCTTGCCCTCGCCAACTGCGATTGCGTTGATCTTCACGATGCTCATAAGTCGTTCGTCTCCTAAAGCCAGCCCGACACGGGATGACGAAAATCTCTTTAATAAGTGAATCGTAAGCGACAGAAGACCAGTTCGACCTGTGGAATCTGCCTAAATAGCTGACGTCACCCGTCGTTCATTCGAGTTCACCATCGGTTTCGTGACCTTCTACGAGCTCGAGGTAGCCGGGAAGGACGTCATCGATGTAAGCCTGTTCGAGGAGTTTTACGAGTTCGATCGGATCGGTGTGGCCGATCACTTTCGCACCCGTGTCTTTGTTAATTACCTCTACTAGCTGGTCGATATGATCGGCTATACCTCCGGTTCCTTCGAGAACCCCGATGATTTTTGCCTGGTCGAATGCGATGGCGAACTCACCGAGAGTTCCAGAGCGCCCACCAACGATAACCACAGCATCACAAGTCTGAATATTCTCGACTTCACGACCCATCAGGCCGCTGCCTGTGTAGACGATGATGTCGTAGCCGCGGGTAGGCGAGTTGTAGCGTTCGACGTGTTCAGTAAAGCTCTGGGCAGGCGAAATTCCGATCACAAGTCCACCTTGTGATTTGGCTCCGAGCACGGAGTCATGGGGCAGTCCGGGTGCGATACCCGTAACGAGCGTGTAGCCACGTTTTCCTACTTCGGCACCGAGATCATAAATCTTCTCTCGGGCTGATTCAGGTACTTCGCCACCGACGGAACCCATTACGCCGAACACCATCTTTGGAAATTCAGAGAGCTCGCCGTAGCTGGCTGTGATTTTTTTGTTGTCTTGGTTGGTCATAAAGCTATTTTGTCATTGCGAGGAGGAACGACGTGGCAATCGGTGGTCGAATGCAATGCTCTTGACGATCCAGCTGGTCGAATACTCCAAGCCCTTCGCCCTTCCGAAGATCCCTCCACTCCGCTTTGCTACGGTCGGGACGGGGATGTACTGGTCGGTCAATGTTGCCGGAGTAGCTTGACCTGTCGTCCTTCGAGAGCCTCAGGATGACATTTTCTATTGGCACCGCTCGACTCCTTCTCCCAGCGGGAGAAGGCTGGGATGAGGGAGATACGTTCATGCAGCCATCTGTCGACCGATTCTCCTTCACTTAAATCCTCTCCCGCCGGGATAGGACTCGGATAAGCCACCTAATAACCCATCGCAACGCCATCTCGCCTCGGATCGGCACCTCCGAGCATTGTTCCGTGCTCAGTGAACTGGATTCCTTGACCGCCGCCGACGGCGTTGTGCCAGTCAGGGGCGACGTGAACTCGATGTCCTCTTCGTGCCAGGTCTTCTCTCATATGCTCGGGGAACCTGTTTTCGAGAAGCAGCATGCCGTTGTCGTAGTGTCTGAATCGAGGAGCCTCGATGGCTTCCTGGACGTTCATTCCGCCATCAATGTGGGCGTGCATCATCTGCGCAGTAGTGTGCAGAATGCCCCAACTACCGGGAGTGGCTATAGATAAGCGAATTTTCTTATCGCCAGAACTGTCGTCAGAATCTTCGTAGATTTGGGCCGGTGCAATACAGAAATCTTCCTGCTTTCCGGGTCCGATCAAGTTCGGACTCGCACTATCTGGGTCGATATCGAACCACTTGCACATGTTGTTCATAAACACGCCCGTATCGCCAGCAACCACCGCCGATCCGAACGCACTTCCAAGCGATTGCGTGATGGTCACAACGTTGCCTTCTGCATCGGCAGTAACAAAGTGAGTCGTTAGACCGTTTGCGAATTGTGGTTTTACACCAGCAGGAGGATGATCGACTCGAGAGCGATTCCAGCGCTCGGCTGGAGGCCCCGAAGTTTCGAGCATGCTAATTTCGGCTGCTCGGTCGGCTGCGTACTCGGCTGAGAGCAGGCGGTCGAGTGGAATTTCCACATGACTAGGATCGCCTGAGTACTTCGCTCGATCATCGGCGGCGATGTAGACCGCTTCGACTAACTTGTGAAGCGTGTCGCTTGATCCATAAGTAAGTTCGTCGAAATTACTCAGAATATTCAAAGTTTCCAGAATCTGGAATCCTGACGAGTTCGGTGGTGCAACCCGAACTTCCAAACCACGATAGTTTGTGCTGAGTGGCTCTTGCCAGTACGCTCGATACGCAGCGAGTTCTTCACGGCTAATAATTCCACCAGCTGCTTTTAACCCCGCCTGAATACGATCACCGAGCATGCCTTCGTAAAATTCTTTTTGACCGCCTTCTGAGATAGCGGCGAGAGATTTAGCGAGATCGGGCTGGCGTAGCACCGAGCCGGCACCCATTCCGGTTCGTTCGATCACCAAAGCCTTTTGCGAGGAGTCGAATCTGTCGATTCGCACGAGATTTTCTTCGATCATGTCGGCGTTGAACGGCGAGAGAACGATTCCTTCGTCGGCATAGCGGATTCCATCACGCATCACCCGTGACAGCGATAGCGACCCATACGTGTCGTGGAGAGTGGTCCAGCCTGAGACGTTTCCGGGCACAAGCGGAGATATAGGACCCGTTTCGGCGTTCAAATTGTCGTACATCTCAGGTTGAGCAGCGTTCGGGGCGTGGCCAGAGAAATTCAGTATGCGAGTTCGTTTCTCTTTGGCGATATAGACCATCGCTATGCCGATTCCGCCGACTCCCGACATATATGGCTCGGCTACGTTGAGCATTGCTGCCACCGCAACTGCTGCATCGATGGCGTTTCCGCCGTCTCGGAGTACGTCTAAACCCGCTTGAGAGGCGTATGGATGCGCTGATGCGACCATTCCGTGTTTACCAACCGCTGGGGCTCGTGTGGAGCGTCCGTGCGGTGAAGTACCCGCAGGAAACAGCGAATTTGGATCGATTTCATCGACGTTATACACGTGATCGCCTTTCAGTTTTTTAGGTTGGCTCAGATTTAGACGTGAGTGGTGTTTACGCCAGAGTTGATAGATGGTTTCGTGAGTCGATTCGTTCCTGATCAGAGCCGTACGCCATCGAATAGTGCCCTTTGTAACCGGTGCTCTCTAACCGTGTGAACAGATTGGCGAAATCGAGATTGCCCTCGCCGGGAACCAGGTGAACCTCGTAATCGCCATGATTATCGGCAAGGCGAACTTCGCCAATGCGGTCGATTCCAAACGCGTCCAGGAAACCATCTATGCCATCAGGCACGAGATGCGAATGGTTAGCGGTAAACGCCCAGCCGAGGTGTTCTGGAGGAATTTCGTCGAAATACTCTTTTGTTTCTTCGACCGTGTGCGCCATGTAGTGAATTTCGGCATGCTCAGGCTCGAAATTAAGATTCTCAAGGAGGATATTTTGTCCGGTGTCGGCACCGTACTTGCCAATTCGCTTTAGGCGCTCGAGAGCAGCCTTTTTACGTTCAGGAACGTCACCGGTGAAGTGGTAACCGGCGTGAACAACGGTCCATGCGCAGTCGAGCTGATTCGCGAGGTCGACACTCGCCCGCATGTATTCCTCGACTGCACGTGAAACATACGGCGAATATTCGGCAACGTTCACCGCCGAGAGAGTGTGCAGGCCAATCGAAATTCCGTTTGATTCGCACAAGTCACGCACTGCCCGTGATCGTTCAGGCGTCCATGTGTCCATGTGATTAGGACCCGCATCAGCGTTGAAATCGAGAAAGAAAAACTCGTTGTCTATCGCCCACTGAATTGCGTCTTCCAGTCGGGTTTTTCCTGCATCCACACCAATTCGATCTTTCAGCGACATGTTTTCTTTCCTGTTTTGCCTGTGGGTTGCTTGTTTGGTCTTCTGAAGAATCAATTCCAGTTTGCGTAAAGCTTGCTGTTTTCTAGATTTATTACTTGGTACGGCAGTCCTGTTGCTTCGGCAGCCTGTTTGCCTTCGTCGAGAACAAGCCAAGTGCCGCCTTTGCCGATTGCTCGACCGTTAAGCATGATCATCTCTCCAGCAACCAGCGACATCGATGCCTTACCCGTTCCAGGATTCACGATTGTTACGTCGGCATCGGCGCCTTCTGAGAAGTGGCCTTTGTTGAGCAATCCCATGAGTCGAGATGGCGTGTAGCTGAGTTTGATAACTGCTTCATCCATACTGAGAGCACCGAATGCGACTAGTGCCATTGTTCGTTCGATGGCGACGTTTCGTGGAAGCGATCCGCCATCGGTTGAAATGGCATCGACCCTAAACGTTCCGTCGTCATATTTGGCGGTCGCAAGGCTAAATGCGCTGGTGGGAGGGTTGACCGGGTAGCTGAGTGAAGCATCGGTCGACGCGGCTTCCCAAATATCCACGGCCTCTTTGCCTGTAACCGCAATCACACGACCACCTCGTTCGATGAGCGCAGATCCATAGCCGTCCATCAGAGAAGCTTTTACGCCTTCGTCAGTGGTCGGATAGCCCCGGGCTTTTAGGCAGT
>Ga0222718_10004703_pt1 | contig 11269 bp, 10 predicted proteins | sample C33_27DmetaG_FD_165045 | JGI IMG/M metagenome (GOLD analysis project Ga0222718, IMG submission 165045) | Estuarine water microbial communities from San Francisco Bay, California, United States - C33_27D | ecosystem: Environmental > Aquatic > Marine > Unclassified | place: USA: California... | reverse complement strand
ACCAGTTGTGAAAACCAAATTATTAGTTGCAGCATTATAAGTGACATCAACGCCACCAACCGGCTGACCAGTAACGGGATGCTTCATTTGATTGATGCGACTTTCTAGGGCTGTTGCCATTGTTATTCCCGTATAATTTTTTTCTGGCAACTCAATGAATGCACTTACGCCATTCACAACAATGTTAAACCTATTCTCATTTCCCGCGGTCGTTAATGTGAACGCATTTTGCATGTCAACGAGTGCCTCTGCCCCCGTCGCTACTGCCGGCGTTGAAACAATACCCGTTGCTGCCGTGTACCCAACCTCGCCCTCTCTAGGAAAACCAAGAACTTGGTTTGTCCCAGTGCCTATCTTGTGAGCTGAATATTCCGCCGCGTCAGTAGGGTCTCTTTCACCCAAAATTGTTAATCCATAACGCCCAACGGCCACGTCAGACTTACTTTGGTTAGCTGCAACCCCTTGCGCACTATTTGCGGCCAAGGCTTCGCCAGTGGATCCACTCTTGAACTCAAACGCGTTGTTTACTGTATCAAAATTAACTTCCATTCCAAAGCGCTTATTTTGTGCCTGCAATTGCGGCCCATCAGCTACAAAAGAATTACCAATGGCTTTATCATCGGTCGCCAAACTTATATCTGAGTTATTGCCATAAGCCTGAATCCCAACACCATTAGTTCCAGCCGCAAGTACCTGACTATAGACTGTAAAGTTATTCATGCCGATGCCAGTCCCCAGGCCCAGCTGCGCATTATCACCATCAAACGTCAGCCGCTGCTCCTGTTCATCGTAACCAATTTTAATCGCAGGATCACGATCATCGACCCAATTTGTTGATAAAACACCTGCGGCCAAACCCAGGGTGGACGCAGCTTGATTAGAAGCAAGTGTTGCGCCAATTGATAGGGCATTTGCACCAGCGCCTGTATTGGCTGTCGTAATTTGCGCTGCTGTTCGCAGGGCAGATGCGCCAATCTCTTGGATAACGATTTTACTTGAAGTGTAGACCTCGTCTACACCCTCAACTAGCCCAGCGGTATCTTCGAAGTACGCTACGATGTGATCTGACGGCTTTGCTAATACGCTTACAGGCAGTTCTGCAGCCAATTCATTGGTACCAGAAGCCGGCCAAGTCGTCGCAGCAGGAAGGACGACATCTAGTGTTACTCGATAGTTATTAGTAGTGTCAGAAGCGTCAGCGGCTGAAACTTCTACCACCGTAATATCTTTGTCACCAAACGTATCGGTCATCAGCGTTGTGGTCTTGGCCGCTGATGGAAACTGCATAAATCTCACTGTTTCCGGGGTAAGAGTAAAACCTGATTGAGGCACCTCAAAATACGGCTTGCCTGCATGAGTGGTACCAGCCGCATGAATACCGAAAGTCCCAGTGGTTAACACTGCTGCTACTTTATTGTCATATGCCTTTACCGAAGGCTTGTTTGCTTCAGTGCCCGTGGCGTCATTAGAATAGGCAACATACCGGGTGTTGGACGTTACAGTAGCGCTGCCGGGAGTATCGTTTGTTAGCTGAGTGACTGTGACGATATCATTACCAGAAACCCTGGCAGCAGGAACACCGAGAGCGGGGATAGCCGTATTTGGAATTGCCGTACCAACTAATTTCTTAAAAAGCCGACCGTCTGCACCTAACGCCGTCACATTCGCAGCATTAACACCCGCAGCAGATCCAGTCGCTTGAACGTAAGCATTCATTGAATCGTTTATTCTGACCTGAGCATGACTTAAGAAGTTATCTAGTGTCATACCCGCCCGAGCCTCAGCAGCTGAGTTAACGAATGATGCTTGGTGCAAATCAACCTCAATCGGCGTAGTCAGGCCGGTAGACAACCCATCCCCCGATGTAACTTTCAAGTCTATGCTAAATTTATTGTCAACGCCGTCAGATAACCGTATTTTACGGTCATCGCCAAATGCATTGCGAGTAGCAATTTCCACGGCAGCAGCTAACTGCGTACCATTATAGGTCCCCGGCGGAATATCAATCGAAACAGGGCCACTGGTATCCACGTCAACTAACAGAAAATCTTTACCCCAGAAAGTTGATCCAGTTGGGGATGCTACGCCACTCAAGGTTTGATATTCACGAGTTGACTTAAATTTTAACGGATCTGTAACAATTTCAACTGTCCGCCCTTCCCCTAAAAAGGTTTCAATTCCATTAGACTTCAAGACCGCAGGAGTAGACTCCACGGCGGCTCCAAGATCATCAGCTTTGTAGAGGGGAAACCCCTTACCTTCCAGTATGTAGGCTGGATCTTGAGGAACCGTTGTCTGCTGTCCAAATTTATCAATATATAAAGCAGCCTCTTGCGGATCAACCGCACGTGTCAGCTGCGGAGTAATCTCCAAACCATCTACTATTAGCTTTGTATCATATTTAAATGTTGGATCTGCATCTGTTGAGTTTTGTGTTTTTAGATAAAAAACAGTTGCAGACTGCGGGTTGCCGGCACTATCAAATATGGTGACTGACGAATTAGAAGTGTAAGTATCTGGATCATTTGCATCAAAGATATTATTAGCTGGTAGCGCGGGCGTATCTGAGGCCAGATTAACACCCATCATAATATTACCAGTCTGCTTTGGAGCACCATATTCAGATTTAAGTTGCAGTTTGTTTGCCCCAGCAAGTGTCTTATCTGAAACCGCACCATCATCGTCAACTGGATAACCCAACAAGAACTGACCATTACTATCGACGATAAAACCCGTATCATCTACGTTGAACGCACCATTTCTTGTGTACACAGTTTGCTGCGCGTTGCCGCCAGCTTGCAATGCGAAGAAGCCTTGACCAGAAATTGCCATATCCAGCGAATTCGAGGACGTAGCTATATTACCTTGCGAAAATTGTTGGGTAATCGACTTTGTTAGCGTACCGACACCAACTGACTTAGCCTGCAGGGGAGTAGACCCATAAATATCACCAAATTCTGCCCGGCTTTTTTTAAAACCATTTGAGCCAACGTTAGCGATATTGTTCGAGGTTGTAGAAATATCGGTCTGTGCGCCTTTGAGGCCGGTAAGTGCGGTATAAAACGACATCAAGTCACTCCTTGCAGAAACTTAGTTCAATTCTTGTTGGTATCTGAAGCAAGATACATGCCAAAAAAAACCAACTAATTATTTTTGGAGCAAGTTGCTCCGTGGTTGTTAGCTTATCTAAAGTTGACGGCGTTACTGACGTCCATTTCACCGAAGTCTTCAACATCGATAAGAACATTTTCGGAATTCCCAGACCCTATAGAAGCGGACAACACTCGTGCATAAACGGATGGGTTCAATTCCTGTGGGCCCTCACCGAAGTTTATGGTGGCGTTAATTTGAATGCGACGATTAGAGTTCTGGATTTCTTCAGGAATATTTTTCCACGAAAAACCAACTAAACCAGCGGCTTGTGGCCCTAAGTCCATGATATTAAGTTCTTCTCCACTGTCAGCGTCGCTTATCACAACCCTGGCCATGCTTGTCGCCTGCGGTAAGTCTAATACACCATGCACTTCACCATTCTCATCGGGCCTTGATATGTTCCCTGGAACCAAGACCGAGTGACCTAACAGGTTTGTAGCAGTTGCAATACGACCCTGGTCAAACTTATCCGCAAGATTTTTCAACGACAGATTAACTTCTTCAATGCCTGTCACTGTGGAAAATTGCGCCATTTGAGCAATAAAATCGCCGTTATCCATTGGAGCAAACGGGTCCTGATTTTGCAACTGGGTGGTCATCAGCTTTAGAAAATCGGACTGCCCTAACCTATCAGAGCCAGCTTTATTAACGTCTTTTTTTGTAGATATTCCTAATTTTTCGAAGAGTGCAGTTTGAGCTGCAGACGGATCAATTGACGACATAATGTTTCTTACCTCACTTACCCATGCTAATAGTTCGCATCATCAAGCCACGTAAAGTTGTGACCATTTCTACGTTGTTTTCATATTGCCGAGACGCCTCTAGCATCTCTACTAATTCTTCATCTACATTCACTGCTGCAGTATATATGAACCCGTCTTTATCTGCCTTAGGATGCCCAGGCTGATATGACTTTTCAGCGGGCAGATCGACTGTGATAATTTCATCAACGTCAACTGAAGACACACCAGTCTTTTGAACATCATCTGCGTAGACTGATTTAAACACAGCCTTTATGGCTTTGTAGGCTTCGGCATCAGAGGACGCGACAGTTCTTGCGTTAGCTAAATTACTCGCGACTGTGTTAAGACGCACCATCTGTGCAGACATACCCCTACCGGCGATATCGAAAATGTTTTTAATATCCGACAAGCTATTCTCCTTTAATGGCCGACATTAAGCCACTGAATTTTCTATTTAAAAATTCCAAAGAGGTTTGGTATCGCATTACATTTTCGGAAAATTGCATCTGTTCGACATGGAGCTCTACAGTATTACCATCAAGAGACGGGTTTATTGATTGTCGAAATTGGGCCGCCTCATCTCCAGTCCCAGTAAAAAATTTAAAATGACGCTCATTTGAAACATTCACAGGGCCGATATCCATACGCGCCTGCAGAGCCTTATTGAAGTCAATATCCCTCGCCTTGAAATTGGGTGTCGCAGCGTTGACAATGTTGGATGCCAAAATTTCATTTCTCTTAGCGCGCAGATTTAGAGCGTCGGCATGGGTCTGTATATGATTTGATATCGACTTCATTTTACGATGATCACTTGCAATGTTACGTTTGGTGTGAATGTTGCAAGGAGTGTGCCAACTAATCAGAGGAGATCTAGGATGACCGCAGAAAACGATAAATCACTCTCATCGGAAATGCTAAAGGCACGGAACGCAATCTTAATTGAATTTGGAGACCACTCCTTTGATCAAGCTCTCGATGAAATAAAGAACTCTTTGGCAACGGAAAAAGATCGAGCCAAGCGGCTGGCTTTACTATCTGCTAAAAGTTGGATTATCCGAAACAAGGTTTATGCCATGATGCACGAACCATTCGTGTATTCACTGAATGAATTGGAAAATACAAATATTTTTTCCGGCATCGAAGACGACGATTCAACTCAACTTAGTGGTCTGTTTGACGACGACGAAGACGAGGACGAGGACGAGGACGACAATGGCGATGTCCAAATAAAAGTAAGTAAAACAACGACCCATAATGGTGTAAAGTTGATAAAAGACATGGTCGTTGCGGTTAGCAAGGATGATGCCGCAAAATTAGTATCAGATAAAAAAGCAGAGTATATTGAATGATACGCAAAGACGTAACTTTTATATTACTGACCCTAGCTGGGCTCGCGAGTGTATTTTTTTTTATGATGCAAAATACGCGTTTCGAAAGTAATTTGATAAGCTGCATGAACGAAGAGGGTAGTTTCCAAATTACCTATAAAAAATTGAAGCTAGATATGTTGGTCAGTTTTGAAAAATCCAATGAAAAAGTCACAACATTTAAAATAAAAACCCTGGATGGCGAAAACTTACATTTTGAGAACCAGATATCAAAATATAAAATAAACTTGGATAAAAAAATTGCGATCAAAACGCGCAGTGGAGAGAAAACAATCTATAAATGTTCGTTAAAAAGCTTCAAAATGTAACTAAAATAACGGACGCCGCCAGGACATATCAACAATATCTAAGTCAAAGTCGTCGTTTTTAATCACTACTTCTCCATGTTTGATTTGTCTACTTTTTTTAACTTTTAAGTATAAAGTTATTGGCCGAATGGGTTCTCCGCCGCTGCATAATTTTTCTAATTTTTCAAAATTTGTAAAATTCAAAACCATTTCTGCCGTAACTAAAGGTCGGATAGAGCGGAAACTCATTTGTCCAATCACAGCCACATTTAAATCTGACTTCCTAAAAACCATATTACAGTTATGTGTCGGTAATGACGATATTTCACATGAAAGCATTATTTCTGAGTCATTTTTCAGACTCGGTAAAACAACCTCTGCGCTTGTGACAGTTAATTGCAATTCTTCAAAAATTGCGTTCAGGGGAAGAACCGCCATCAAACTAGTTCCAATTCTATTTTTTTACGCAGTGCAGCTATCGCTGCAGATTTAATCTGAGACACTCGACCAGTACTGACAGAAAGAATTTCTGCAATTTCATAAACATTCAATTCTTTGACGTAGTAAAGCTCGATAACTAAAATTTGTTGTTTGTTTAATTGGCCAATGGCTTGTCGTAAATATTTCTTAAGTTCGCCATTGAATATTTTATCTTCAACATTTGGCTCCACAGAAAGAATAAAGTCACCGTATAGCTCTGTAACCTCATCAATACTCTGGTTCTGGTTTGCCGCAAAATTTTGCTCCCAACGTGACAACTCTGCTGATGTAATTTTTAATTCTTTAGCAACTTCCTCTGCATTAGGAAGTCGGCCAAGTTTTAGTTCCAGTACTCGTTTTGCCTTATCAGTATTTTGCTTTTGCTTAACCGTCGTCCGGCAAAGGTTGGATATCTTACGAAGATAATCCACGATTGAGCCTTTAATACGCATTCTAGCATAGCTTTCAAAAGCAACGCCTTCTCTATTCTCATAATTGTGGGCAGCCTCAATTAGACCCATCATTCCCACCTGCAAAAGGTCCTCAACTTCAGCGGCCCTTTGAACCCGACCAGCGTAAAAATACGCATACTTTTTAACTAACCCTGTATTTTTCTCAATCAGACGGTCGGCAGGCACTTTAGTATTATATGGGTTCAACATTTTTAATATCCAGTTTCTGAGCTGAAAAAGTGAATGCCGGACTTCTTTTGCTTTGGGATTTTAAGAAGATTATTTGTAATTACATCTAAGCATGTTCCAACTTGTTTTTTGGTCTTCTTATCAAGTATGAAAGGTTTGCGCGCAATAATCGACTGCACAACGTCGTTTGATCCAGGCATCCAACCTGCGAATGCTAATTGCACCGGAAAAAACTTAAGTACTATTTTCTCAAAACTTTTAAAATCTCTGAATGCAGATGTTTCATTTTTTGCCATATTAATAATTATTGAAAAACGGCTCACACCTTTCTCTATGTGTAACGCTTTCAAAAAGGCATATGCATCCATAAAACTAGTGGGCTCACCAACCACGGTTAGCACGACCTGATCTACAGCTGCAGCAAATTCAATACTAGAATTTGAAGCGCCAGCAGGCGTATCCACAATCAAGAAATCAAGATCATTCTCCAGCGTGTCAAGAGATTTAATAATTTTCCAACGCTGCTCTGTATCAAGGTTTAATGTCTCAAGTGTACCAGAACCGCCTGGAATAAGTTTCACGCCACTATGGGAATTACAAATAATGTCATCCAATGAGTGACTGCCTGATAAAAAGTCAGAAATAGTATTATCCGCCTTCACACCCATCAAAATATTGGCATTCGATAAACCAAAGTCGGTATCCAAAACCGCCACCTTCAATCCCATGAGAGCCAAATTTATAGCAGAATTTACGGCAAGACAGGTCTTACCCACCCCTCCTTTACCACTGACAAAGGCTAATGACTTCACCATTGGGTTATAAACCTTCCTGTTCGACAATGTTCAGCAAAAAATCTTCGACAACAGAAATTTTCGCAAAATCAAGGCCATCCTCCAAAATCTTCAAACCAGAGAAAAATTGAATTTTTCTTCCCAAATCATAGAGCGCCGACAGTTCAGAAATTGAAACTTCAAGCAAATCCATTTTTGTGAGCGCTACACTCAGGTTAGGTATTTGCGGAATTTCTAAAGCTTGTCGTACTGCATTATAACTTTTTCCTACTTCAAGTGCATATATCACGCTCACCTTGGGCTTATGTTCCAGAGATTCTAACCTCATTATAACTGAATTCAAAACATCCATCGGACCCTCATAATCCACTATTAACCTGCTACCATCTAAGACAATATCTTGCCTTTTCCTAAACAGTGAAGTTACGTTTGCATCGGAATTAGATTTAAACAAAGAATTTAAGTCACCTGAAAGAGGATCGGAAATGACCCTATTATTCTGTAAAATAAGCGTACTATTCTGTGCAGCTGTATGCGTTGGCAAAAATTTAGAGAGTTTTTTAGATAATAAAGTCTTTCCAGATCGCTCAGAACCACACACCAAAATAATTTGGCTTGCATCAAAATCTTTACTTTTCCCTTGGACAATTTGCCTGGTGAATTGACGCATCAAGTCATGTAATTCAAGATTTGGCTCGTTTTTGTCTATCAGGTTAGTTGTAGTTCTAGTACTGAAGCCAAGCATTTTCATTCTTGCATTAATTGATAATGATGTGCCTCTTTTCTTATCAAGAGCGATCGTTCCGTCCACCAAAAACTGTAGTTCACTAAGCTTTTGTTCGAACGCAATAGCAAGATCTGATTTTTCAGACCTGTGATTACTAAGTGTTGACCGGTTTGGATCAATAGAAACAATTGGCTGTTGGTTATCTGATTTATTCTCATATTTAGATACTTCGGCATCAACGAGTTCAGAGAATTTTTCAGCAGTATTACTCGCGGGCAGTTCAGATAATAACGTACTTTCCCGACGCGCCGTCGCCTTTTCTTTTGCTTTTAATTTCGCAGCATGTATTTGCTCTTCAGATAATAACGAACTTTCCCGACGCGCCATCGCCTTTTCTTTTGCTTTTAAGTTCGCAGCATCTATTTGCTCTGGCTCATTTGTAGCCAATATCTCTATCATCCCATCGCGACGTGTTGTGGACAAAATAAGTGCATCAGGCCCAAGCTTCCTTTCCACTTCGTCCATTGCTAGCGACGTATCAGCAGCAGTAATTTTCAACTCTGGCATAAGAAACACTCCAACATAATAACATTTCCTTTACTCAATTGCATCTAAACCTCCAACTGTGAACGCTATTTCTACACTCCGGTCCTCAGGCAATTCTAAGAAGCTCAAGACATTTATTGACGGCAACTGAGATCTCACAAACCTTGCCACATGCTTACGAATTTGCGGCGCAACAATAAGAAATACAGGCTTGCCTTCGCTATTGAACTGTTCCGATGCCTCATTAAGGTTCGAAAGTATTTTTTTAGCAAGTGTTCCCTCAATAAGAAGCATTTTTTCGTCAGGATTTTGCCGTACAGTGGTCAAAATCATTTGTTCAAGTTCAGGAGAAAACGTGATTAACGGAATAGTATCCTTGAATTTCAGAAGTTTTTGAATTAATAGCGGCACCAACTTAGGGCGGATGCGCTCAGCTATGTCATCACTATCCATCTTCTGGATATTCATTGAGCTTAAGCTTTCAAGAATTAATCTCAGATCAGATATTGGTACGCCTTCCTCAAGTATGCACTTCATGACTGAAGTTACCTGATTAAGGGGCATCACTTTTGGAACTACTGTATCCACTAAATTAGGATATGATACTTTCAGATTATCCAATAATTCTTGGACTTCTTCTTGGCCCAACAAATCTGATGAATAACTATTAATAATCTGGTTCAGGTGTGTTGTTAAAACATCATCAGGCTCAACAATCACATAGCCTTTGGCTTCGGCATCGGCCTGAAGTTCTTTATCAATCCAATAAGCATCAACACCAAAAGCTGGCTCCTTAACTTTTAGACCAGATAACTCGAGGTTAGTACTGTCGCTGGCTATTGCTAATTTTTTATCCGCATAAATAAGGTCATCCGCCACAATTTTTTGGCCAATCTTTATCTGATACTGAGACGCCTCTAAATTTAGATCATCACGAATTCGCACCCCCGGAACGATGAACCCCAGTGCCTTAGAAATTTCCTTCCTCAAGCGAGTAACTTTAGGGACCAAATTATCTGCTTTTCCTTCATCCACTAGCGGTACCAGCCCATAACCAATGTTGACAGAAATCTTTGATGCATCTTTTACATCTACTAATCCAAATTCGACCTCTTCCGTTAAATCCTCGCCGCCTTCGGCAATCACTTCACCGGATAATGCAGAAACTTCATTTCTTCGAGAATTCCACGCAAGAATTCCAGTGATTGCAGCGAAGCCAATAAAAAGGATATTAGGCATACCTGGTACCAAACCTAATGCAAGCATTACCAAAGAAGTCGGTAGCCAAGCCGCCGAAAGGTTCACCTGACGTTTTATGTGTTCCGACATGTTTTCTGACGAAGACACACGCGTGACTATAATGGCTGTCGCTATCGAAAGTAACAATGACGGGATTTGTGCTACCAGCCCGTCTCCTATTGAAAGCAGAACATAAAATTCCGCTGCTTGGGTAACGTTCAAGTCGTGTTGAGCAATTCCAATTATCAGGCCACCAATCACATTAATTGCTAAGATCAGTATACCGGCAATTGCATCTCCTTTTACGAACTTTGAGGCGCCGTCCATTGAGCCGTAAAAATCTGCCTCTTTCGATACATCAGCCCTACGATCTGTCGCTTCTTCTGGAGTCAGAACTCCAGCATTTAGATCAGCATCAATCGCCATTTGTTTTCCTGGCATTGCATCAAGCGTGAACCTTGCTGAAACTTCGGACACCCTCCCAGCACCTTTTGTGATCACCACTAGATTAATGATAACCAGAATAGCAAATACAAACAGGCCGACAGCATAATTGCCCGCCACAATGAACTCTCCAAAAGCCTGGATAACTTTACCGGCCGAATCAACCCCATTATGACCCTCTGACAAAACTATCCTTGTTGAGGCTACGTTTAAACCTAGCCTCAAGACTGTTGCTAATAGTAATAAATTCGGAAAAGAAGAGAAATCAAGCGGACGATGGGTGTGCAGTGCCACCATTAAGATGAGTAGGGAAATTGTGATGTTAAAAACAAAGAACATGTCTAACAAAACCACCGGCAATGGTAATACTAGCATTCCAACTAAAGCAAGAATGCCAACGGGCAGCAATGAGCCAGACATTTTTTTAATGTCTCCCATGGAAAACCCTATGGCCTGGCTCTGCTGCATGCGTAATTCCCTCACTTGCGTCAAATTAATGACAAATTAAAATACTGATAATAAACATTAATTTCGGATCAATGAATGTTAGCAGCTCTTGGTTTAGATATAAGCACAAAGCGTGCCATACTTGTATTTTTCACTTAAAATCATGCGCTTGGTAATCTCTTATGAGAGGTTTAATTTTTGAAGTTTGTTTCTGGCATAGTTATTGCTAGATTCCGCAGATGACTATTATTGAAAGGAACGCATCATGCGCTCAGTATCTATCCCACTGACTGTTGGTATCATGGCTACCAGTGTATTCGTATCGGCTTGTGACACATCAGGGATCCCCTTTTTACAATCACCAGATAGCTCGCAACACT
>Ga0222718_10004701_pt1 | contig 11277 bp, 9 predicted proteins | sample C33_27DmetaG_FD_165045 | JGI IMG/M metagenome (GOLD analysis project Ga0222718, IMG submission 165045) | Estuarine water microbial communities from San Francisco Bay, California, United States - C33_27D | ecosystem: Environmental > Aquatic > Marine > Unclassified | place: USA: California... | reverse complement strand
ATTCCTACTCGATGTAACCATACCCGTAAACACTGTGGCAAATGTGTATTTACCTACCGAAAAGGCGAAGTCCATTATGGTGGATGGAGAATTCATTCAAGATAACGACAACCTCATATTAGATGTTAAAGGTTACATAGGAATTCCCATTGGTTCCGACACATATCGATTCCGTTGCCTTAGGACTAAATGATCTATTTGGAACGCGAACGATTGATCAAGCTGAAGAATAGCACATACCCATAACACACAAGGCCTATTATAAAGGAGGTTTGAACGCCAAAACTGTCTGCCAGCGCACCTTGAATTAAGGGAATAATTGCCCCACCTACGATGGCCATCACCAGTACTCCTGACGCCCGACTGGTAAGCGTTCCCAGACCTTCAATCGATAGCGTGAATATGTTTGAAAACATGATCGAATTGAAAAATCCGATGCCCAGAACAGCCCACATGGCTAAGCTACCACTAGCGGTTACTCCAGTAGCCACAAGTACCAATGCCCCAATACAAGCAACGGATAAGGCTAGGTTGGCGCGTACTTTTTGAAGAATAGCCGAACCTGTAAACCGACCCACCATGGCCGCACCCCAGTAATATGACACGTAATTCCCAGCTTCTTTGATGCTTAGGTCAGATATACCTGGTTCCGTGATAAAGTTGACGATGAATCCGCCAATAGAAACCTCGATGCCTACATATAGAAAAATCCCTATGCCACCAAGAAGCAGATATCGTTCATTCCAAATGCTCGCTTCAGAGGTCGAGTCTTCGTTTTCATAGTGGATTTTTGGAAGGCTTACTCGGCTAAAGAGTAGTGCCAAAATGAAAAGCACAAAGGCCAATATGAAGTAAGGCAGTTGCACCGCACTGGCCGATGAAACTTCTGCGGCTGCATCGTCTGCAAGTATGAGGTATGTGCCAAATATGGGAGCAATGGTATGCGCCAAAGAGTTGAACCCTTGAGATAGGTTGAGCCGACTTGACGCGGTTTTCTTTGGCCCGACCGCTGCCACATATGGGTTGGCAGCAACTTGCAGTGTAGTAACACCCGATGCCAACACAAACAATGCAAACAAGAAGACGGGATAATTTATAAGCGTGGAGGCCGGGTAAAACAGAAGACAGCCTATGCCCATCGTGGTTAACCCCACTACAATACCTCTTGCATAGCCCCATTTCTCTATCAGCCAGCCTGCAGGCAATGACATTAGAAAATACGATCCAAAAAAGCAGAATTGAATGAGCATTGCCTCCGAATAGCTAAGGCTGAAAACGGCCTTGAGGTGGGGAATTAAAATATCATTGAGGGAGGTTATAAATCCCCACATAAAAAAGAGCAAAACCAGCATGACGAAGGCTGATTTGAACTTTCCTATTGAATTTATGCTCATTCGTTGCGCGACTTGATTTACAATGAATAGAATAGGCAATGATCAAATTAATTCTTCACACATGGTAGAATTAGAACTGACAACATTCCAAAAAAAGCAAGCCATACACTTACAGTTGAACCTAAAATTTGGCACATTTTCCAAATCAATCTACTCATGAAATGAGTGATATTTACGAATACACCGAAGAGGAGTTAAGAGGTTTTGGAGATATTATTATCTGGACTACAATTTACGCTGCGATCTATAATGATGGAGTAATTCAGCCAACGGAAAAAGCTGTGGCGATTAGACAAACGCATGTTCGTGCCATCAGCTCCGAGCCATATTTGGTGCCCATTTATCGACATCTTGAAACTCATTTTGAAGCAGATTTTGATCGATTTGCGGCTGAGCTCAGCGGCACTCAAGATGAGAAGGAAGAGTACATCCAAGGGAAGCTTGAAAAAGCCACGGAAATATTGCCCATCATCGGTCCTTTATTTGCCGAGCGTTTTACCAGAGATTTAGGTAAGCTTTAAAATCGGGTGTTCAGAGCTGATTCCAGCATCTTCCAATTATTTATGATGCCAATTCTCACCAATCGTTTGGACAAATTTGGACGAAAGGAGTAGCTTGCTACTTTAGGTCAAGAATATCTTCAGCTACTTTCTTTTTCCTCAGTTCTGAGACAAATGGTGTATTGATTTCAATCTCCATGTCTCCCAGTTGCATCGGCTTTTGGCTGGGGTTCCATAAAAAGAATCGAATTTCGGTGCTGTCAGACCAGGTGCCTTTCAGTTTCTCAGACATATAGAATACGGTGGTGTCCTTGTTAGAGTCTTGTTCACTCAACAAAATGCCTTTCCAAGAATCTCCGCCTGCTTCGTCAATAATGTGCGTTACCAGCTTGGCGTTTTCAGGCACACTACCAAATATCTTTACTCTGCAGCCGTAGGAAACTAGACGTTCTAGACCCAACTCGCCCTTGGTCAATTTTAAGGTTGGTCCGTACTCAGCATTTCCCGAATAGTGCAATGCCTTGTCCCAAGGATCATGTTTTGAGAATTCGTTTGTCTCTGTATTCAATGAAAACTTCACGGCATCTTGATGCTCCGATGTGTTGTTGATCAGCAATACTCGTGTATCACCAAACTGCTCTATCGCAGAGACATTTTTATGTGTAGAAAGAACGTATGGTGCAGGATATTGCACTGCTGGCTCAAGCTCGGCAAAAACGATGTTTCCCTGGTGTTCATCGATTAACTCAAGCATTTGAAGGTAATTTGATCGGTGGTTGAGATTGGCTCCAAACACCGCGGTGCGTCCTATAAAATGATTCTCTACCAGATGAGGGAAGTTGGTTGATGCAATCAACAGGGCATTCGGGTCGTGTTTTTCGATGAATGCGTCAATCTGAGCATAGAGCGGTTTGAATTTATACCCAATTTGAGCGTTACCGAGATAGATCACCAAAATGCTCGTTGCTAGATAGAACCCTAAATTGAATGGAAGCGGAGTTTGGTATCGTTTGATAAAGTATGCCCCCGCAGCTATGAACAATGCAGCGCAAGCTGTGAAGTATCCATAACGCTGAAAACCTTTAACATATCTGGTGTCGGTAGGCCAAAATACTTCAAGAAAATAAAGATGGATAATATAGATCGCAATGGTAGCTAAACCGATGGCTAAAAGCGTTTTTGGGATGTTTATTTGGGGTTTCTTATTGTCTATCAATTTGAAAAACTGAATGAAATAGTAACCGAGAAAAGGCCATAATAAGACCAATGGCTGCGCGAAAATTCTTGTTTCCCTGCCGAGGGTCATGGTAAAGGTGATAATTGTGTTCAGGATGAGACTCATCCAAAACGCCTTAATCCAGCCATCATCTTCGAGTTTGTTTGTCATTACATTTCGGATCGACAACACAGAGATAGGAAAGACAATGGCTAGAATAAATGAAGTGACCGTGTCAATTGCTATGGGCCAATTGGCAAAGGAATAGCGCAAATGTTTAAAACGCTCATTTGACATGTATTCAGCAGAGTCCTCTGCAATATCCAATGAACTTATAATGACAAATAAGAACAATGCATACGCAGGAACAACCCACATGGTCTTGAGTGTGGTGGCGACATTGACCTTCGAAACCCATGGTTTCTTTATGATTAAAAAGAAGAATATTCCTGGCAACAAAAGGAGCGTAGACTCTCTTGCAATCAGTGCGACTAAAAATAACCCTGAAAAAAGCCACCAACGGTGATAACTCAGTGCAAGCAGGCTGGCGAACAAAAAGGTGTACTGCCAAGGTTCGTCATACGCGTATAGACCCGAAAAGAAGGCATGGATGAACCAATAGGATGAGGCGAACAAAAATACAGTGGCATAAGCAGCAGTTGATTGTTTGGTCAATCGCTTGGATAGATAGAAGAGCAGTAGTAGGGTCAAGAATACTCCAAGGTATTCCACCAATACTACACTGCGTTTCAGCGGAATGTCAAAATAGTTGAAAGCATCTACAATCCAAGTGGTTAGAGGCCTCCTCGCGAATTCTGCAAACATTTTTCTACTGAGATAAAACGTTTCTGTGTAATCAGCATCAATGGTGTGGTTGCGCTCGCCTATGGGTAATTCTGCAGAAAATATACTCGGCTGCACCAACGTGTAAAGCGCATGTAAGGCTGTCAAAAAGCTACAATATATCCAAGGTAATAACCGCATACTTGGGCAAATAAACATCTCTCTATTCTATTTCAGCGATACATTGTTAGGTCTCTAGAGTTTTTCTTGTTTTATGTACATTTAATTATATTAGATAATGTCTAGAAGATTTCCATTATATGCCCTATTAATGCTCCTTATAATCAGTTGTAAAGAGAGTGCCCCGCCCATAGATTTGATTTTTGACCCAGAAGATGATGTGGCTTTGGGCAACCAATTGCACGCTGAGATTTTAGATAACCCTGATGAATATCCTCTTCTCGATGAAGCAACACACGGTGATGCAATCAATTATTTGCAAGGGATGTGTGACAAGATTATTGCCACAGGGCAATTAACGCATGATGACATGTTTGACTATAAAGTGCACATCATCGATGCGGATGTTTTAAACGCATTTGCCGCTCCGGGAGGTAAGATGTATTTCTACACAGGGCTCATTAAGTTTTTGGAAAAAGAAGATGACTTGATAGGTGTCATGGGGCATGAAATTGCTCACGCTGATCAAAGGCACTCGGTAAAGCAGATGGTTAAGAATAATGGATTGCAATTTTTGCTTTCGGCTGCTTTGGGTGAAGACCCAAGTGCCGTTCAAACCGTCTTGGCACAAGTGGCGAGCACTGGTGCTGCTTTGAAATTCAGTCGAACCGATGAGTCAGAGGCAGATGCATTCTCTGTAGACTATTTAGCTGACACAGATTATCGCTGTGATGGGGCGTCAGTGTTCTTTCAAAAACTAGATTCAGCAGGGCTTACTTCAGGAACTCCTCAATTTTTGAGCACCCACCCAAATCCTGAGAATCGAGTGGAGGACATTCAAGCTCTTGCTGCGGAGAAAGGTTGTTCAACTGAATACTTTGCGCCAGAATCTTATGATTCTTTCAAGGCTATGCTGCCGTAATTTACTCTTGATCGTAGCTTGCTAGCTTCAGGGCTAACCGCTACATTTGACCGCTCATTAATTCAATATTCAATACTGAAATAACACTATGAATCTGCACGAATACCAAGGAAAGTCAATTCTCAAAAGCTTTGGCGTAAGAATACAAGAAGGAAAAGTTGCAAACACCCCAGAAGAAGCGGTGTCTGCGGCCAAGCAATTGCAAGAGGAGACAGGTACTGGATGGTGGGTTGTAAAGGCTCAGATTCATGCAGGCGGTCGTGGAAAAGGAAAGATCAAAGGCATCGATCAAAATGGTGTGGCTCTTGCAAAATCGCTCGAGGATGTGGAACGCATTTCAAGGAACCTATTGGGTAATGTGCTTGTAACGCTGCAGACAGGAGAGAAGGGCAAGCAGGTAAACAAGGTGTTAATTGCTCAGGATGTGTATTATCCTGGCGAAAGTGAAACCAGCGAATTTTATATGAGCGTTTTGCTCAACCGCTCTACTGGTCGCAACATGATCATGTACAGTACCGAAGGTGGAATGGACATTGAGACGGTTGCAGAAGAAACACCAGAATTGATTTTTCAAGAAGAAATTGATCCAGGAGTTGGGTTAATGCCTTTTCAAGCGCGAAAAGTGGCCTACAACCTCGGTTTGTCAGGAAATGCATTCAAGGAGATGGTGAAATTCGTGACATCACTTTACAATGCTTACGTTGGTTGCGATGCTTCTATGTTTGAGATTAACCCTGTATTGAAGACAAGCGATGATAAAATTATGGCGGTTGACTCAAAGGTTACCCTTGATGGAAACAGCCTTTTCAGACACAAAGACTACGCTGAAATGCGTGATACTTCAGAGGAAGATCCAACGGAAGTAGAAGCGGATAAGTTCCATTTAAATTATGTTAAGCTCGATGGTAATGTGGGCTGCATGGTGAATGGCGCTGGACTTGCCATGGCAACCATGGATATGATCAAGCTTAGTGGTGGAGAACCCGCCAACTTCCTTGACGTAGGTGGTACTGCCAATGCAGAACGTGTGGAGAACGCATTCCGAATCATTCTTCAGGACGAAAATGTGAAGGCCATCCTCATTAATATTTTTGGAGGAATCGTAAGGTGTGATCGAGTTGCACAAGGTGTGGTGGATGCTTATAAAAACATTGGTGAGATACCCGTGCCAATCATTGTGAGACTTCAAGGTACCAACGCTGCTGAGGCAAAAGAGATCATCGACAACTCAGGTTTAAAGGTTCAGTCGGCCATATTACTTCAAGAAGCTGCAGACCGAGTAAAAGAAGTCCTCGCCTAAAAGGAGTGATGAGATTCCCGATTTTATTGGTTTTACTGTGCTGTGCTTTTCTTGCTTTTGGGCAAGATATCAACGTGCGTATTGATGCTTCGCCAAAGTCAAAAGCCAAGGTTGTACTCAATGGAGAAAAGCTGGGATTAGCCGAAGATTACGAGTTAATTCGGCTTGGTTTCAATGAGCGAAAAGGCATCGTAGAACATATCATAGAGATAACGGCTGAGGGTTATGAGACGGAAACGTTTCGCTTTGATCTGAACTCTAAAAGAAAAGAAGAGATCAACTGTGTTTTAAAACGAAAGCTTCCCAAGCTTAAGAATCCAGAGTCTTTGATTCTGAGCGTAGAGAAGATCGTTTCTGGTATTGAGTATGGAAGTGACATAGGGGCGAATACCCGCTGGAAATATCGCTATGATGAGGAAATCCAGATCGAGTCTAAAACGCGCGAGTTTGACAAAGTTATTCGACAAATGGGACTGGATACCTACGGTCAATCCAGCGATGATTTATTCGATACAGGCAACTCGAAGCCTCAAAATCCTGACATTCTTATTGGTGGTAGAGTAGAGCACTTTGGAATTATTCAAGGCAGTGGAAACAGATATAAATCAGAAATGCGTGTCAATTGGCAGCTTTTTGACCGATATGACAAGAAGATCATTCTCAAACAAGACGTATCCAGCGAGTATCAATTCGGGTCAAGTGTAGTTTCTGAAGAGTTCGTCAACGCCATCATGGACAACTTTTATTTGTTTATTTCTCAAGATTCGACATTTGCCCAAACCATTCAAGGAGTTGAGAAAGAGTCAACATTGGCAGACAGTATAAACAGCGACAGCAATGAAGGAACTAATGTCGATAAAATTACCATTGCCAAGGTGAAACTCGAACCTATGGAAGAGTTTGGTGACGTAATTGAGCTGGCGATGAATGCTTCAGTAACGGTGTTGATTGATCAAAACCAAGGACACGGAAGTGGAGTGGTGGTTTCCAGTGATGGTTACATTGTTACGAATCACCATGTCATTGACGGTGCCAAACTCATTGATGTTCAATTCTCCAATGGAATTATGCTTGCGGCCGACCTAATAACTTCATCTGAAAAGCATGACTTGGCGTTAATCAAAGTACGTGCTGGCGGGCTTACCGCGCTCCCAATACTTAACAGTTCAGATGAGGCACGCGAAGGTGACGAAGTAGTGGTTATTGGTGCGCCAGGTACCAAGGAACTAGGACAATCGGTGAGTAAAGGCATTATCAGCGCAAAGCGCACTTTGGATGGAATCCACATCATACAAACTGATACCAAGGTAAGCCCTGGAAATTCCGGAAGTCCTTTAATCAATCGTAATGGTGAAATCATTGGAATCATCAATATGAAAATGGTGGGCGAGGGAATTGAAGGCTTAAGTTTTGCCATTGATTCCAGATACTTAAAGTCAATTTTAGGCCTGAGGTATGACTAGGTTAATGTGTGTTTATATTATCGTAGTATCCATTGGACTTGTAAGCTGTAAAAAGACAATGGTACTTGAACCTCTGAGTTACCCACAGTTTTTGAGAAACGAAGTGAGCTTTGTAAAGTGCTTTGACGATGGGGGTTTGCTGGTCACCAGCACCGAAGGAGTTTATGCAAAAATGGATGATCAAGCCGAGTTTATTTTTACGCCAGATGAGTTTAGTTATCTATGGAGGGATATTCCTGACATGCGGCTTTACAAATCCCAGGGCATCATTTATGGTGTTAATAATGAGTGGATAATGAACATCAGCAATGGGGATATGAGTTTTAACCCGAATAACTTAAAGTCTGCCTTTTTGCAACCGGATGCATTTGTGGATTATGCCATTGATAATGACGGTCAGCTTTACGCGGCCAATTATGGAGAAGTGGAAACAGATTCTTTGTCCAACAATCTCTATACAGTCTTCATTCATCGCTGGAATGCGGATAGCTCTTGGATATCGTTGTCAACGGATATTACAAAGCGCGACAGTAATTTGATCTGGCCTTCCATCACATTTGGTGAATCCCTAATGTATGTTTCACTAGGCAATATTTATGAGATTGACATAAAATCGGATACGGAAATCGATTTGGAAAAAATTGTGGTTTCTGTGCCTTTTCAACTTTCCAACATCTACAACCTTAAGTTTGAAGATGGAACTCTATTTGGCACAGATCAACGCACGGAAGGAACGAGCTACGCATTTTCTCTAAACCTCAATACAGGCGTGAGTAATTCCAATCAGTTAGCTTTGACTTGTGAGTTTAATAATCCATTTCAGCCCTCAGATGAGGTGTTGGCAATATCCAATGGAAGGTTCTATTATTACTTTGATTTCAGCAATTGGAATGATGAAGTAAACGATGGTGAGCTGCTGATCTTAAATCAAAAACCTGGCTCGTGCGAAACGCTGTCGATTGAAATTGAATCCTTTGAATACGAGATTCGTCAGATGGATTTTTACAGCCCTTCCAATTCCCTTTTTTTAGCAACCACAGATGGTCTTAAAACATATAGTTTGGCCACCGGACAAATTAGAGACTATTTAACCTCGGCACCAAAAGAGTGAGAAAAGCTTTATACATAGCCATTTTTCTATTCGCGGGTGCTGGACTTAAAGCTTCAGACGGCCCAATAAGGCTTTTAAGCCTGAAATATTTTAATACGAGTTATTCGTCAGAGCTCGGTATGACTTTCTTCACTGGATATGTGCGTTCACCAATGATGACCAAGGTGTATGAAATCGACCAGACGCGCGCATACCCGCTACCTGTTTATACCTGGGTATATCCATTGGGAATCCTTTCTTACGAGCCAAAACTTAGATTACTTGAGTTTGGTAGTGCAAACTCACTCACCTTGAACTTACCCCTTGCGGCTGGGCTATCTGTGGTTCAAGCCGTTGATGCCAATCGCACTACGTATGATCCTAATGCCTCGGAAATACCAAATGTGTTTGGGCCTGATGAGTGGAGTGAACGCTCTGGTATGCTTGGCACAGGCCACCTTGAGTTTGGTGGATTGATAGGATACAATCTAGGTCAAAATGCAACGGTAGAAAACACCTGGCCCATAGGAGTAAACATATCTGCTGGATATAATTTTATCTATGCACCCATCGCCATGACTACTGGTGAAGATCGCAGCGATTATGCTGATGTAGCTTTTTGGAATCACATTGTAGGTAAAGTCGGTTTGGATTTTGGAGTTGTGGGCATAGCCCATATGTTTGGACTCAATACCGAAGAGGTCCTTTACGAACCAAGAGGCTTGGGCACCAACGCATCGGTTAACACAAGAATCTATCATCGCTTTATGATGACCATTCACATAGGAAAATGAAAAAGATACTCATAGCAAACAGGGGTGAGATTGCCCTACGTATAATCAGAACCTGCAAGGAGATGGGCATCAATACGGTAGCCGTTTTTTCAGATGCAGATAGAAATGCCTTGTTTGTTAGAAATGCGGATGAAGCTTACCATATAGGTCCGCCACCATCGAGTGAATCTTATTTGGTGTTTGAAAAAATAATTGAGGTGGCGAAGCAGTCGGGGGCAGATGCCATTCACCCCGGTTATGGTTTTTTATCTGAAAATCCTGCTTTTGCGAGAAGGCTAGAGGTGGAGAATATCACGCTCATAGGGCCTTTGGCCAAAAGCATGGAAGTAATGGGCGACAAGCTTGCTGCAAAAGAAACAGCCAAGCAGCATAACGTGCCCTTAGTGCCAGGTAGTGAAGGGGCGGTGAATGAGCTCGATGAAGCCATAAAGGTGGCCAGAGAAGTTGGTTTTCCACTCTTAATCAAAGCCTCGGCTGGCGGTGGCGGTAAGGGTATGCGAATCGTAGAGCGAGAAGAAGATATTCAAGAGCAATTGCAAATGGCAATGAATGAAGCGCAATCTGCTTTTGGCGATCCCAGTGTTTTTATCGAACGCTACGTTAAATCCCCGCGCCACATTGAAATTCAAATATTGGCGGATAATCACGGAAATGTGTTGCATTTGTTTGAGCGGGAGTGCAGCATTCAGCGCAGACACCAAAAGGTCGTTGAGGAGGCTCCATCGAGTGTATTGACACCTGAGCTGCGAGATGAAATGGGGGAATGTGCTGTCAATCTTGCTAAAGCTTGCGACTACCGAGGTGCAGGCACAGTAGAGTTTTTATTGGATGATCAGCTCAATTTCTATTTCTTAGAAATGAATACTCGATTGCAGGTGGAGCACCCAGTTTCCGAATTAATAACGGGAATTGACTTGGTTCGACAGCAAATCTTGGTGGCAAGAGGCGAGAGGTTGGCATTCTCACAAGATGACCTTTCCATCAACGGGCATGCGCTTGAGGTAAGAGTCTATGCAGAAGATCCTCAAAACAACTTTTTACCTGACATTGGCACCCTTAAAACATATGAGCGGCCGATGGGGCCTGGAGTTCGTGTTGATGACGGGTTTGAAGAAGGCATGGCAATTCCCATCTACTATGATCCCATGATTTCAAAGCTGATAACTCATGCCGATACACGCGAGCACGCTATTGCGAGGATGACACGCGCAATCGATGAGTATAGAATCTCAGGAGTTACTACAACCCTTGGATTTTGCAAGTTCGCAATAAATCATGAGGCATTTGTGTCAGGAAACTTCGATACACATTTCGTTCAAACCTATTTTGAACCAGAAATGCTTGATGGTGAAAATGTAGAGAGCGAACGTGCTCTTGCTGTATTTCTAGGCAATAAAACTGGACTAGACAAGCCAGCTGCAACATCAAAGAATACAGGTGCTGTTGCTTCTTCCAATTGGAAGCTGAGAAGGAGATAGCAAGTTATTCCAGCTTTTTAAGTCGGGCCAATTCACGTTTGGTATCCTTCTCGCGAATGCTATCGCGCTTATCATGTATTTTCTTTCCTTGAGCCAAGGCTATATTGAGTTTGGCTAGGCCATTATCATTGATAAAAAGTACTGTTGGGATGATGGT
>Ga0222718_10004700_pt1 | contig 11277 bp, 18 predicted proteins | sample C33_27DmetaG_FD_165045 | JGI IMG/M metagenome (GOLD analysis project Ga0222718, IMG submission 165045) | Estuarine water microbial communities from San Francisco Bay, California, United States - C33_27D | ecosystem: Environmental > Aquatic > Marine > Unclassified | place: USA: California... | reverse complement strand
CCCTATTGTGGAAGCTATCAAATAATAGAATTTAAAAACATTCAATGGGACAAAGAAGTTCGTCAAGGAGTATATACAGAACTACCACACACAGCTAAATTAAAGTGTATATCTTGTGCTAAGATGATAGACCACAAAGAAAAACGACAAATGGACAGCAAAGGACAATGGAGGCAGACTCAAGTATTTTTTTGTTGTGATGAATGGCAAGACCCCAAAATTACTTTAAGTTGGAAAAATTTGAAACTGGATGGAGAACAGGACAAAAAAGGTTATGCAGTATGTTATAAATGTAATAAACCATCTGAATACAACATATTAAATAAAAGAAAAAGAGGTTATCACATAAACGCGTGTTATTCATTCCAACCAAATTCGACTTGGCAAACTCTTGCAACTAAATTCATTGAAGCAAAAGGCAACGAAGAGAAAATGAGAACCTTCAAAAACACGTGGTTAGGTGAAATTTTTGAGCAAAAAAGGATTAAGCTATCTAATAACAAGCTATTATCACAAACAGAAAATTACACAAAAGTACCTTTAGACCAAGAAGTATTGATTATGAGTGTAGACACACAAAAGACTTGGTTACAATGGACAGTGAAAGCGTGGTGTAAGGGTGAAACCTCTTATGGTATAGCACAAGGTAAAATTGAAGGAGACACTTCACAACGTTTTGTGTGGGATAAACTCTATAATATATCTAATATTAAATATACACTTCAAGATAACACTGAAACGTGTGTATATTTATGCTTAATTGATTCTGGAGGTATTGGAAGCACTACTGAAACAGTTTATAATTTTGTTTTAAGGGAAGAATGCCTAAATTCACCTACCACAACATATTTGGCTATTAAAGGCGAAGGAAACAAAACAGAAGACAATTCAGTGCGTGAGATAATAACAGAGAGTAAAAACAAAAATGTAAACGCACCTTTATTCTTAATAGCAGTCAATAAATGTAAAGACATTATATATGATAGATTAAAATTAAAAAAAGATGATTTTGGCTATATGCACTACAATAAAAATTTTGACGAAGAGTATTTTAAGCAATTAACGAGCGAAGAGATAAAATTTACAAAAAACAAAAGAGGATATCTAGTGCAAGAGTATGTCAAAACAAGAGATAGGAACGAAGCTTTAGATTTAGAAGTTTATAACTTAGCAGGAATAAAATTATTACAAAAACAAATTCCTGATGAAATAGATTTAAGTATTTAAATAACATTAAGAATAAATTAAGAATATATAATATATAATTATATATATAAAAAATAAAGGATTAGAAAATGGAAGTAACAATAGATTTAGTTAATATTTTATGTTTTGGCTTAGTTGGTTCAATAATTTTTTTAATAGTAAAAAGTATAATTAATGATTAAGTTAAAAAAACTTTTTATAAAGCTTGATAAAAAATTTTATCAATTAGGTAAATTTTTATTCTTAAAATATTAAGAATACATTAAGTATATATAGTATATAATTATATATATAAATTAATTAAAGGATTAGAAAATGACTTTAACGCTTACAGCTACTGAAGATACGCTCATCACGATGCATCTTTGTACTGCGTTTCTAATATCATTTATATTGTGTGCTTATATTCTTTTGCTATATTTGAATAAAGGGAATAAACGCATTCTTCGTGAGTTTATCTTTTTTTGTATATACTGTATTTTTTTTGGGGCTTATATGATTTTTGTTTATTCTTAAAATATTAAGAATATATTAAGCATATATAATATATAATTATATATATATAAATTAATTAAAGGATTAAAAGATGATTGAAGCTTTAGATTTTTCTATAAAAACTTATGTTTTATTTACAATTTTATTTTTATTGTTTATTTTTATTCCCCAAGCACATCGCGAAGACAATAGTTTTTTTTTCGCTATATTTAAATTTTATTTTGTAATAATTCCAGTGATGATTGCTTGTGCTGGAGTTTTTGGTTTTTTTGCAGGACCTATTTTTGCTTTTGCTGGAATTTTTTTAGCTGAGGCGTTATGGGTTACATGTTTGTATTTGTATTGTTTTTGTTTATACTTATTTTTAAGAATTTGCGAATTAAGAAACTGGAATTATAAACAATGGTAATATTTAAATTAAAGGATTAAGTGATGATTAAAAATCTATATATTGAACTACAAGATATAATCGGCCAAGAGATATTAGCGTGTGCTTTGTTTATAATTTTATTTTTATTGTTTGTTTATATTCCTCAAGTTTTTTGTCGTGATCAAAGTTTTGTTCTCGCTATATTTAAATTTTATTTTGTGATAATTCCAATTTGTTTTGTGTTTGCAGGTATTTTGGACTTTTTATTCTTTAGAAGTTATGATAATGTCTTTAGATTCTTTTATTAACTCTTGTTCAAAATCATAACTATTATAATTATTTGTTTATTCTTAAAATATTAAGAATACATTAAGTATATATAATATATAATTATATATATAAATTAAAGGATTAAAAGATGAATAATTTTTTTGAAATAGTATTAAAAAAAGTTAAAACAAAAGTTTTAATTAGAGTTTTTTTATTTACAATGTTTTTATTTATAGTTTTATATAATATTATTGATGATAATAAAACTGTATCATGTTGTTTTAAATAATGTTTTATTAATTAATTGACTTTTAATTAATTTTATGTTAAGGTATACATAAATTTAATTGCAAGGTAATTAATGCAAAAAACGGCAGAAGATATATTAGCTGAATCTTTAGGAATAACACCATATCAAAACGCTTTAAATAATTTTCAAATATGGTATGAAGCTATGCAATCTTTAAGCACTTCAAAATCATATAAAATTAGCAGTGGTGCTGGTGCAGGTAGAGAATTAACAAGGCAAGATTTTAATACAGTTCAAGATAATTATAATTTTTGGAAGAGAGAAGTAGAAAGATTATCTGATAATTTAGATAGTCAAGCACCTAAATTTCATGAAGTTAAAACAGTAGATAATGAATATTATGTTTAATAATTTACAAGATAGATTTAAAAATATTTTTAGAAATAATAATTATATTGATGATGATTATGATATAACAAGTCACGACAATAATTTTTCAATTGGAAGCAATACAACCGCGGAAGAAGACATAAGAAACTTAGAACAAGCTAGAGATACTTCGCGACTATATGCTAAGAACAACGGATTTGTAAAAGGTTTATTAAGGTCGTCTAGAGACTATGTAATTGGCACAGGTTTAAAAGCTAAAAGTAATTTATCAAGAAAACATTTTAAAAATTTAACAGAATCACAATTAAAAAATATAGAAGACAATATAAACAATTATTTTAACAAATGGGCTTTATCAAAAAACAGTGATATAACACAAAATAATAATTTTTATTTACAACAAAGATTGGCTTATTTTACTTATAAGCGTGATGGAGATGTATTTGCTACATTGCCACTTTTAAGAAATGAAATTAATTTAAGATTAATACCGCCCGAATATTTAACATATGATAGCGCTGATGGTTTTATTCAAGGAATAAGAACAAATCAGTACGGACGACCCGTAGAGTACGCTATAAATAAAAGTGAAGATGGCTTAGATGATTTTATAATACTAAGAAATTCAATTAATAAACAAAATGTTTTACATTTATTTGATAGCGAGAGAATAAATTCCTTGAGAGGTATGCCTTTTACAACTGAAATAATAAGAGACTGCGTTTATATTGATGATTATATGAAATCAGAACTTCAAGCCTCACAAATAGCATCAAAATTTATTGGTATAATTAAAACAAAATCAAATGGAAATATTTTTGAAACAAAAAAAACAAATTTATTAAAAAATAATTTAGGAAACACAGAAACAAATCTTAAGAAACAAGATAGAACATTTAAGCATAATACAATAACACAACTTAAACCTGATGAAGAATTAGATATTATCAATAAAGGCCGTGATAATCCTAATTTTGATAAAATTGTAAATACTTCATTACAAAAAGTATCTTCTTGTACTAGAATACCCATAGAAATCATATTAACAGTCTTTACTTCATCATATAGTGCATCACGTGCGTCTATGTTATTGTTAGAAAAATTTATTAAACCTGAGCGAGAAATATTTAACGCTAAATTTAATAATCCAATTAGAAACCAAGTGATAGAATGGGGTGTACTTAAAGGTGACTTAAATATACCTGATTTTTTTAACAATAAAGATGAGTATTTAAATTGTGAGTGGTTAGGTGATGCACAAGGAAGCGTTGATCCAGTAAAAGATGCTAAAGCTAAAGTTACATTAATAGATAACAATTTAACAACCCGCGAAAAAGCGACAAGAGACTTAGGTAACGGTGATTTTGAAGCAAACGCAAAACAATTAGAAAAAGAAAGAGACATATTAAAACAAAATAATCTAATTTTTGATGAGGTACAAAAATGATAATTAAAATAGACGATGAAATAGGTTCGTGGGGTTTAAGTTCAAAAGAATTTAAAACACAAATACAAAACGCAAAAGATGATATAATTTTAGAATTAAACACTGCAGGTGGTTCGGTATATGATGGACTGGAAATACATAACACTATTAAGAATTATACAAAAGGTAAAGTAACGGCACGTTTAGGTGCTTTGTGTGCCTCAATTGGTACAGTAATTGCTTTGGGTTGTGATGAAGTAGAAGCACACGAAAACACTACTTTTATGATACATAACGCTTTAACTGCGTCTTATGGAAATCATAACGATTTAAGAAAAGATGCAGACGTATTAGAAGGTTTAAGTAACATAATAGCTAATGTATATGTAAACAAAACAAACAAAAGTATAAAAGATATTAAAAAATTAATGAATGATGAAAGTTATTTTTTTGGTAATGAAATACTAGATAATAATTTTATTGATAGAATAATATCAAAAGAAGATGATAAAAAAGAATATAACAAAGACAATTTAATAGCATATTCTAAAACAAAAATACAAAACTGTATAAAAAATATAAAAGAAAACAATGAAGTAACTAATGATAAATTAGTTGCTATCTTAAAAAAAGGAGATTTTGAATCTAAAATTTTTAACGATGCAAAAATTACAAAAGGAGACAATATGTCGCAAGAAAAAGTTGAGATAGTAAACACTGATAAAATTGTAAAAGATGAAGTCAGTAAAGCTATATCAGAAGACAGAGAAAGAATGGCTAAAATACAAGTTTTAGAATGTCAAAATTCTTTAAAAGTTGAAGCTATAAAAAGCGGTGTAAGTGCAGAGTCACTTGCTTATAATTTAATGATTAAAAATCAAAAAAAAGAAGCTTTAAAAATTGAAGCTATAAAAAAAGATTATGTAGAATCAGAAAAACAAGATATAACAATACAAAATGTCGTTAATGAATCTTCTAAAGAAGATAAAGAAGATCAAGAAATATTTAACTACATAAATAATAAGGAGAAGTAATGTCAAATAGAAATATTGAGTATCACAATTTAGTATCAAATATAACAGATACAGTGTCTGTAACATTGAAACAAAGCGTTACACCATACACTGCTGGTATGATAGTTGTTAATCAAGATGATAACAAATATCATAATGATTTAATTGTATTATCAGGAGCAGCAGCAAGTACACCTCAAGTTAGCTATGATGAGCAAAATGTGTATGTATTAGTTGAAGATGTAGACGCTTCAGCAGGAGACGTTTTGGCAGTAGCATATTCTGGAACTTTTAACAGAAGTAAAATAACTTTTAAGTCACCACAAATAGAAGCTAACGTAAAAGGAATTTTACAAGCTAAAAGTATTATATTAAAAGATTGGGGAGTATAAAAATGAGTAATATAACGAATTCAATTTTGCTTGATGGAAAGAAATTTTTTGGAACTTCATTAGAAAAAATTCAACCAAAAACAAAATTTTTTACAAGTTTATTTAAAGACAAGCAAATCATAGAAGATGAGATTATACAACTAGATACAAGAGTTGTTAAAAATAAAATAGTAAGCTATGTTAATCCTGATATAGAAGCTAAAAGTAGTAGCGTTGAAGGTTTTACAACAGATTTATTTAAACTACCAACAATTAAAGATATGAAACATATAACAAGACAAATGTTGATGATGAGAGGTTTTGGATATCATAATTATGATTCTAGTGTATCAAACAAAAAGAAATTAGTTGACATGATAACTGATATACAAAAAAAGCAAATAGATTTATTTGACACAAAAGTAGAGGTTGGAGCAATTGATGCTTATTTCAACGGTAAGCTTAGCGTTATAGGTGAAGGTGAAAACAGAGAATTATTATTCAATAGAGATAACAGCTTATCACCTATATTAACAGGAAACGCCGTTTGGGGTGGTTCAACTGCTAATATATCAAGCAATATCTCTTCGTGGATTACTTTATTGAACAACCAAGGTTCAAATCCTACGCACTTAATAGCTAGATCTGAAATTATTGATTTAATGTTTGAAGATTCAAAAGTAAAAGAAGAGATAAAAACCGATTCAGGTTTTAATTTTGGTTATGGTGACTATAATTATTTTGGTGACGGTGTTACTTTTAGAGGAATCTATAAAAATATAATTTTGTTAGCATATTCAGGTGTATATACTGATGAAACTGGAGCTACACAACAAGCAGTGCCGACAAATAAAGTAGTTCTTTTAGATGAGAATAACGCTAACCAAGAATATTTTGGAAATAACAATCAAGAAATGTTTTTGACTGCAGGTGACTTTAAAAAGACAAATAGAAATTTTTATTCTTATTTTGACAGAACTAGTACATTTCAATTAGGTTTAGGTGCTTTTCAAACAAGAGCATGTATAATGAATGATGCTAACAGTTCGTTAGTAGCGACAGTTTTATAATGTTTAAAATAAAAACTTACAAAGTGCTTAATTGCACTCTGTATGCGGATAACAATAAAATTTTAAAAAAAGATGATATTTTTGTTTTAAATAAAGATATTAAAATAAATAAAGAACAACTTCAAAGACTTATAGATGATAAAAAGATTATTTATTTAAAAGAAAGTGAAGAGAATACAAAAGTTAATGATATTCCAAAAGACGCGTCTCTTGGTGACAGAAAGTAATAAAAAATAATGAATTTTAAACAACAACTACGAGATGATTTTGATGCTATGTTAGATAAAAATAATTTTGGAGTTAGTTGTTTAAATACACGTACAAATTTAAGTTTTGATGTTATCTTTAATGATATCTATACTAGTATTAACGACGAAGGCTTACCTATAACTGAAAATATACCCATTATAAATACTAAAGATACAAATGATATAAAACAAAATGATGTTTTAACAATAGATAATAAAAATTATATTGTTTTTGAGGTTCAACACGATGGTATATCTGGACTTGATATAAGATTAAAATATGCTTAAAAAAACAGCTATAAGACAAAATATTGTTAAACTTTTAAAAGATAATATACCTATTTTAGAAAATAGAGTCTATGGTGGGCGTGTTTTACCTTACTCTAAAGACGAGTTATACCCTTTTATCACCGTTTATAACAAAACAGATGACGTCGAAGAGTATTATACAGACCACACTTTAAGAAATAATGATATAAATATAGTAGTTGTTAACAAATATAATTCTAGCAATGATTTATTAAACTATGATTTTGACAAATCAATAGAAGATATACAATTGTTAGTAGAGAGTGTATTTGATAGAATATTAAGTATTTCTAATCTAGAAAACGACCCTTTTAAATTAGTTGATGAGATTATTTATGTATCAAGTACTACAAGCGATAATGTAGAATCTGGTAATAATATAGGGCAATCCATTTTAACATATAATGTTAAATACAAAGTAGAACATTCATTAAAAGTATCATCATTAGTTGATTTAGATATAGAAGCAACTAAACAAAATTTAGATATAATAGAATTAAGACCTCTACAAGGATAAAAAAATGGTACATATAATACCAAAAAAAGATAAAATAGTAATTAATCCAATAACAAATAAAAAATTAACAAAAGAGGGAACATTTGTTAATTTAAATAGTTATTGGAAAAATAGATTATTAGATAATGATATAGAAATAGTAAAAAATAAAAAGGAGAAATAATGTCAATTGATTTTAATGAGATATTTGATCTAAATATTCCATTTATAAATGCAGAAATTTCTAAACAAGTTAGTACTACACAAACAGTTAAACAACCTTTCAAGGCTTTAATAATAGGACAAAAGACGAGTTTAGGAACAGCTACACAAAACACAGTTTTAGATATTTTTTCAGTTAATGAAGCAAAATCAAAATTTGGAAAAAACAGTATGCTATCACATGCAGTTAAAAGCTATTTTGATAATAACAAAAGCGTTGAATTAAAAGTAATTTGTCTTGATGATTTAGTATCAGGTACAGCGGCTACAGGTACAATAACACTATCAGGAACAGCTACAAGTTCAGGAACGCTTAATATTTATATTGATGGTAAATCATATAAAACAGTTGTAAGTTCAGGAGACACAGCGTCTACAATAGCTACAGCGTTAAATACAACTATAAATAATGATGATGAGGCGTTAGTAACTTCTAATGTAAATAGTGCGGTTGTAACACTTACAGCTACGCATAAAGGAACATTTGGAAATACTATTAAAATAATACAAAATTATAACAGTGATGAGGTTACACCTTCAGGAATAACAGCGTCTATAGTTGATATGAGCAGTGGTGCAGGTAATCCTGATTTATCTACGTTTGTGATATCACACTTGGAAGAGAATCAATATAACTTAATAACTCATCCATACACAGACAATACAACATTAAACACAATATCAACAGCTTTAACAGATAATTTTAAAGCAACTGAAATGTTAGATAGTTTTTGTGTAGTTGGTTTTGAAGATACAGTATCTAATATGACTACAAAAAGTGATGCTATAAATTCACCTTTTATAACAATTTTAGACACTAAAAATATGTTTAAGAATAATTTAAGTGTATCTTCTGGTGTTATTGGATATATTGGAGATATAGCACAAAGTAGTCCGGCCTCTGGATATTTAGGTAAAGAGTTAGTTAATGTTTTATCATTACCACAAAGAATAAGAACAGAAAGAAATGTTCTAGCAGGTGCAGGAATATCAACATTTACAACACAATCATCTAAAATAATTAATGAAAAAACAGTAACAACTTATGTTAAAAATAGCTTAGGAATTGAAGATAATGCGTTTAGTGAATTAAGAGTGTTATTAACTTTATCATATGTTAGATATAACTTTATAGTTAATATATCACAATTTCAGAATTTTAAATTAGGGAATGATGGGGATATTTTTGGTGAAGGTACAAACGTAATAACACCAAAAATTTATAAAGATAATTTAATTTTAATATATGAAGCTTTAGTAAAAGATGCTATATGTGAAGATTTACAAAATTTTGAAGAGACTATTATAGCAACTAAAAATAATAATAGAATAGATGCAAGTGTAAATATTAATATAATTAATGTTTTAGAACAACAAGCTTTAAAAATTAACTTTAAGGTATAATTATGGCAAACACAATTGGAATACAAAATATAAAAATAGATAATGTAAGTTATTCTATAAAAGCTGGTACAGTGTCTTATACTGTATCAGGTTCGGAAAAAACAGCAATAGTTAGTTACGATGGTACTACTTCTAATTTTACAGAAGAGAAAAAAGCAGGAATGATTAAATTAGATGTTACTTTAAAAAACGCTAAAGATATCAATACTTTAAGAAATCTTGACAATAAAAATATTATTATAGAATTAGTTAATGATATCACCGTTTTAGGTTCAAATATGGTACAAATAGCATCTTCAGAAGTAAATATCAATGATGGCGTTGAATCTTTTGAATTTCACGGAAACGTAAGAATAAAATAGTATAATAAATAAAAAAGGATTAAATATGATTAAGTATAAATTAAAAAAACTTATAAAAACAGATAATAAAGAGATAACAGAGCTAAATATAAAAGATGTAGATGATATAACCTATTTAGGAATTATGAATTCATTGGATGTTAATGGTAATGTAAATCAGACAGACATAACAGTTTATTTGTGTGATTTAAGCACTGAAGAAGCTAATAAAATATCTTTTATTGATGGTATTTTTATTTGTAAGCATATTCAATACTTAATGACTTTTTTTGAGGATGACTTAAAAAAGTAATGTTAAGTTCACCTATTTATTTAAGAATAATTTTTGTTAATTATTTGAAAATGGGTGGACTAATATTTAAAGTTTTTAAAACTCAGCCGAGCGAGATAAAAAGCTTTAGAATGTTAAAAAATCTTTATTATTTAGCAATAGAATATATACCTAAACAGAGCGACAATTAAAAATGCCGTTCTTTTTAGGTATATAAGTCAAAGGAGGTATTATGGCAACACTTAAACCTGCAATTGGTTCAGTCAAGATGATAGACAAAGCATCATCTGTACTTAAAAATATCTCTGGAAACTTCAAAAAATTAGGAACACAAACACAACTAACCAACAAAAAAACAAGTGTATTTCAAGAAAGACTACAAAAAACTTCAAGAAACCTTAACCAGTTAAATAGGCGTTTAATAGCAAGCAAAAAAGCTTTTGGTAATTATGCTAGTGGTATTGGCAAAATAGCATCTGTAGGTGGGTTAATAACAGGTGGTGGTATAACTCTTGCTATAAACAAACAAGCAGAATCACTTGACAAGTTAGGTAAAAAAGCGGGTAATTTAAATTTACCAATATCAGAATTGCAGGCGTTAAGGCATCAGGCGGTTCTATCAGGACTTACAACAGATGAGCTAGATAGTTCTTTAACACGTTTTACTAAGCGTTTAGGGGTTTTTCAAATCTCAGGTGGTGGTTTATTGTCTACCATTGCAAAAAAAATTGGTGGTGGTTTTAGTGAAGCTTTAAAAAGTGCAAAAAGCAACACAAAAGCGTATGAGATATTATTAAAAACTTACTCTAAGCTAAAAACACAACAAAAAAAAATGGCTTTAAGTGATGCAGCATTTGGCATGAGCGGTAGAAAATCATTGTTAATGTTAAATGAAGGAATACAAGGATTAACAAAATCTAGACAAAGATTGGCATCTTTAGGTGCTATAATAACTAATAGTCAAGTAAAAACGGCGGAAAATTTTAATGATGCTTTAGCAATAATGAAACAACCATTAGAAGCAATAAAAAGACAAGCTTTAACACCTATTTTGAAAAATTTAACAGATATTATGATAGATTTTACAGAAAAATTTAAAAATGT
>Ga0222718_10004697_pt1 | contig 11281 bp, 20 predicted proteins | sample C33_27DmetaG_FD_165045 | JGI IMG/M metagenome (GOLD analysis project Ga0222718, IMG submission 165045) | Estuarine water microbial communities from San Francisco Bay, California, United States - C33_27D | ecosystem: Environmental > Aquatic > Marine > Unclassified | place: USA: California... | reverse complement strand
GCTGGCGGAGCATACCGTTGAGGAGGCTTCGGGTGCGATCTGGACCAAGCCAGCGTTCAGCGGAAAGAAGCTGGCGGCGGAGGTCGCTCAGTATTTCAATGCGGTCGGGTTCGCATACAAGCGGGACCGGCGGCAGGGTTCCACCGAGGAGGTGGATCGCTCGGAGTTGCATGCTGTCGACTTCGATCCGGGGCGGCGCATGCTGTCCAAGTCTCACGGACCGCTCTCCGGGATCGTCTCGGGTCGGTCGTTGGCGGACCTGCAGTCCGAGATCCACAATTTCTGAACGGAGGTGTTCTGATGGCGCGTATTGATCCGAAGAAGCTGGCAGCGGAGTCCGGCGATGGTGGCGGCGGCGGTTACCGTGAGGTGGGGGCCGGACGGAAGGTTCTGGTTCCGGTCGGTCACCGATACCGGGAGGTGAATGGATCTCCGGTGGTTGATGTCCGCTCGGTCTGTATCCGGGACGAGACCGGATCCGGGGACGAGGGTGCTACCCTCACCGACACTTTCTGGCTCACCGATCGTGCGATGTGGCGGATCGCCAAGTTCGCGGTCGCGGTCGGATGGGAGGCACCGTTCGATCCGGAGGACTCGGAGGAGTTCGATCGGGTTCTGGTGTCGGGTCCGTTCCTCGCTGATGTCGGGCTCCGGACTCGTGGGTCGAAGACTTACCACGATGTGAAGAGCTACGATCGGGCGACCGGGTTCAGCCGGTCCGATCGGACCGGTGATGTCGACTACTCGGACGAGCAGCGGTCGTGGATCGAGTCCGCGGAGAAAGGCTGGCAGGCATTCATGAAGAAAGTGTCGATCGGTTCCGGATCTCGCAGCGGAGGTGGAGGCTACGGTGGCGGAGGCTACGGTGGCGGATCTCGCGGTGGCGGCTACGGTGGCGGCAGCCATAACGACGGCGGGATTCCGTTCTGATGAATGTCCGGTCGAGTGAATCGCAGAATCCAGTCCTCGGGATCGATCCGGGTCGGCGGGGTGCAGCGGTTCTACTCGACCGGCAGCGGCGGATCGTGATGGTTGCGATCTGGAAACCGGCTCAGCGAAAGGGTCGGTCCGGGTTCCTGTTTCGGGTGCTCGGAAATGATGACTCGGTCTGGCTTCCTGATGTCGGGCACCTGTCCGCGAGTCTCGTGGCGGAGACTCGGAGAGTGGGAGTCGGGTCGGTCGACCTGTTCGTGGAGGATTCCTATGTTGGGCGGAACGCTCGCACTTCGATCGCTGGCGCTCGGTGGTCGGGGATGCTGGTTGGCGCGATGCAGGTTTCCGGTCGAGCAGGCTGGCTCGCTTCGGTGAGATTCGTTCTGCCAGATCGATGGCGGATCGTAGCGGTCGGGGTTGCTCCGGCTACCAAGCGAGCAGAGGTGAAGCGGCTCGTGATCGAGTGGGTCCGGCGGTGTTACCCGTCGCTCTCACTTTTCAGTGACGAGTCGCTTTCCGATCATGTCGCGGACGCGGTGGGGATCGCCGTGTTCGGTGTCTTAGACCAACAGCGCGGGGAGGATTCTCATGCCGCGGAAAGTGACTGATGCCGAGATCGTGTCGGTGTTTGAGGGGTGGCGGGTTCGGCAGGCCCGTCCGAATGTCTGCAGGTTGACCGAGGATCGATCCGATCTGATTCGGGCTCGGCTGTCGAAGGGTTACTCGGTGGACGATCTGCTGACGCTGGTTCGATATGCTTTCGAATCGCAGGAAGCCGATGCTCGGTTCTGGCGCGGCGACAATGCTCGTGGTCGGAAATATCTGGATCTGGCGAATTTGCTTCGGGCTGGCAAGCTGGCTGGTCGTGTGGAGAAGGCTCGGGTCTGGCTCTCGGAAGAGGGTTCGCGGGGAGCGGACTTCGCAGGTCCGTTCACGCTGGTTGGCGGAGGCTCGGTCAGCGCACCGGCTGAGCCAGACTTGGTGGAGGTTCACGATCCGTGGCGGCTGGTTCCGGTCGGTGGAGGTGAGAAGTGAATCGGGACGACGCACTCAAGTTGCTTCGGGGCAGTCGGGCGTGCATCGATACGCTCGTGGCTCTCACCGGAGAAGAGGATCCGGAGTTCCAAGAGGCGGCGTTCGATGTCGCGCACGACATTCTGGTTCGGCTGGATCGTTTCATCGCGACTGAGGATGCTGGCGGGTCGAGTCCGGATCCGGGTGGACCAACGGTATGGTCGGCGATGCCGGACGATCTGCCCGAGGCAGTTCAGCGGTCGATCCGGGATCGGGTTGCTCCGGGTGTCACCTCCGAGTCTCCAGATCGGATCGATCCGGTGGTCGGTCGGTCGCGGTTGAAGTCGGCGCTCGTGGAAGCGATCATCGCGGCAGTTCAGTCTGAGGACCGGACGCTTCCACTGGTTCTGTCGGCTCTGCTGATGGACCTCGGTGAGTCCGGTCGGGTGGAGGTCTGATGTCTGGCGGATGGATCGGTGGCGCGAAAGATCGAGCGCGGATCTCGGAGATCGCTTCGGCTATCGGGCTCGGTCGCGGTCGCATGAATTCAATGGGACCGTGTCCGGCGTGTGGTGAGGGGACTCGTGGATCGTCCGATCCTCGTGGCCCGATCGGAGTCGCTGGCGATGATCGTGGTTGGCGGTGTCACCGATGCTCGGTCGGTGGAGATGCGATCGATCTGGTTGCATGGAAGGTGGTCGGCGATTCGTTCTCGGATGCCAGTCCGGAGCAGCGGGTGGAGGTTCGCGGATGGTTTGAGCGGGCGGGTCTCATCGAACCGAGATCTCGGACTCCGAGCGTTCGGTCGGTCTCGGCTTCGGTCCGACCTCGACCACGCCAGAGGAAGCCAGATCCAGTCGTCTCGACTTCGGGTCCGAGCGGAGGTCCGTTCGGCTGGTCGGAGTCTCTGATTCCTGACGCGGTGGCTCGGCTTGGATCTGGAGACCGGATCGGCGAGTCGGTGAACCGGTATCTGACCGAGGTTCGTCGGTTCACTCCGGAGGTGATCTCGGAGTGGTCACTCGGTGCGATCGAGGTGTCCGGTGAACCGTGGCTCGTGATTCCGCTCCGGGACGATCTCGGGCGAGTCGTCTCGGCTCGGTTTCGGTCGGTGCCTACCGCGGAGAATCCAGATCGGAAGAAGGAGTACCGGGTGGCACCGGGTCGACCACTTCCGCTGTTCGGCGCGGACCGGCTCTCGGGAGATCTGGATCGACCGGTTCTGATCGTCGAGGGTGAGTTGGATGTCATCGCGGCTTCGGTGTTCGGGATCGTCTCGAATGTTGTCTCGGGCACCGCGGGCGCATCGACTTTCAAGGACGAATGGCTGGATCTACTGGAGCGGCATCGATCGTTCGTGCTGCTGTATGATGACGACGAGGCAGGCGATCTCGGAGCGGCTGGTCTCGCGGCTCGGCTCGGACGCTATCGGGTGGCGCGGGCTCGGTTGCCACGGAACGATCTCGGTGAATGTCTCGCGGCTGGCGATCCGTTCGAGGTGGTCGAGCGGACGCTGGATCGTGCGGAGCCAATGTTCGGGGTCGCAATCCGTCGACCGACTTCCTACCGTGACCGGATCGAAGATCTCATCTCGCGACCAGCCACGCTTCGGGGTCTCCCTACCGGCTCCGCGAAGCTGGACTCGTGTGTCGGAGGGATCCGACCGGGACTTTGGGTTGTCACCGGAGATACCGGGCACGGGAAAACCACTTGGGCCACTTGGCTACTCGCGGAGCAGGCTCGGGCTGGCACCGGGGTTCTGCTGACTTCCTTCGAGCAGTCTCCGGTCGGGACCGTCCAGAAGCTGATGCGGGGTGAGGTCGGTGGTGACTTCACCTCGGTCTCGGAGTCGGAGCGGAGGGCGGCGTTCGATCGTCTCGACCGACTTCCGCTTTACATTCTGGACCACTATGGAGAAGCCACCTTCGAGGATGTTCGAGATGCGGTCCGGTATGCAATCCGGCGGCATGGAGTCCGGATCGCGTTGATCGATCACTTGGGATTCCTCGCTCGCGGTTCTGGCGAGGGTGAGCGCCAGCGCATCGAGGAGATCGTTCGGGCGCTGGCGACGATCGCGGTTCAGGACGAGGTTACGATCGTGCTCATCGCCCACCCGAATCGGCTCTCGAAGGCTCAGCAGCGGCGGGTGCAGTTGACCGACCTGAAAGGCGCTTCGGCGATCGAGCAGGATACCCATGTCGGGATCGTGGTGGAGAGACTCAACCCGTCGAAGGATCGGGCGTTTCCAGCGACCGTGATCCACTTTGATAAGGTCCGGTCGGAGTTCGGGTCACCCGGATCTCGGGCGTTGATGGCTTTCGATCCGAGGGCGTGTTCGTTCGCGGACCGGTGGGAGGACACCCCGGCTGGCGCGGCTGGACTTCGGCTCGTGACTCCGGGCTGATTCGGCTCGGAAAGAAAGATCGTCGAGATCGAATAAATCCGTTGATTCGATCAGCGCGCATGGTAGAGTGTTTGGGCTGGAGGCGAGGAAGCCTCCCCAACCAACGGAGGCAAAATGCCGATCATCACTCCACCTCGCGTCTTCCTGATGTCCCGCGCTGTCGAGCGCACCATCTCCAATGTCGGTCCGATGGACTTCGATCGACTCTCGGTGGCGCTCGGTCGACCGCATCCTGTTCTACTCCGGGCGGCTGTCGATTCGATGCTCGTGACCAAGCGGCTGATCGAGGTCGAGGTCATGGACTCGTGGACCGGGGACATCGACTGGAGATACGATCTTCCGGTCGGTTGATCCGCTCGGGCGGTTAGCCGGTCACCGGAGGGTCGATGCGAATATCGGAATCGCTGGTTCTACTGATGCCACCGAAGACCGCGAGCAGGTGGAGCCAGCGCCATGTCGCAGGATCGGTGCCAGATCTCGGGAATCCAGATCTGGTTCGTCATGCTGCTCTCCACCAAGTTCCGGAGTCGATCTGGCGAGATCGGTCGGTGGTCTGTCTCACCAGAGATCCGTTCGTCTGGCTGGAGTCGTGGTGGGCGCACATGCGACGGCAGCGGTTTCAGTGGTCGGCGCAGTGGGATCACGATCCGGTTCCAGACTTCGAGCAGGCGGTCCTCGACTACACCGCGGGCTGGAAGTCGCGGCGCTCGGGACCGGTGGTCGGTCTGGCGGGCGGACTCGGTGAAGATTCCAAACCGGTTGACCACCTCGGGCTGCAGGCTGGTCTCGGTTGCGGTTGGTGGTCGTATCTGATGAGGTGGACCGTCAGCCGGTCGATCGGTCTGGAGTGGAATGCTGATGTGCGGTTCGTGTGGACCGGTCCGGCGCTGGCAGATGACTTGAGGCTCGGAGGGTTCGGGGTCGGATCTGGCCCAGCAGATGGAGTCGGTCGATACTCGCGACCAGTCTGGACTCGGGAGATGGTCGATCGGGTTCTGGAGTTCGATGGGCCGACTCTTGAGTTGATCCGGGCTCAGTCAGTGGTGGATCGATACTCGGGACCGCCAGCGATCGGCTGAAAGAAAGATCGTGCGGATCGAAGAAAGTAGTTGACGCGATAATGGTGCCAGAGTATTATGTATTCACCGGGGGGGAGGAACCCACCGGCACCAACCGACCAACGGAGATCCAAAATGTTCAACCGCACCAGCCGCACCATCGACAGCATCACTCGCCGCACCATCGAACGGCGTGAGGACATCCTCAACGAAATCTGCCAGAAGCGGAACGCGGGTGGCATGCTTTACCGCGACCTGAATCGCTCGCTCGACTATCCTGTCGACTTCCGAGCGAACCTTGAGGCGCTGGTGGCTTCCGGGCAGATCTCGAAGACCGACGAGGAGCAGCCCAACGGGCAGTGGGCGTACACTTATCGGTTCGTGTATTGGGACGGAGAATGAATCTGGCCAACCCCGACCTGTCCAGCCGGATCGGTCGGGTTCGCTGGCTTCCGAATACCGGCGAAAGAAAGACCCATCAGATCGAAGAAAGTAGTTGACGCGATCGGGTGGGCAGAGTAATATGTATCCACCGGGGGGGAGGAACCTCCCGGCACCAACCGACCAACGGAGAATGAAATGCTTGATCTCGACCGCACCTCTCGTCTCGACCTCCACCTCATTGAAGCTGGCTTCAAGGGCTACGCCAACGAGAAGACGCTGGCAAAGTTCCTCTCGAAGTTCGAGGATCGGCTCATCTCCACCGGCTTCGATCGGAACCTCGAAGTTCGTCGGATCTCCGGCGGAGATCACGAGGGTCGTCTGGTTGCGGTTCTGGTCCTCGGACCTCGTGAGCCAGTCACCTGTGAGGTGATGCTGTTCGTCCACGCGGGGTTGCCGGTGTTCCAATACTGAGCGCAGAAAGATCCGCCAGATCGAAGAAACCGGTTGCGCGGATCTGACCGGATGCTACAACAAGAGGGCGGGGAGGGTGGATCCTCTCCGCACCAACCAACGGAGTCTCTCATGAACAAGAACATTGATCGTCGCGCAGCTTCCTACCTCAGCGGATACATCGGGATCGGAGGCTCGGTGGACCTCGGCTACCGGCGCGGGCTCGGGTGGGCCGAGCGCCAGCCCGAAGGACGCGATCTGGCGCTGGCGGCGCTGGCGGCTGCAGCGAAGCGGTTCGGCGCACCGAAGATGGCAGATCGTTTCACTCTCCAGATGTCTGTTTGATCTGGACTGTCGGAGGCAGGGATGTTTGCAATCGTGGTTCAGTTCTGCATCGGCGGTCGGCTCTCCGGGTCCGGGGACTTCGTGTTCGATGATGGAGAGGTGATGATCTTCGAGTCTCGTGGCGCGGCTTGGAGGTTCGTCGGGACGAACATCCGTCCATATCTGCGGAAGGATGATGTTGTCTCGGTGGTCGACGCAGCCAGCGCGTGAGGACGACCGGTCGCGATTGAGACCTCGCGATCGGTCCGGCGTGCTACCTTGAAGACGAACCGATCGGAGGTCCGGATGAAGGCGTTCCAGATTCTGAAATCGTTCCCGGTGGACGAGGTGGTGGATCTCGTGGACGATCTGCTGGACGGCGGGTCGACTGAGGACGAAGCCATCGAGGCGGTGGCGGTGTTTCTCGACCGGCTGATCGACGCAGGTGTCTGGATTCCGGGTCCGGTCGGGATCGCGATCGAGGCGATTGACGGACCGCTGATTCGGGCGGTGATCTCACTCGTGGTGGCGCTGTCAGCCGATCCGGAAAGACGGGAGGCTCGGAAGGCGCGTCGGTCGGAGAGGCGAGCGGCTCGGCAGGCGCGTCGAGCGGAGAGGCGGGATCGCAGGTCCGGCGGTGGATCATGAGCGCAGATCGACTTCCATCGACCGCTCCGGACGATCTACCACCCAGCGCCAGAGCGATGATCGAGTTGCTCTCGGCTTCACTGGAGAGGCAGGCTCGGATCTCGGAGCAGACCGCGGCTCGGGTTGAGTCGCTCGGTGACCGGGTGGACGCGATGGGCGAGAAGGTCTCGGTGGAAATCGGGTCGGCGCTCAGGCACCAGACGAAGGTGGTTTCCGGGCTGGTCGGTCTGGCTCTGATTCTACTCGGTGGCGCAGCCGGAGTCGGCTTCATGGGAGATGGATACGGGGTGTCGGTCTCGACCAAGTCGGCGGATCATAGCGACATCGGGATCTTGGAGGATCCAGTTTCGGAGGTGGACGGGCTGATGGCACCTCCGGGTCCGATCGTTGATGGGCCATTCATTGAAGAGGGGTCGGTCTCGGCTTCGGTGATGGAGGATGAGGAGGCGGTGGTCGTCGAGTCTGATTCTGCGTTCAGGATCGACTGATTCAGCTTCAGGCGTAGCGATCCAGATCTGTCCGGCTACACCGGGCCGGAGGAAGAGCTATGCTGGATCTCACTCAACGCAGATCGTCGTCTTCGGCGCTACTCGCTGGAATCACCTTGAAGCGGTCCGGGCGGATTGACGGGTCGCTCTCGTGTCGGCTGGATCTGTCGATCGAGATCGATTCGGTGGCGGCTGCAGACCTGTTCGATCAGGTGGTTCCGGGGACCGGGGCACTCTACCGGAGGCGGGTCGCAGGCGGGGAGGATCGGGCTCGGTTGAATCGGAGTCCGGCAGACCTGTCGGTCATCGCTGGATTGAAAGATCCGGAGTCCGGGGATTCGATCGCTTCGGTGATCTCGACCGTTGAGCGGGTGAGCTATGTTGCGGCACCGAAGTTCGCGCTGGCGGTGTTCCAGATCAGAATGGCGATCGAGCCATCGTTGCTCGGTGTTCTGGCGGAGTATCTCAGCCGGATCGTGGAGGTGTCCTTCGCTACTCCACAGCAAGTGCTTCCGTTCGTTCGGCGGTCGGAGGAGTCTGCAGATCCAGATCCAGTCGAATCCGGGGATGCTTCACCGGCACCCAGCCCGGAGATCGAGGTGGTCACTTTCGAGGCTTCGGAGCAGGACGGTCGGGTGATCTACGGGTTCGGGCAGGTTCTGGACTCCACCGAAGATGAAATCCTCGTGAGTGACTTCGGGGTTGAGGCGGCGGTCGCGTCGGAGCATATCGTGTCGCGGTTCAGTCTCGTGGCTCCGAAGGCGGTTCAGGAAACATACTCAGTCAGGGCTCGGGCGCTCGGTCGCACTCCGTCGTGGGCAGATCTGATTCCGGCGATCGGGACTGACTGGTCTCGGTCGGCGGAGTCCGGTGAACCGCTTCGGCTCAGGGACGACCATGTCCGTCTGGCTCTCGGTGCAGATCCGGTTGAGCCAAATGTCCGGTCGTGAGTTCAGGGTGCTTCGGGACATGGTATTCGTGACCGATCCTGCGACCGGTGAGCAGTCGGTGCTGCAGGCGGGGACCGTGGTTCCAGAGATCTTGCTTCCAGAGATCGTGCGGAATCACCGGGAGTACGCTCGGATCACCGGAGTCGGTCGTGGTCGGGGATCGGTGAATCCATTCCGGATCGAGTCGGCTCGGGTGGTTCTGTTCGAGTGGCGGGGGATCGTTCGCTCCGGACACTTCGGTCGGGATCTCGGTCTGGTTCAGACCTCTTGGAGGGATCGATGAATCGCAGACCTCGGTGCGAGGTGATCCGTGTTCCAGTCGACGGCTTGGAGTCCGGGCTGGCTCATCCAGATCTGGCAGACTCGCTGGCGGCGGGGTGGTCGGTCGCGGCGACTCTCGTGGTCGACGATGGAGCGGGTCCGGGTCTGATGCTGATTCTGTCTCCGCCAATCGTTGAGCCGAAATGGAAAACGGTCGCGCTGGCAGTGGTTCCGTTACTCGGTGGTCTCGTGGGCGCGATCGTCGGTTCGTTGCTCATCGGAGGTTCGTGATGCAGATTGATCGAGTCCCACTCGACTCACTTTCGCCGTTCGACCAGAATCCTCGGTCGATCGACTCGGCTGGACTGGATCGGTTGAAGGCCAGCCTCCGAAGGTTCGGGCTGTTTGCTCCGCTGATTGTCTGGCCAGATCCAGATCGGGGACTCGTGGTCGTCGGCGGGAACCAGAGGCTCACCGCACTTCGGGCGATGCGCGAATCGGGTGAGGAGGTTCCGGCGGAGGTTCCGGTGGTGGTCCTCGACTGCACGGAGGCGGATGCTCGTGTGATCGTGGTTCGCGACAACACTCACGATGGCGAGTGGGAGTGGTCGGCGCTCGGTGAGTATCTGCAGGATCTGGTTGCGACCGATTCGGCGCTGGATCTGGATCTGACTGGATTCGAGTCGGAGGTGTTCGACGAGATCGTGGCGCTCGGGACCGATCCGTTGATCATGGCGACCCAGCCAACGGAGGGTGGCGAGGATTCGGCGGTCGGTGACGGCTCCAGCGATGGTCCGCGCACCGGGAACCAGATCTCGAAACCGGACGGGGCGGAGCAAGCTCGGTTCGTCCTCGGGAATATCCGTGGCAAGATCCCGATCTCCATTTATGGACGGTTCGTCGGGCTGTTCGAGCGGCGGTCGACCGCGCTGGCGACCACCGACTTCGGGGTGGTTCTCGGCTCGCTGCTGGACGACCTCGGAGGTGCGAAATGAGGACGGTGTCAGATCCGTTCGAGGTGGTGCTGTCCGATCTGGTTCCGATGATCGGGAATCCGCGGACGCTGGACGACGCTGGTCGTGATCGGCTCGCTCGCTCGCTCGGTCACTTCGGACTCTACAAACCGCTCTTGGTTTGGAGGGATCCAGACTTGGATCGGCTCGTGATCCTCGCAGGGAATCAGCGGACGGAGGTGCTTCGGTCTCTCGGAGTGGATCGGATCGAGGTGGTCGAGTTCGATGGTCCGCGGTCGGAGGCTCGGGCGGTCGCGCTTCGAGACAACAACGAGGACGGCCAGTGGGCGTGGGATGATCTGTCGCGGTATCTTGGAGATCTGGATTCGCTCTCGGGCGGAGAGATCGACTGGACTCTGACCGGCTTCGATTCGGAGACCGTGGAGGACTTGCTCGCGCTGGCTACGGTCGACCCGAGAGCGGTCGCGCCAGATCCAGATCCAGATCTGGTAGATCCAGCGACCGATCCCACCGCGGATGGCGGCTCCGGGTCTGACTCCGGGTATGTCGAAAGCCGGTTCGTGAATGCGACGATCGGGAATCTGAAAGGCCGGATCTCGCTGGATCTCTATGCTCGGTTCACTCGTGTATGGTCGGCGCTCTCGGAGGAGGCAGGCACCACTGATGTCGGGGCGCTCGTGGATCGGCTGGTTGAGAGGCTCGGAGGATGAAGACGGGGATGCTCGCTGGCAGACCGAGGCTCGGTCCGATCGATTCCGCTCGGATGCTTCGGGATCTCGGGATCGGTTGCGGATCGGTGTTGCTCGGGATCGCGGCGCTGGTCGCAGGATTGTCTCTCCTGATCGGTTGATTCGATCGTCGGATCTGCTACGATGCGGCCAATCATAGGAGGTCCGATGGCGCTACTCCGGAGAGGCAGTCGTGGTTCGGAGGTTCGTGATCTGCAGAGCGACCTGATGGCGCTCGGGTTCCTCGGTGGACCGGCGGATGGAATCTTCGGGGCTGGCACCGAGCGAGCGGTTCGCGACTTCCAGTCGTCGGCGGGACTGGCTCCGGACGGGATCGTCGGTCCGGGTACGCTCGCGGCGATCGAAGATCGAAAGATCCGGGAGGAGCCAACGCTACCGGCTCCGCCAGAGCCACTTCCGTTGATCCTTCGGGCGATGAAGGAGGCGGGTCACGAGATCTACTATCGCGGCGACTTCCACCTGAATCTGTTTGGGATTCGGTCTCCGGGCCGGGATGCGAATCGCTTCGATGATGTTCTCGGAGTCGCATGGACCGAGGGTGGTCGGTGGATCGTGGAGACCTTTCCGGGCACGACCGATCCGGGTCTCTACTGGTTGGAGAATCCGAGTCGGGTGGCGGGGACCGCGATTCTGGTTCCGGGCCA
>Ga0222718_10004692_pt1 | contig 11284 bp, 7 predicted proteins | sample C33_27DmetaG_FD_165045 | JGI IMG/M metagenome (GOLD analysis project Ga0222718, IMG submission 165045) | Estuarine water microbial communities from San Francisco Bay, California, United States - C33_27D | ecosystem: Environmental > Aquatic > Marine > Unclassified | place: USA: California... | reverse complement strand
GAACTCGATTTCCCAACAGACTTTTTCCCGTTTTCAACCGTCGAACAGTTCGACACGATTACGGGAGAGCGAAGCAGCTTGCTCTCAGAAGCACGTCGCCTTAACTCCGTGCCACGCATTTTTATCGTTAACACTTCCACTGAGTATTGGGCGCGCTCCGCCTCTCTAGTGCATACGGACACTTTAGGCACGACCGACGTGCCTCCCGATCCATCTGTCCGCCTATACGTCATTGCCGGTGGACAACATGCTGTCGGCACCTCAGCGCAGCGCGGGTCTTTGGTGCATTGCCGGAGCCCATTGGATCACCGCCCCGTTCTCCGCGCCTTGCTGTCCCATTTAGATGCCTGGGTATCCTTAGACCGCGCCCCACCTGCAAGCCGCTATCCACTGCTCTCGGATGGAACCTTGGTGCCTGCCGAAGCCTATCGGGCGGTTTTTCCGGACGCCGCATTCATGCGCACACCAGAGGGGCCGTTTAGCCCTCCCAGTCTTGATCATGGCGCGCAATTTTCAGATGCTGGGATCGCCGAAAAAGTTCCACCGACACGCGGCGCACTTTACGGCACGCGAATTTTGGCATCGAACGAAGACGGTCTTGAAATAGCGGGGATACGACTACCGGACATAACAGTACCTCTTGGTTCTCACACCGGGTGGAACCCTCAAAACGCGGAAACTGGCGCCCCAAACCGTCTGTCTCGCTGGTTTGGTAGTTTTATTCCCTTTGCCAGAACCGTAACAGAACGCAATGCAACGGGCGATCCAAGACCCGCGATCACCGAACGGTATATCTCAAAAGATGACTATGTGACCGCATACGCAGAAGCAACACTCGACCTTGCCAATCAAGAAATGATTTTAGGAATAGATATCAACCCAATGATCGAGCGTGCGGGTTTACTTTACGAACAGGTTCTATCCCACACGCCATCAGATGAAAGCTGTGGCTTCACGACGGTCCAGCCGCAGTAAATACTTACAATGTTTCTGTGAACCGGGTCGGCGCCCCAACCGGACTCCCGATCACTTCGTCATTTTGCATGATCACCTGGCCTCGCAAGACTGTCGCGACCGGCCAGCCCATTACGGTTTGACCATCGTACGCCGTCCACCCTGACTTCGATGCGATCCAGGAATTTTCAATAGTTCGTTTCGCTTTCAAATCGACGATTGTTAAATCTGCATCGTAGCCCAGTACAATTCGACCCTTACCGGCGACACCATATACGCGAGCCGGCCCAGCGCTTGTCAGGTCTATAAACCGTTGCAGTGTCAACCTGCCTGCATTGACATGATCGAGCATGATTGGAACGAGCGTTTGAACGCCAGTCATACCGGACGGACTCTGAGGATACGGCCTTTGTTTTTCTTCTAAAGTATGCGGCGCATGATCAGAGCCGATACAATCGACAATTCCGTCACGCACAGCCTTCCACAACGCCTCTCTATGACGAGCAGCGCGAATTGGTGGGTTCTGTTGCGCAAGAGTACCAAGGCGGTCATAGGCCTCGGGCGCGGAAAGAGTGAGATGTTGCGGCAAAACTTCAACAGTCGCGATATCGCGGTTGTCTTCAAGAAACTCCATCTCTTCCGCAGTGGATATATGAAGTGTATGGACCCGGCGGCCGGTTTCACGCGCCAGTCGGACGAGACGCTTCGTAGCGAGTAAAGCCGTTTCCGCATCTCGCCACTCCGCATGCATGGCAACGGGGGCGCCGCCCTTTACAAGATGCATGCGGTCATTCAACCGATCTTCGTCTTCACAATGGACGGCCATGCGGCGCGTGCCATTCTTAAGAACCCGTGCAACATTTTTATCGTCAGATACCAGCAATGAACCGGTCGACGATCCCATAAACATTTTGACCCCTGACACGCCCGGCAAGCGTTCCAGGGTCTTCAGCTCAGTGGCATTTTCAGGACTCGCGCCAACAAAAAATGAGAAATCGACCCAAGCCCGGCCAAGGGCCCGCGTGATCTTATCGTTGATCGCATCTGCCGTGGTCGTTGGAGGGTCCGTGTTCGGCATCTCAAAAACAGCAACCACACCACCGAGCGCAGCACCACGGGTTCCAGCTTCAAGGTCCTCTTTATGCTCTAAACCGGGCTCTCTGAAATGCACTTGGCTATCAATGACGCCTGGCAGAACGGTTAGACCAGAGGCGTCGAATACTTCAGCAGCCCTCGCTCCTTTAAGGTGACCAAATGCGGCGACCCGCCCGCTGCGGATTCCGACGTCTGTTTCAACCGGGCCATTTGGTGTCCACACCGTGCCACCGACAACAATACGATCAAAACTATCTGGCACGTTGCGAGTCCCTTCTGTCGACTTGTCTTAGTTAATGTCTAATTCTGCGCAAGCACATCAAACGCAGAGCCGCTGTGATCCAGTCCAAGGATATGGCTTTGGTGCCACAGAGCATAGAACAGCAGCACCCATGCTGGAAACGCTGTCTTCGAGTTAATCGACCGAAACAGGCTTTGGACTACATCTGGATGACAGCAGTCCACAACACCAGTCTGCTGAGAGACGAGCGAAGCTAACCGACCTCCTTGCTGTTCCAGCCACGGGCCAACCGGCACTGAAAAGCCTCGCTTGCGAGAGAACGGCTGGGCCTCTGGAAGAGTCTCGGCCAACCATTGGCGTACTGTCTGCTTGCCAAGCCGACCCGTGACTTTATCCCTGTCCGTTAAATTGAAGCCGAATGAAGCGAGACGCCTATCTAGAAATGGGACACGCCCCTCGAGACCATGGGCCATAAGGCACCTGTCCACCTTGGTTAGAAGGTCTTGCGGCAACCAATGGCGAATATCTAAGGCTTGCGCCTTTTGAAGCCGTGTCCAAGGCTCAGACTTTGCTTGTTCTTCGGACGCATCAAGAGTTTGCCGCCAATTTGTCGGTATCTGCCGTAGTACCCCTGTGCCGGCAAGAACATGGCGGGACCAAGGTGCCTTTCGGAAAGGCCACGGCCGACAGCTAGCTCTATAACGACCATATCCGGCAAAAACCTCATCCCCACCCTCGCCGGTAAGGATCACCTTCACCTCCTGAGCGGCAGCTTTGGCCAGCAGATAAGTTGGCACGATGGCGTAATCGGCCACGGGATCGTCCATACATGCAGCGATGACTGGCAAATGAGTCCAGAAGTCGTCAGATGAAATTTCAATTGTGCGGTGGTCAGCCCCCGTCGCCTTAGCGACGGTCGCCGCGTGTTCCCGCTCGTCATGAACAGGATCACCTGAAAAACCGGCGGTATATGCAATAACTGGTCGGTCTTCGAGACGCGCCATCGCCGCCATAACAGCGGCAGAGTCTACCCCGCCGGATAAGAATACACCGTAAGGAACGTCGGAACGTCGATGAGACGTGACACTGTCCATCCACAGAGTTTCAAATGTTGTTGTGCGTGACGCCTGAGTCTGGGAATCATGTGACAAGGGGTCGAGACGTATGCGATCAACGATACGACCCTCTCGCACGATTAGTGTTTCACCGGGCTCGACCCTTCGAATACCCCGAAACGCAGTCTTAGGACTAGCTGAGAACTGCAGCGCAAACAATTCATCGCGGGCTTGCTCATAAATGACTGGCGCCACAACACCAGCTGCGACAAGAGCGTGGGGTTCAGAAGAAAACCACAGACCATCATGTGTTTCCGCGACATAGAGCGGCTTAATGCCGAACGGATCACGTGCGAGAATGAGACATTCGTCTCGAGGGTCATACAAAGCAACGGCATACATGCCGTGAAGGTGCTTTGCGAAGTCTGTGCTGTAACGAAGATAGAGATGAAGAATAGATTCGTTATCACTACCCGTCACATAGGCGCTGTCAGGCAAATCGCGCCTTATTTCAAGATCGTTATAGATCTCACCATTGGCGACCAGAGAAACACCTTCGCTTGATACGAAGGGTTGAATGCCATTCTGCGGATCAATAATGGCAAGACGGGTATGGACCAGACCGACTTTGCCAGACCTATGCAAACCCTGACCGTCTGGTCCGCGGTGGCGCAATGCGGTTTGGAGGTCTAACAGAATTTTATCTTCTGGCTGAAAACAAGCCTTGGTCATACCCCCAGCGATACCGCACATAAGAGTGTCAGACGCCGCTTATTGATCTGATTGTGGCGCAGCTTCGCCGACCAGAACTTGCTGCAGAAACGTAAGGTACTCGGGTATCACGGCTTTATCATTGTGAGACTCGGAAAACGTAGCCATGCCAGCAGCCGCAATGCGTTGGGCAAAATCCACATCCTGGTTCAACCATTTAATCGCCTCTGCCAAGCTGCGCGCGTCATCAATAGGAACGAGCACCCCGTTCTCTCTGTGCTTGATGAGCAACCCTGGACCGAGCGCATCGGCTGCGATAACCGGCTTGGCACACGCCCACGACTGAAGAACCTGCTCGCCAATATCGTCATGCCGTGCCGGGCATATGACGAGGTCAGCTGCCGCCACAAGAGGCATCACATCACCCTGCCGACCAACAAATCTCGTCCGGGGCTTAATGCCGATTTCTAACGCGTGATCTTCCAGTTGACCGCGGTCTGGCCCATCCCCAACAACCCACAAATAGTGGCCTGAAATTCGGGCGATGGCTTCCATGAGCACATCCAAACCTTGATCCAAATCTAGATTGCCCACGACCACCACAAGCTTTGCCGTGTCAGGGGTAAAGTATATCTTTCTATCAATGGGGCTAATTGCATCAGATTGCATAACAGGCGGCATAAGAGTGATGTTCTCTTTTGACCACCCAGCCGCACCAGCACGGTCTACCCGTTGTTGACTCAACGCGAACAAATGATTGCACGTTTGAAACTTCGTGACCGGAAAATTGTTTGTGACGTATCCGACGTGTCGCGCCGACCCTGGCGCGACTTGATTCGAAACGTCGGGGGTCCAACTGATAACCAGATCAGCACCGAACGCCCCTATTTCATTGTTTAGTTTTCGCTTGCTCGAAAAATCAAATCGCGCCCTGAAAGGAAGTTCGACGGGCTCAAGACCTACCGCCTTCAGGCGATTCATGCTGTCAGACTCACTTTTGATCACGACACGCTGAGCCACGTCGTGGCGCGAGAGAGCCACAACTGTTTGCTCGAAAGCCCGTTCCATAGCGCCGTCAACGGCGGTAGACATGGCATGCAGTATTCTCATGGGCCGTGCACCCAATTCCCCTCTGCCGACAAACTTTAGGTCAACCGCCCCCCCGGGCATCAAGCCTGACCACGTCTTCGGCGCCCATGCTTATAACAGGGTCTGCGGAATCAATCCAAAACCGAGTGAATTCCCGACACGACAGAATCGACGTCAATGTCTGCAATACTGCGATCGCCCAGGTTTTCGGGCGCTTGCACAACGGATACGCGTACTCCCCACGGCTTATATAAATCTAAACGTGTTGGTCCGAACAAAGCCACCGTGGGAGATCCTGCCGCAGCGGCAAGATGCGCCAGACCAGAATCGTTGGCGACGGTCACCAGGCATCGCGATAGAACTGCGGCAACGCACTGGAGATTTTGGCATCCAGCCAGAATGACGGATTTATTCTCCGGCAGAGAAGAGGCGAGTTGGTCAAGCACCTGGAGATCTTCCTCAGCGCCGACCAATAGAAACTGGGCGTTCGCGAACGAGTTTTGATCGTTCATCAGCGCACTGGCGAGATGGATAAACCGATCAATAGGCCAAGTCTTTTCGGGTCGCGCCGCGGTCGGGCACAAAGCAATTGTGGGCTCGTTATTTGGCAATAGAACTTTTGCAAGTGCGTCTTGGTCGTCTGATATCCAAAGCTTCGGTGGTAATGGTGGCTCTACATCAAACAACTGACTCAATAGTGCAACGCGGTGAGACTGATCATCGTCAGGCCCAAGTCGATATCGGTGTCTTGTGCGAACCAGAAACGGAATAAGGGAACGACGCAAATCAACAACGATGTCCCATCGCTGTTTGCGCACGTCGTTCCACAATCGAAACCAATGGCCGCTGAAAGCTGTCTTTGAAAGAACGATGACACGTTCAAGCCCAGGAACAGCTGTAAAAATACTTTCAGCTAAGGGGCCGCAGGCCACGGTAATTTGAGCGCCAGAATTCTGCGTGACGAGATGGTTTAGCAAACCAGTTGAAATCACTGCGTCACCAATTCGGGTCGCTGTGATGAACAAGATTTTCATATCAGGGAGTGTCGACCCTAGAGCCACAACTGGGTGACGATATCCGCAGCCGATGCCCAAGTTTTACGGCGCTCAATGGCAGAGGCCGTTTCATTGAAGGAAGCGTACACGCCATCATCCGTCAAAAGTTGCAACGCGACGTTTGCAAAGGCCTCATCGTCTGGAACTATGAAACCCGTTTGCCCGTTGTCGACGACATCTTCCACACCGCCTAATCCACGGGCGACGGCAGGAAGGCCAGATGCCTGACTGTCACGCAAAGTCCAGCATGCGAAATCACGGGCATGCCCCGGATACAAATGAACTCGAGACCGTCGATACTCTTCCGCCATGATACGATCACCCTTAGGGGCGGACACTTCAACATTCGCGTCAGCACAAGCTTTGACCAACTCCAAAACCGGTTGAATTGGTTCAGGAACGTCTTCGCCGGCCATTCCCTTTGCCAGCACCGATGAATACACAGTCAATTTGGCATCTGCTTTTGCTGGATTTATTTTGTCGTGCCATAGTTCAAGGATATTGGAAAGTCCGTGCTGGGGATGCGTTGTCACAATGGCGCGGGGCGGTGGCAGTTCTTCTTGTTCTTCAGCCTTCTCCGTCTCATCAAGCGGAATCGCTGGGTGATTGGCATCAGGATAAGGGTCTGCGCCGGACTTTTCAGGGAAGAACGACTTCGTCACCCCTGGCGGCGCGACTACGGCCGAAAGACGTCCGCCGTAGTCAGCTGCTTGGCGCTCGGTAAGAAACAAAAGTCTCGGCGCATAAGAGGCCAAGAGGTCAGCGTTGTGGGTGTTCCCTAAATATTTGGGGTCACCTGGCACCCAGAGCACCCGGGTATCAACCCGGCGCACACCGCCAAGCAACTCAGGGTTTCTCAGAGCAATAAGAACGTCAGCCTCTTGGGGTCGCGTGCTATCCCAAGGCCGCCAGCGCGCGCCCTCAGCCATGAGAGCGTGCTTACAGCGATTGGTGACTGTGACTGTGTGGCCGGCCTTGGCAAGGGCACCGGCAAGGGCGGCAAACGCCTTCTCCGCTCCACCCAACGGCTTGGTCGCCGCAGTGAACCCGTCAAAAGGCACAGAGTCATCAAACATCACGATATTCATGGCTGCGGTTTATACCCGGCTCGGGGAAAAAGTTCCAAACAAACAACACGTTTTGTCGGGCTTTTCCTTGCCCTCCCACATTTAGGGACTACATTCGATGACATAACGAATAGCCCTGACAGCAAGACATAAACAGCAATGGCCTCTTCACACTTTACGATCCTGGAAAACCGGGCCGTTCTCTCGGTTTCTGGCGTTGATTCCGTCAGTTTCCTACAGGGCTTGGTGTCCAACGACGTAGAACAGGTTTCCGAGACGAAAGCTATTTGGGCCGCTTTCTTGACGCCCCAAGGCAAGTTTCTCCACGAATTCATGGTTGCCGGCAGACCAGACAGATTGCTCTTGGACTGTGAGGCTGATCGCCGCGATGACCTATTCACCCGGCTCAAACGCTATCGCCTGCGCTCCAAGGTCGAAATTGAGGACGAAGACAATCTGGTTGTCGCCGCAGCGTGGGGCGATACCCCGACCGACGCCTTCACCTTATCGGATGAAAAGGGTGCCGCGGCTCTCTTGGATGACGGCTTTGTTTTTCGTGACCCCCGATTGATCCAAGCGGGTCTCAGACTCATTGGTTCATCAAGCACGATTGAAAAGACGTGTGCGGACCCTGGATTCACTCCTTCTGATCAGGCCACTTATGACGCTCATCGCATTGCGCTCGGACTACCCGATGGCAGTCGCGACCTAGAAATTGAAAAAGCGTTACTCCTTGAGAACGGTTTTGAAGAACTTGGCGGTGTCGATTTTCAAAAGGGATGCTATGTGGGTCAGGAATTGACAGCACGGACTCATTATCGCGCATTAATAAAGAAGCGATTGTTGCCCGTACGTATTGAAGGTGACGCTCCGCCACCCGGAACTGCATTATCGGTTAACGGCATAAACGCAGGAGAGATGAAATCATCGTCCGGCGCACATGGCCTAGCACTGGTTCGGCTGGCGACATGGCAGTCAGCATCTGATGGGCAAATGACCGGCGGAGGCGCAACACTACGCCCTGAACCAACACCTTGGATAAAACTCCCAGCGCTGGCTGAGAAACAAACGAAAACAGAGTTTTCTAATTAACTTTTGGACCTCTCAGCCAAAGCCGCTTGTGCCGCCGCAAGTCGAGCCACAGGCACCCGATAGGGTGAACAGGATACGTAGTCGAGCCCGACTTCCTGACAGAACGCTATGGAGTCCGGATCACCACCATGCTCCCCGCAAATACCGAGCTTGATGTTTTCCCGTGTCTTACGGCCACGCTCAGCAGCTATCTCGATGAGTTCGCCGACACCTTCACGATCCAATGTGGCAAAAGGATCGCGTTCGTAGATTCCTGTGGCCGTGTAGACCTCTAGCACCGGAGCGCAATCGTCCCGAGACATGCCGAGGGTTGTTTGTGTGAGATCGTTGGTGCCGAAGCTAAAGAATTCTGCCGTTTCAGCGATATCACCGGCACGTAACGCGGCTCGAGGTAATTCGATCATGGTACCGACAACGTAATCGACTTTTTTGCCACTCTTCTCAAATACGTCCTGTGCGGTCTCGTCGACCACCGTCTTCATCAATTCCAATTCAGCTTTGGTGCCAACCAGCGGGATCATGATTTCTGGAAGCACATCCGCGCCGCCGCCTGACACGTCTACAGCCGCTTCAAAGATCGCCCTGGCCTGCATAGCGTAAATCTCTGGATAGGTGACACCCAATCGGCAGCCGCGGTGTCCAAGCATAGGATTCAATTCAGCCAATCGATTAAGAGCGTTGTGAACGGTTTCAATGGACACACCGGCTGACTCGGCTACCTCCGTAATCTCAGCATCGCTGTGGGGCAGAAACTCGTGCAGAGGCGGATCAAGTAAGCGCACGGTCACTGGAAGCCCTGCCATAATTTTGAACAGCTTAATGAAGTCGTCGCGCTGATAAGGCAGCAGCCGGTTCAGAGCAGCTGTCCGCCCGCCCTCGTCCGCAGCGAGGATCATATGGCGAATGCTAATGATACGCTCTTGATCGAAAAACATATGTTCGGTGCGACAGAGGCCGATGCCCTCAGCGCCAAATTTCAACGCCTTATCCGCATCCACAGGGGTTTCTGCGTTTGCCCGCACTTTGAGACTTCGGATTTCGTCGACCCATTCCATCAGGGTGCCAAAGTCACCCGTCATCTCAGGTTCGATCGTTGCAACCCGACCGACAAATACTTCGCCGGTTGAACCATCAAGCGTGAGCACGTCGCCCTCGTAGAGCATTTCATCTCTAACACGCAGGAATTTTTCCTTGGCATCGACCTGAATTTCTCCAGCACCCGATACACAAGGTGTTCCCATGCCGCGTGCAACGACCGCCGCGTGACTGGTCATGCCGCCACGCGTCGTCAAAATACCTTCGGCTACGTGCATACCACCAATATCTTCTGGGCTGGTCTCCCGGCGTACCAAGATGACCCTCTCACCTTTTTTCACCCAGTCTTCGGCCTCCTCAGCTGTGAATACAATCTTCCCTGCCGCCGCGCCCGGTGACGCTGGTAAGCCACGGGAAAGAAGAGTGCGTTGGGCATTAGGGTCGAGGGTCGGATGCAACAGTTGATCCAATTGCGCCGGATCGATACGCGCGACAGCTTCTTCTTTGGTGATGAGCCCCTCGTTGGACATGTCGACTGCGATTTTCAAAGATGCCTTTGCCGTCCGTTTGCCACCGCGGGTCTGCAGCATCCAGAGCTTACCCTTCTGGATCGTGAACTCCATGTCCTGCATATCGCGATAATGACGTTCGAGCTTGTCGCGCACAGCGACCAACTCCTCGTACATTTTGGGCATTGATTCTTCCATTGCTGGAAGCGTGGAATCCTGCGCGTCCTTCCCAACAATGGTGATCTGCTGAGGAGTGCGGATGCCGGCAACAACATCCTCGCCTTGGGCATTGACCAAGTATTCGCCGTAGAATTCGTTATCGCCGTTCGATGGATCGCGAGAGAAACAAACGCCGGTCGCGCAATCCTCTCCCATGTTGCCGAACACCATAGACTGCACGTTTACAGCAGTACCCCAGGCATCAGGGATATCATGCAAAGAGCGATAGGTAATCGCCCGCTGATTCATCCAGCTTCCAAAGACTGCGCCTACAGCACCCCACAATTGGTCTTGTGGGTCTTGAGGAAAGGCCGCACCGGTGTCTCTCTCGACTGTCTCTTTGTATGCCAGCACCAATTCTTTGAGATCATCCGCCGTCAAGCCCGTATCTTGATCAACCCCTTTATCCTCTTTTGCCAAATCGAGAAGTTCTTCAAAGGTGTAATGGTCGACGCCCAACACGACATCGGAATACATTTGAATGAATCGCCGATAACTGTCGTAGGCAAAACGCGGATCCCCAGAATGTTGAGCGAGGCCCTCAACAGTTGCGTCGTTCAAACCGAGATTGAGGACCGTGTCCATCATCCCGGGCATTGATGCGCGTGCGCCAGAGCGCACAGACACAAGCAACGGATTGCTGGGGTCTCCAAACTTTGCGCCAATTGTTTCTTCAATGCGTCGCAAGCCCTCATTGACCTGATCTTTCAAATCGGAGGGATAAACGCGGTCATGGTCGTAGAAGTAAGTGCAGACGCCAGTTGTAACTGTGAATCCGGGCGGCACGGGTACACCGATGGCACTCATTTCGGCCAGGTTCGCCCCCTTGCCTCCCAGGAGATCTCTCATCTCCGCTCGGCCATCCGCTTCGCCGTCACCAAAGAAATAAACCCACTTCCTATCCGACGGTGCGCTAGCAGCGCTGTCACCTGCTGACGGATATAGGTCAGGCCTGAGATCACTGCGGGTCACCTTGCCACCGGTTGCTTCTTCTACGGCGATCACCCGCTCGGCCGGAACACGATCCCACTGGCTGATGGCTTGCGGCGTCACATTGATGGTTCGCGCCAAAGCCGCCGTGCCGCCGGCTGCATCGATTGCTGTTTCTAAGGCTGTATCGCGCATATCCGTCCCATTTTCGTCAAATGTAAGCTACCGGCAG
>Ga0222718_10004689_pt1 | contig 11287 bp, 10 predicted proteins | sample C33_27DmetaG_FD_165045 | JGI IMG/M metagenome (GOLD analysis project Ga0222718, IMG submission 165045) | Estuarine water microbial communities from San Francisco Bay, California, United States - C33_27D | ecosystem: Environmental > Aquatic > Marine > Unclassified | place: USA: California... | reverse complement strand
AAAAACATTAAAAAAATTATAAATTATCTAAAAAAAACTTTAAATCAAAAAATAAAAAAAAAAAAAGACGCTAACTAAAGAATAATTAGCGCCTTAAATTTTTAATCAAAAATTAATTATCAAATAGAATTTTGACTTAATAAGTTTGACATATTTTCTGCTTGCCTAATAGCTAATGCAACTATAGTTAATGTTGGATTAGCTGCAGCACCAGTTGTAAATGAGCTACCATCTGAAATAAATAAATTAGGAACATCATGCGTAGCTCCAGTGGATGAACAAACACCATCTCTAGCATTAGCACTCATTCTACAAGTACCTAAATTATGTGTACTTGGGAATGGAGGCAATTGATATTGTTTTTTAGATCCACCTGCTTGATAAACAGCACTTCCTGCTTTAAAAGCATGGTTTCTCATAATTACATCATTAGGATGGTCTTCAAAATGAACCACAGGAATAGGTAAACCATACTGATCTTTTTCAGAATCATGAAGTGTAACGCCGTTTTTCTCCTGAGGCATGTCTTCTCCAACAAGCCACATTCCAGCCATATTTTTGTAATTTTCTACTACTTCTCTAGTATAATTTCTTCCCCATTTTCCAGGAGAATCAACAGACATATTACCTATATTACCAGCGATAGCAGATAATCCAAAGCCTGGTAAAGTTTGCATATAGTAACCTCCTGCAAATCCTCTACTATCATCATGACCGGATTCATCCATTACTATTCCAGCCATTTGAGTGCCTCTATCAAAATGAACAGCACCAGGCATCGTTCCGTATACAGTGCCAGTCATATGTCTCATAAAGTTTTTACCGACTTGACCAGAAGAATTAGCCATTCCATCAGTAAACATATTAGATGCAGAATTAAGAAGTATACGAGGAGTTTCTACAGAGTTACCCGCTATTGCAACCACTCTTGCTTTTTGTTCATGCGTATTTCCATCAGCATCAACATAAACTACACCAGTAGCTTTACCTTCTTTATTATGGTTAATTTTTAAAACCATAGATTCTGATCTCAACTCGAATCTACCAGTAGCTTCAGCTTTAGGAATTTCTGTATATAAAGTAGACCACTTTGCACCTATTGCACATCCAGCCATACAAAAACCTATTTGATGACATCCAGGCCTTCCATCTCTTGGCTGAGAATTAATTGACATATTTCCAGTATGAACATCGGTATATCCTAGAGCCTTCGCACCATATTCCATAACCTGAAAATTATTATTTCCTGGTAATCTTGGAATACCATGCGTACCTGTTGTGCCCATTTTATCTTCTGCCATTGAATAAAAACGCTCCATTTCATTCGGATCAATAGGCCAATCTAATAAATTAGCACCTGCTATTTCTCCATATTTTGAACGAGCTCTAAATTCGTGATCTTTAAACCTTAAACTTGCTCCAGCCCAATGAACTGTTGTACCACCTACTGTTTTACATACCCATAAAGGAAGACCTGCTAGTAAATCACCAGTACCTTGACGCTTATCAACCCAACTAAGTTTACCAAACATAGCTCCCCAGTCATTTTCAATATCATCAAGAGATAACTTTTTACCTGCTTCTAGACAAACAACATTTACACCTTTTTGAGCAAGCTCATTTCCAAGTGTGCCACCTCCTGCACCAGAGCCAATTATAACTACGACACTGTCATCATTTAAATCAAATTTTTTAGCCATTATTTTTCCCCCTTAATTTTTTGGCAACCAGCCGATATCATTAAATCCACGGTTAATATAGCCTCCGTGTTCTACAGAAGATCCTTCCCAACCAAATAGTGCTGCCACTCTAGGGTTACCATATAAACCTGCTAAAGTTGCACCTCTTACGGTTTCAAAAAAATCACTTCCATCTATTCTTTTAAGATTTTGTAGTTGTAATCCTGAAGATTGATCTTTAAATGGAACATTATATGTTCTATCTGATTCAATTACTTTACTAAGCTCTTTAACTCCATTGTCTAATTTTTCTACAAGTGATGAGTCGGTCTTAGCTTGCTCATCTAGATTAGCAACTACTTCAGCGTAATATTGATCTCCTAAAAAATCATGTGGATAAAGTGTGCGTGCCATAATTAAGATTGAAAGAGCAGTATCGCCGGACAGCACCTCAGTACTTAATGCCCAAGCTTCTTCGGTATTTGCTAATATAGCTCCTGCTCCTGAAACCACTACACCAGCAGTTGCAGAACCCTGAATAAAGGTTCTTCTACTTACGTTATTTGACATTTTTCCCCTCCCAAGAAATAAAATATTAAATAATTCACAATGTAAAAAAAATGGTCTCATAAAATAATTAAGGAGACAAGTATTTTTAATAAAAAAATTTATATTTAAGTAATTTGACCAACAAAAAAATATATATAGAATAACTAATGGTGAATATTTATGATAAGTAATTTAAAAAAATTTAATATTAATAAGCCTAATTTCAATCCAGCCCTTATAAGGCTGTTATATATGTTAGCGTTTGGGATAATTGCTTATATTTTGATATGGCCATTATTAGCTTTATCAGTAATTCAATTTGGTTTTCAACTATTTGAAGGAATTCCAAATGCTAGATTAGTTAATTTATCAAATCAAATTATTGTGTATATAGTTCAAATATTTGATTATATAACTTATCAAACTGATCAAAAACCTTACCCATATTCTTCATTACCTGTAAAGACAGAGAAAAAAACAAAAACTAAATCAAAGAAATAATTATTAATTATATTTAATTAATCTTGATAATCTTCATGACCACTATTAACTAATATTCTTTTTAAGGCTTCAAAATGTCTATAAGAGTTAGCAGATTCTCCTGAAGCCTCTTCCCTAACTTGATCTGCTACTTTTTTTGCCATTTGTCCATTAATAGGTTTAATTTTTTGTCCAGTAGACATGGCTAGAATTTGAGCTCTACAAGCTTTTTCAAGAAAATAAAGAGACTCCCATGCTTCATAAACATTATTACCAGTGACAATAATACCATGATTGGCGAGAAATAAAATATCAGCATCAATCATAGAATCACCTATAGGTTTTGCTTCATGTTTACTTAAAACTAAACCTTCATATTCGTCTAAATAATTAATATTATTATAAAACCTACAAGCATTTTGATCGCCCATTAACAATCTACCTTTTTCTAACATCGTAATAGCTAAAGCTGATTCCATATGAGTATGCATTACACATTTATTCTTTTCATTAGCCATATGAACTGCGCCATGAATAAAAAAAGCTGTAGGCTCTGCATATCCCTCACCAGATATTTTATTCCCTTCTCCATCCACTACTAATAAGGAAGATGCTGTCACTTCGGACCAATGTAATCCATAAGGTATTAATAAATACCTGTCTTCTTGGTCAGGTAAACTTAAAGTAAAGTGATTATCAATGCCTTCTGAAAAACCAAAATAATCTGCTAATCTATATGCTGCTGCTAAATCTTGGCGTGCTTTTAATTCATTATTATCCATACATATCTCCTAATCATTAAACATTATAACTTGTCTAACTGTAGAACCATCAGATAATTTATCAAATCCCTCATTGATTTCATCTAGAGATATATGATCACTCATTAGTCTATCAACCTCTAATCTTCCTGATTTATATAAATCTATATAAGCAGGTATATCTCTATCAGGAACACAACTACCTAAAAATGAGCCCTTAATAACTTTTTCCCCTGCTACTAAATCAACATGTTGTATAGAGAAATTTTTATCAGGATGAGATAATCCTGACGAAACCGCTGTTCCTCCTCTTTTTAAAATTTTATAGGCTAATTCCATTGCTTTTTCTGATCCTACACACTCAAAAGAATAATTTACTCCGCCGTTAGTAATATTTTTTAAATTTTCAATTATGTTAGGATCATCAGCTTTAAAAACATGATCTGCCCCCAATTGTTTAGCGATATCAAGTTTATCTTCTAATAAATCAATACCTATAATTTTTGAGGCACCGGCAGCTTTAGCTCCTATTAATGCAGCTAAACCCGTGCCACCCAAGCCTACTACTGCTGCAGTAGAGCCAACTCTAATATTAGCAGTATTAAAAACTGCACCCGCTCCTGTAATAACAGCGCACCCAAATAATGCAGCTTCATCTAATGGAAGTGTTTTTTCAACTTTAACTAATGACTTTGAAGAAACTACTGTATATTCTGAAAAACATGATACACCTACTTGATGATTTATATAATCATCATTTAGCTTAAATCTTCTTTCTCCAGATAGCAGTGTTCCTGCTCCTCCTGCCGCTAAACCAGGGTCACATAAAGCGGGTCTTCCTTCCTTACATGGAATGCAATTTCCGCAGGATGGAACAAAGACAAATACTACATGATCTCCAACTTCAAAATTTTGAACGCCTTCTCCTATTGCTGCAATTACTCCAGACCCCTCATGTCCTAATACCATTGGCATTGCTCTAGGTCTATTTCCATTAACTACTGATAAATCTGAATGACATAAGCCAGCAGCTGAAACCTTAACTAAAACTTCATCAAAACCTGGCGGATCGACTTCTATTGTTTGAACTTTTATTGGTTTACTTTTTGAGAAAGGTCTTGGTAGCCCCATATCATATAATACAGCTGCACGACTTTTAATAGATTTGTTCATAAAAATACTCCTTTGTAGAGAAAACTATATATATAAATATATAAAATTAAAAACCTTTTTTCTTTTCGTTTGAAAATAAATAAATAAATAAAGATATTAATAATAAAGCTGCCACAAATAAAAAAGCTACTCTATATGCTTCTATGGGGGCACTTGAAGAATCTCCTCCCATAAAATAAATTATTTTACCCGTTAACCACTGAATCAAAAATACACCACCAAAATTAAAAAAATTAGCAGTAGATAATGCTCTACCCATATATTCTTTACCAAATAAAGTTTGATAATGTGAAATTAAAGCAACACTAAATGCTCCGAAGAAACCTAAGATACAAAATAATATATGCAGATATATACTACTAACATTAGAAATTAGAGAAAGAATACAAAGCAGAATAATTACGCCAATAGAGCCAAATATTACAACTCTTTTATAATTACCAAATATACTTCTTAAACTTCCAAATACAAATGAACCAATATTCCAACTAATAGCCATTAACATTAAAATTTTTCCTCTTTCAATATTATCAAGCCCATGAACATCCTTTAAATAAGGCGCACCCCATAATCCTAAAATAACAACCAAAGAAGAGTAACTTAGAAGAGACATAGGTATCATAAATTTAAAATTTCTTTCTTTTAAAATAAATAATAAGTTATTTATTGAAACTGCCTCATTTATTTTATCAGAGGCTAACTCTTCATTTTTATCGTTTAGTATCAAATAATATAACATCATAACTATTAATGTAATAATTGCCGCAATCCAAAATGATAACCTCCATCCATAAATTTCTGAAAAGTATGATAATGGAGTTGTAGCGATGAGCCCCCCAATTCCACCTAAGGCTAAAATGATCCCAGCTAATTTAGAAAATTGATCACTATTAGCCCATCTCGTTATAAGAACAAGTGCTCCCATAAGACATATGGAACAGCCTAAACCCATAAAAATTCTACCCAATAACAGACCATAGAATGAATTGGATAAGGCAAATATAATAGAGCCTAATACTGCAAAAATTATGATTGCCGACATTACTTTTCTAGGACCATATTTATCAATTAATATTCCAGCTGGTATTTGGAATATTGCAAAAGAGAGAAAAAATACACCTCCCAATAGACCCATATTATTTGGATTTATATTAAAATCGTACATCAATGTAGGAGAGAGCACTCCAATTGACGTTCGCAAAAATTGACTTACAGTGTAACCAGCGCATAATACAAACATTATATAGAAAAACTGATTTTTATAATTTAACATAAAACCTTATTACATAAATAAATATTAAATTGATATTTATTTATACAATATATGCATATTTATGATATATTTGAATGCAAATTTATAAGGATGCAAATATGAGACCTAAATGGATATATATAAGTTTAATTAGTTTATATTTACTATTTTTTTTATTATCCTTTTCTAAGAATATTTTGGCTATAGAGACAGATGATTGGTATGGCAATATTAAACCAATTGAAAACGAAAATTGGGATTTGGTTAAAGCTAAACATTTATTAGAAAGAGCAGGTTTTGGAGGAACTCCTGAAGAAATTAATTTTTTATTTAAACTAGGATTATCTCAAGCTATTGAACACCTTGTATATTATGAAAATATTTCAGTTAACCACCTGCCTGAGTTTGATGAGTCTAATATTCATGACCCCGGTCTTATAAATTTTCCACCTAGTAGGCCTGCTACCACAAAATTAGCTAGAGAAACAGGAGAAGCTTTAGGAATAAAAGTAAAAGAGTCTGGTAATAGAAAGCTCCAACCAATAGTTAATAAATTTTTCTTTTGGCTTAGAGCAAGCAGATTAGAGACTAAAAGAGTTGCTTATTGGTGGGCGGATAGAATGGTGAGTTCACCAAGACCGTTAGAAGAAAAAATGACTTTATTTTGGCATAACCATTTTGCAAATAATGAAACAAAAGTTAGAGATTATCGAAAATTATTACTACAAAATAAAACCTTTAGAGTTCATGCCACAGGTAATTTTAGAAATTTAATTATAGCAACAGCTAAAGACCCCGCTATGCTCTATTTTTTAGATGCTGGACAAAATATCAAAGGCTCACCTAATGAAAACTTTGCTAGAGAAATTATGGAGCTTTTTACTTTAGGTGTTGGTAATTATGAAGAAAAAGATATTCGTGAAGCGGCAAGAGCATTTACTGGTTGGAATACAAATGATTTAGAATTTATAGTAAATAAAGATCAACACGATACAGGAAGTAAAACCATACTTAATAATACCGGAAATTTCTCAGGTGAAGATGTAATTGACATATTACTATCTCAAAAAGCTGCTTCAAAATTTATTGTAAAAAAAATATATAAAGAATTTGTAAATGAAAATGTAAATGAAGATATTATAGAATCCTATGCAGATATATTTAGGGAAAATAATTTTGAATTAAAACCACTTTTATCTGCAATATTTTTATCAAAAGATTTTTACAGTAAAGAAAATATGGGCTCTCATATTAAATCGCCTGTAGAATTAGTAATATCAACTTATAGAAAATTAGGCCTAAAAAACACTCCTGGTATTCCCGACTTTAATCAATCTACTACTGCTATGGGACAAACTCTATTTTGGCCCCCCACGGTGGCTGGATGGGCTGGAGGAAAAAGTTGGATTACGCCCGCATTACTTATGGAAAGAGGTAATTTTGCAAGAAGCTTTTTATATCCAGATATAGATTTTATAGATAAAGACTTTTATTCTCCTGATCCTAAAATAATAGTCATGCATAATGCTATTAAAGAAGGTGCAGATATAACTAGTGCGACAAAATCAAGTAATGGAGGAAACTCTATGATGATGTCTGAATCAAATATGATGGCTGATAGAGATGAAGATTTTAATACCAGGTATGGTTCCTATAAAGGATGGCAAATGGCCGTATCAAAAGTAAAACCTATTATTAGAGATACTATAAATATAAATTTCACATCCATGGTTTTAAACAGTGGTGCAAAAAATCCTCAAGAAGCTGTAGATTATTTAATAGATAGATTTTTAATAGTTAAAATAAATGATATAAAGCGTGATATGATAGTTTCTTTTTTAAGTAATAATTTAGGCACTAATAATCTAATGCAAGCAGAAACCTACTTAGAAGATTCCCTCAGATTAGTTTTACATTTAATCATGAGTCAACCTGAGTATCAATTAGGATAAATAATATGAAAGAGATAAAAAGAAGAACATTTTTAAAAACTGCATCTGCTGCAACGATAGGTGCGTTATCTCCAATAAATACTTTAATCTCTAAAGAATCAATAAATGGTAAAATACTTGTAGTATTAGAACTTTCTGGAGGCAATGATGGCCTAAATACTATAGTGCCATATGGAGATGATAATTATTATAAACATAGACCAAAAATAGGTATAAAAGAGGATAAACTTCTTAAAATTGATGATTATTTTGGCTTTAACCCAGGTATAGTTGGTTTAGAGTCGCTATACAAAGAAGGCAATATGGCAATCATACACGGATGCGGTTATGATAATCCTTCTTTTTCTCATTTTACTTCCATGGCTTATATGCATACCGCAGCCCCTAATAGTGGAGAAGAATATGGTTGGTTAGGAAGATTAGCAGATGAAATGGCACCTTCTTCATACAAAAACTTTATTATTAATGTTGATAAAACTCAATCCTTAGCTGTAAAATCAAAATACCATGTCCCAATAGTCTTTGATAATCCTGAAAGATACCAAAGAGAGGGCTTTTATGAACAGAAAAATATTTTAAATTCAACAATAAGTGATAATAACTTAAAAATTAATTCCTCTAAAAAATTCTTAAACGAAATAGCTAATAGCGCTAATGAATCATCTAATCTAATTAGTAAAGCTTGGTCTAATTATTCACGAAGAGTAGATTACGGTATAGCACCGGTAGATTTAGATAAAATTGCAGCGCTTATAGAGGCTGATCTGCCTACTAAACTTTATTATACAGCCTTTAGAGATAATGCTTTTGATACTCATGTTCATCAAAATAATTTACATACAAGACTTCTTACTTATGCATCTGATGCCATAAGAGGTTTTATAAGTGATATAGAAAGAATGGGAAGAGCAAATGATGTAATTTTATTAGTAATGACTGAGTTTGGAAGAAGAGTACCTGAAAATACTAGCTTAGGAACCGACCATGGTTCTGCAGGCCCCATGTTTATTATTGGGTCTTCCGTAAAAGGAGGACATTATGGAGAAATTCCAGACTTGGTAAACGGCTTAGATGAAGGAGATAATTTAAATTATACTACTGACTTTAGAAGTGTCTATGCAACAGTAATTGATAAATGGCTGCAAGTTGATTCTAAAAACATTTTAAGAAAAAACTTTCAAACTTTTGATATCTTCGATAGAACTGTTTAATAGTTTTTTTTAATTAAATAATTTAGGTTATTTATTACATCTGTAAAAAAGAGTGATCAGGGGAAAAAAATGAATATATCATACGAAAGTTTGGATGCTGGGTTATCAAAAACCTTGTTAAAGATAAGCTTTAAACTAGAAAAAATACTAGAGTTTGTTGGCAAAATAGGTGCATGGTTATCATTACCTTTAATTGGAATTATTATATTTGATATTATATCTAGACGTTTTTTCGTATTAGGGTCAACAAAGCTTCAAGAAATGGAATGGCATTTACATGCAGCATTATTTTTACTAGCTCTTGGCTATGCATATGTAAAAAATTCGCATGTTAGAATTGAAGTTATTAGAGAGGGATTTTCTACAAAATTAAAATCTATTTTAGAAGTTATTGGTATTCTATTTTTTATTCTACCATATACAGCTTTAATAGTATGGTTCGGACTTGATTTTGTTAGTCGTTCATTCGCAATGAATGAAGTTTCTTCTGCACTAACCGGTTTATCACATAGATGGATTATTAAGTCATTTGTTCCAATGGGAATGGCATTTTTATGGCTGGCTGGAATAAGTGTACTATTAAGAAATTTAGCGTATTTGATAGGTTTAAATCAGAATAATGATTTAATTACTGAAGCTTCGCAATCTATGTCTCCTGAATTAGCAAGTGCAGCTGAGATATTAGTTAAAGAAGTAAATGTGGAGGATAATAAATAATGCATATGGACTTTGTAACATTACTTCCTGTCATAATGTTTGCTACTTTGGCTCTTCTATTATTTAGTGGTTTTCCTGTCGCATTTGTATTAGGTGGAGTTGGACTAGGTTTTGGCTTTTTAGGAATGGCATTTGACGTATTTAGCTTTATAGAGTTTTTTAATATTATTTCTAGAATATGGGGAGGAGTTTGTGAAAATCTAATTCTTGTTGCTGTTCCAATGTTTATATTTATGGGAACTATGCTCGAAAGAAGTGGTGTAGCTAATGACTTGTTATATTGTCTACAAGTTCTTTTAAGGAAGGTTCCTGGAGGCCTAGCTCTGTCAGTTACAATTATGGGTACAATTATGGCAGCAACTACAGGAATTATTGGAGCTTCTGTTGTAATGATGACGTTATTAGCACTACCAGTTATGCTAGATAGAAAATATGATCCATCATTAGCGACTGGTACAATAGCAGCTTCAGGTACTCTCGGTATACTAATTCCTCCTTCAATTATGTTAGTTATTATGGCTGATCTTCTTTCTATTTCTGTTGGTACATTATTTTTAGCTGCTGTAATTCCAGGCTTACTTTTAGCATTTATTTATACAATTTATATTTATTTAAGAACGAAATTTAATCCTAAATTAGCCCCTCCACTTTCAGATGATTTAGGACCAAAAACAAAAGCTGAACTTTGGATTATGATTTTTAGATCCTTTTTACCTCCTATATTTCTTATACTATGTGTTTTAGGTTCAATTTTTGCAGGTATAGCTACTCCTACTGAAGCAGCTGCTGTAGGTGCTTTAGGCTCTATAATATTAGCTTTGTTTAATAAACGCTTAACTAAGACAGTAATAAAAAGTGTTACAGAAAGATCTGCTTTAACATGCGCAATGATATTTGGCTTATTTATAGGAGCTACAGCATTTTCATATGTATTTAGATCATTAGGTGGTGATGATTTGATTCATCATTTTGTGGACAGTTTAGGTTTGGGTTCTTGGGGTATATTATTCTTTATGATGGGTATGGTATTCCTTTTAGGTTTTTTCTTTGATTGGGTAGAAATTACATTAATTGTACTTCCTCTATTTGCGCCAATTCTTGCCACACTTGATTTTGGAACACATTTAGATCCAACAATGGTTATTCCTTGGGTAGCTGTTTTAATTGCAGTGAATTTACAAACTTCTTTTTTAACTCCCCCCTTTGGGTTTGCATTATTTTATTTAAAAGGAGTTGCCCCAAAAAGTATTAAAATTCAAATGGTCTACAAAGGAATTATTCCTTTTGTTCTTTTACAATTAGTGGGATTAATTACTATAATATTATTCCCAGAATTAGTTTTATGGTTACCAACTAAACTTCTGGATTAGACATGATAAAAATATTTTTAAGCTTATTCATAATATTATTTTCAATTAACTCTATTGCTAATGAAATATCCGCTATTGATGCCGCTAAAGAATTAAATAATGGCCTTGTAATTATAGATGTTCGAAATGTAGAAGAATGGAAG
>Ga0222718_10004688_pt1 | contig 11290 bp, 12 predicted proteins | sample C33_27DmetaG_FD_165045 | JGI IMG/M metagenome (GOLD analysis project Ga0222718, IMG submission 165045) | Estuarine water microbial communities from San Francisco Bay, California, United States - C33_27D | ecosystem: Environmental > Aquatic > Marine > Unclassified | place: USA: California... | reverse complement strand
AGATTTATCCGAAGTTGTATCAAGTAGTAAAATTATAGAATTGCAATCAAACACAAATTCACACTACGGTGGAAAAGTGATATGGTCTGACTATTATAATTGTTTTCTTGGCTCGGTCGGAGATATTAGTGAGGCAAATTTCGAATCACGATTAAACTCATCTCCACTTGACTCATCCAAAGTAACTGGAAAAATTATTGGCCTAAATTGTGATCTAAAGCAATTTAGCCAAAAAGTAAATCTCTCAGTTAATGGTGAGGAAGTAAGTCAAAATATTATTGCTTCTGGTCTCAGAAATCCTTGGCAGTTTTTTGAGTTTAGAGACAATCTCATTATATTTGATACAGGATTCACCCAGAATGAAGAATTGAATATTGCCAAATTGTCCGAAGATAATATAAACTTTGGTTGGCCAGTATTTGAAGGACCTAAAAGAGCACAGGATTTGGATAACATTGACGACTATAGTCTAGATATCTTTCACTGGGTAGAAGGAGATTCATTTAATGCTGTTGAGTATATTGAAAAAAATTCAATAAAACCGACTTTTTACTACAACCATCACCCTTGCAATTCTCTAGATTTTACAAATTGTGATGGCAAGGGTGAGGTTTATAGAGCTGCAATCATTGGTGGTGGAATACTAGAAAACCCAAGAAGTAAATACAATTTCGATATTTTTTTTGCGGACTATTTATCACAAGAACTATTTTCATTAAATTTCATAACTAGAGAATTGAAAATTTATCCAGTTGAAAATTACCTCTACATCAACTCAGTTAATATATTTGATGCAGAAAAAAACCAGATACTAACAACAACAAATAGTGGAAAAGTATTACTACTTCAACTTCCTTAATACGTTCTTTAATTTAATTTTATGCTCACTGTCTAAAGTTTTATATGATGGAAAGCACTATTTAGGTTCTTTTTCAAAAAACTTATTTTCAAATAACAAACCAACCCTAGGTTGATAAAAACTAATCAACTCAAAGCTACTCTCTTTAAGATAGTTTAAGCAATCAATAATTGTTGTTTCATTATTTCTTTCAGGCCCAGCATCGATAGTTATGTATTGAACTTTGTTAATTTGTTCATTTAGTCCATAAAGAACTTCCGGTTCAGCCCCTTCAGCCTCAATTTTGATTAATTTTATTTTTTTATTTATTTTTTGAATGATTTCATCTAAGGTCACGGTCTTAACCTTAATTATTTCATCAAATTTATTAATTTTTATAGCTGAACTGTCGTTAAGCCAATCATTTACATAAAAATCTATCTCTTCATTTGAGTTTTTCCAAAGAGCTTTATTTTGGATATGCCCCTTTTTAGCTAAATTAAAACTTAAATCTTCAAATTGAACTGGAGAAGGTTCAAATCCGTAATAATCAATTTTTGCTTCCTGTAGAGCTAAAAAGAATAAACCTTAAGCTGCTCCACAATCAATAACTACATCTCCTTCAGAAAAGTCAACATTTTGTAGCATGTATGACTTCTTAAGGTTGTTTGCTCTGTCGTCTAAACTATGCAAGTAAGTCATTACTTCATTTCCGGGAGATGAAAATCTCCAATCAATATTCTCACTTGTTATGTAATATTTATTATTTTCATGTTTAATTCGTGATTTACGCTTATCTATAAAAGAGTAAAAATTGAAATGTCTTTCAAATCTTTTCCCACTAAGGTCTAATAAAAATCGATAGTACTTGTGCTTATAATATGCGTAAGTAGGTTTTTCCATCTAGCTAGTGCCTTAAGTTAACTTTCTTTATTATTAATTAAATTCTTATTTCTAGTACACATTAACCAAAAATTTGAAAGTTTTTTATTTTATATAATATTTTCTTTCTAACCTAAGAAGAAATAACATTAAAAGCTAATTAATTACAATTTACACTTAATAAAAATATATTCAAATACAATACACAGTATGGGAGATTTTGATATATTCATACCTGTTGGACCTAATGATTTAAGAATTATAAAGTCAACAATTTCAAACAACTTAAATAAAATAAAAGGTATTGAGGATATCTATGTTTTTAGCGAACACAAAGAATTGAAAATAAAAAATACAACAAGTCTGAAAGGTGACTTTTTCCCATTCGACATAGATTACGTACAAGACAAGTTAAAAAATAGTAAGCGAAGTGGATGGGTTTATCAACAATTACTTAAGTTGTATTATCCCTTGTTGCAAAATAAAAAAGAAAATATTTTGGTATTAGATAGTGATGTTTATTTTACAAAAAAAATAAATATTTTTAATAAAAAAAATCCTATATATACTTTTTCAAGTGAATTTCACAAGCCTTACTTTCAGCATATGAAAAAATTACATCCCCACTTTACAAGAAGTGTTAAAAAAAGTGGTATATCTCACCATATGGTTTTTAATAAAACTATATTAAGAGAAATAGTTACAAAGGTAGAAGATTTCCACAGTAAGAATTTTTACGATGTTTTCTTGGAGTCTGTTGACCAAGATCAAGGTGCATCTGCTTCAGAGTATGAAATCTATTTTCACTTTATAAATAAAAATTACAATCAAGATATTAATTTGCGAGAATTAAAATGGAAAAACACTGATAAACTTACTTTTCATGACTTTAAAACCTTTGAGATGCTATCACTACCTCACTATGCAAAAACAAGACCTGAAAATATAAGAGATCACATAAAACAAAAGAACCTTAGAAAACTCTTTATTTCACTTAATAATTTATTAGTAATATCAACATTAAAACTCTTTAATAAGAATTAATAAAAACTCTTTTCAAATTTCCCAATTCCGCATGTATTAAATATCTAAAATTTTGTTTATTACTTTTGATTTTATTCTGTAGAAATATTTTTCATTATAAAATAATGTTGATGATTTTTTATTTAACTTTGACACCACTAAAGACGGTTCAGACCAAAAAGTATGGATGCCCCCCCTCCTTAATACTGTGTTCATCCACATATCTGCTGAATGGTTAAATGGAATAAAATTTTCGACCATCTTCTTTGCGGTTTTTAAATTTAAAAAATAAAATTGTGCTGCTCTGGTTCCACCGTGCGAAATCACTCTACCATCTGGAAATTCTATATGTTCAATAGACTTCTTATAAACAAGCTTTGAAAATTGGTCAGGATTTTCATCATATTCTGTTAGTTTCCCCCAAACTGAATCATAAACAATTCCCCAGTTTTCTGGCAATTCGTTTAAATACTTCTCCAACCTCAAAGGTACATTCTCATAAAAATCCCCAATATTATCTTCCATAACGACTCCATACGGATAATTATTTTGGACTATATCATTAATAGCTAAGTAATGCTTGTAAGAGCAACTAATCCACCCATCTCTCATGTAGGATTTTTTTTGAACAATTTGTTTTTTTAGTTTGTAAGTTAATTCGTCTTTATTTGGATAGTCAATTATTTTTAATTGATTTAGATCAACTCCATATTTTTCAAAAAGTTTAAACATATGTTTCTTACGATACTTTTCTTTGTTATGAATAAGGTAATATTTAAACATTTTTATAATTTTTTCTCTAAAATTAATTCCCACCAAAATTTAAATTGTGAATACTTTAGTGGATCATATGTTGAAAACTTTTTCTTAGACTCTAGTAAAAAATCTAGTTTGCAATCTTGAAGGTCATTCCAATTATTGATAAGAATCATCGGGACGCCTAATGCAGAATAATTTAAACTATTTGTATTTGAGACACATATAGGAATTACGTCTAATAAAAGAGATTCCCAAACTCTATGAGTTTCCACCCCGTTACCCTCTGGACATAAGTTGAAACTGTATTCATTTAATTCTTTAAGATAGTTGAACTGTGTATCAGCATTGAAGGTAGAAATGAAATCAATTTTTTTGACATCTTCTAAGATTTCTTTTCGAACCAAAGGATTTGTATGTATGTTAAACGAACAAGCAACCTTGTTCTTTTTATTAGTTGTAGATTTTGATACAGCTTCAAAATTTTTTATTCGCCCATAGGATAGGTATCTTTTGTTTTCCAAACCAATTGGCAAAGGGGAGACAGTCTCATTTGCTGTGATAACTAGATTTGTGGCAAACCAATGAATAATCTTTTCATCTTTGTGACTATATTCGAGTTCGCCAACACTCTGATCAGAATTATGAGTGATTAATATGTATTTATTTTGAATTTTTGGATGATAGTAATTAAAGTAAAGGTCGATTAAATCAGTTTTTAAGAATACGATATCATTACTTTCAACTTTTTCTGGATTTAGAGTAGTTGTCTCGTCAAAAATATGATCACAATGGTTTCTGAAGGTATCGCCAGATATAAAAGGCTTACTATGAGGTCGAAATATCCCAGGATATACTTGTTGTGTTTGAAATCTAAGTTGCTTCAAGACTCTTTTTTTAATTTTGTTATTTAAACCCATATTAATTAATTAAATTTTAGAGTGTTTTATCAAGAAATGGGTGAGATAGTAAATTAATACTTCATAACTGTAAAATAAAGACATGAATTATGTTCTTATATTAATCAATTACTTTCCTGAATATATAAAACATGTTATCAACTCAATACTTAGTGTCGATAAAGATTCCAAGGTTATTTTATGTCATAATAGTAAAACTCAAATTAACATTCATAACGTAATTTCAGTGAATTTAGAAGATTTAAATTCAGATCTACTGGATGAATTTAATAATCTTAATATTTTTAAAGATTCTATTTATGAAGAAAATCAGCTTTGGAAAACTTCACTTCAAAGAATTTTTTACTTAAATGAAGTAATTCAGCAACTCGACCTTTCAAACGTTATCCATTTTGATAATGATGTAATCATTTATAAATCTTTTTCTGATCTGGAAAGCTCTATACAAAAAGAAAAAATTAACATAACACCATATAATTTAAACAAATTTACTTTTGGTTATTCATATATAAAGGATAAGTCATTGGCAAGTAGGTTAAGTGACGAAACGTTAAAATTTTATAAAGAGGGAAAAAAATCAGATTGGGATTTTAATAACGGAAAGCCCTTAAATGAAATGGAAGCTTTAAAAAGTATAAGTTTAAATAATCCTACCTTGTTTCACCTACTTCCAACATTACCCTATCAAAACAATATTATTTTTGATCCTGCAGGATATGGGCAGTATGTTGACGGGACACACGGCAATCCAAAAAAAGCATTTCAGAGAGGATATACTTCAAATAACGATCCCATAGGGGTTGAGATCACCTCTAAGAGGATGACTGTAAAATTTAAGAGTGAACCGACAGTTAATTGGGAAGGCAAGAAATTTACGATAGCAAACCTGCATGTTCATTCAAAAAGATTGGATAAATTCCTACCTCCAAATTACATTAAATATGTTTAGCAAACCTTTTTAAAAACTGTATTAAAATTTCGTATCCTTATTGTTGTAATATTTTAAAAACAAAACAAACCCGCTACTTTAATCAATCAAACGTTTTGTTAGCTTTTGTTATTATCACCTTCTTGTTTTTCAATTTCCAATAAAAATAAGTCACGTAATCACCAATCTCACTTGGAATTTCTTCATACAGATTTTTAGTTAAATGGAAGTAGAGATTTAATATACCTTGCTCATTTGTGATGCTGATGGGAAAACTCTCAACAATATCAACTATGTTTTGCTTTGTATCCTGTTGGATAATATCAGTGTCATAGTACATAATTCCAGTTTGGAAATAATTATTTACTTTTAAATTGTAAGTTTTTGCTAATTCATTATAAAGAGGATGAGTCTTATCAAATTGAGTCTCAAGACATCTATCATAATCTGGGAAAGAGTCTGCTCTGGCAAGGAGTTTATTTACTGGAGAAATATCCAGAATAGTGGTCATGTCAAAATGTATTTTCATATTTATATCTAAATAGAATATGTAATTCCAATCTTTTAATTTTTTGTCAAATAAATGCAATTTATGCCATTGAAAAGACTTATTTTTATGCCTATTCGGTTCAGGATAGGTATTTAAGCTCTTGAGATTAACTTGGACATCTTTTCTAAATTTTATTTTGAAGAACCGTAAAACTTTAATATTATTTTTTTTATTGATAATTTTAAATAAAAAAGTCGGGCAAAAATAAGTTGTTATTATGACTATCTCACCTTTGTAATTTCCTACCTCTCTTAGTTCTGTATAAAACCTGTTTAAATTTTTTCTTAGGAAATTAAAATCACTTACTATAGCAATAGCCTTTTTTTTATTACTTGTGTTCATAGATTTATGATAACTCAATACCAACTCTTGAAGATTAAATACTTTTATAGAATATAAATCAGACTATATCCTGTTGAATTTACTGACTATTCTTTAAAGTAAGATTAATGGAAAAAGTATCAATTTTAATTTTAGTTCTAGCAGGGGACACAAAACTTTCCAATAGGAATTTAGAAGTTATGGAAGAAACCTGGATGAAAAGTATACCTGAGGGAATAAAGATAATTAAATATTCTGGGGGTAATACAGTTAAATATGATGGGACTAAGTTAACAGTAAACAGTCCTGATAATTACGAATCATTGAGCTTTAAAGCATTAGAGGCTTTTAAATGGGTATCTGAGAATATTACTTTTGATTACATATTTAGAACAAACACTAGCTCGTACGTAGATTTAGAAAACCTTAAAAAGTTTTGTGAAAATAATACAATCAAACACCTATACAGAGGAAGGGTCCTTTCCAACAAATTCAACAATTTATCAATACAATGGGCATCAGGTGCAGAAATCCTTATGTCAAAAAACACTTTTGATGTATTAATTGATAAACAAAATACATGGAATGTAAATTTAGTTGATGACGTTTCAATAGGTCAGATACTTCATCAAAATCAAATAACTCCAGCTAACTCAGCATCAGTGCTGTTTGATAAGAAGTTTTTTCAAAAATCAAATTTATCACACGAATATCACATTCGATGTAGAGTTGATTCTCCTTTTTACTATCCAAGGTATATTGAAAAGTATTTAATTAGATATGTTCATAAAGAACTTCACAGTAAAAATATTCCTTATATTAAAAGAGTCATCTACCGAATATTTTTTGGTGTTAGTAAAATTTTTGCAATTACGAAACACAAGGAATACTTGAGGCATTATTTTTGGAAGGCACTGAAAAAAGTATTTTTTTATAAAAAAAGGACATAGTCAAATTAATGAATATGTGAACATTAACTCGACTAACGAATAAAACTACTCTGATAAATATTTTTTTTGAGAATTATATACTTCCAATATTAATTCCTCATATTCTTCGTATGGTCTTGGCATATGAAAATCAGAAAAGATAACATCTTTTTTATTCATAGCTTCAAAATGTTCCTCCAGCTTTGTTCTGTTGAACCTATTAAATCCATTAATAGTGTCATTGAGTTTTATTACTCTCTCTGAATTTTTTATGGAAAAATTATCTAAGTTTCTTCTCAGCTGTATTTGATCAGTGTACCAAGCCTTCCCTCTTAAAGAGTATTTCCTTGAGTACCATTTTTTCAGTTTTTTATGAATTTCTTTTTCTGATTCAATATTAAATATCTCTTTCCAAGTAGAACTATTTGCTGCATTCCACATCATTGATATCATATTTTCAGGCACACCTGAATCAGGTCTATAAATAATAAACGAATTATCCGGGATATTTTCAATTGAATCTAGAAAATACTTTTTTGAGAGTGGAAGTAAGTCAATATCAGACACAATACAGTTTTTATTGTTTAATAATGCTGGATATAAAATTCTAATATTTTGTGCGACAAAAGCAGAATTCAAATTTTTGGAGTCGTAATGGAAAACATTTCCTTGAAGATTATTTTTAGACTTCCCGGTATATATTAATATAGGATCAACCCCCATTTGAGTCCATGCCTCTGACACCAATGGCCAAAAATTCAAATAATCAGGGTTATCGTTGCTTGCTAATATAACGTGATCTAATTTCATAACATAAAAAAAATTTTTGTACATTAATGATTTTAACCATATTTAGGACTTCCCAGTTTTTTTAATAGAATATAATTAAGGAATACATAAGAGTTAATCAATGATACAAATATCAAAAGTCAATTTATTCTATAAAACTATAAAAGGAAAGACGTTTTATTTAATAATAAAAATCTTAGAAATTACAAAAGAGGCTAATGAGAGCTTTAGTTGAAATAAAAGGTGGTTTTGGAAATCAACTTTTTCAACTTGCTTTTGCTAACCATCTAAAACACCTGGGCTTTAAAGTTACCCTCAATTTAGAAAAAAATAACAATAAAAGTATGGCCTTAAACTATGAACATTTTGGCTTTAAAAAATCTAATATATTGCTAATTAAAATAACAAGATTTTTATATCGAATATCTCAAGGCAACAAAGGAAAATACTTCTTTCGGTTATTATTTTCAAAATTCTTCGACAAAAAGTCCAAAATTGAACAATTTGATGAGAACAATAAGAAATATCTAACCCATTTTGATGGATATTGGCAGGATGTAAAAATTTTAGAAGAACAAAAAAAATATTTGATTAGCTGTCTTAGCAAATCAGAAAACTTTGAAACTCCACTAGATAAAAACACAATTCCCGGATCTACACTTGTTCACGTAAGAAAAGGTGATTACAAATCTTTAAATGAAGATCTACATATCACTTACTTTCAAGAAGCTATCGACTACGCCAAAAAGCATATAGACAATTTTTCTTTTGAGGTTTTCACCGATGATATAGAGTGGGTTAACAATCAAAAAATTTTCTCTGAGGCAAAATATATTCATAGTCCCAACCAAACACAAGCTAGCATCCTGATAGATGTGTCAAAAATGTTAAATTTTGAAAATTACATAATAAGCAATAGCTCCTTTTCTTTGACGGCAGCTATTCTTGGTGAAAAGAAAAATTCAATAGTGATACTTCCAACACCATGGATGAAGCACACTAAAGCTGATCCTAAAAATTTAAAATATGCATGGAAAAAAATAAAAAATCAATTTTAAAAGATAAGAACAACCTTTAAACCCCTAAACCAAGTATTTACTAAAACTTATTCATTTCAAATTAACCTAATTTAAGTTATGTAATTATAATAAAATGAGGTTAGATGGATAACATAAACTTAAAGATGAAAGTTCTTAATTAAAACATGAAAGTATTTATTACAGGTATAGCTGGTTTTTTAGGTAGCCACTTAGCAGACAATTTATTAGAAGCAGGTCACGATGTTTCTGGATGCGATAATTTAATTGGTGGATATCTTGAAAATGTTCCCTCAGGTGTAAATTTTAACCAAGTAGATGCAATTTATTTAAATCAAATGAAGAAAATGACTAAAGGAATGGATCTAATAATTCATACAGCATGTACAGCATATGAAGGCTTAAGTGTATTCTCGCCTTACCTTATTGGACAAAACACATATCAAATATCAATGTCCGTTTTTACAGCAGCTGCCGATAATGGTATTCCAAAAGTGATTAATTGTTCTAGTATGGCAAGATATGGTGAGCAAGATGTAATTCCATTTACAGAAGATCTTACACCAAAACCTCAAGATCCATATGGAATTGCCAAACTCGCCTCCGAACAAACCTTAGATGTTATGAGCAAAGTTCATGGCTTCGATTATGTTAATTTAGTACCACATAACATTATCGGCCCACGACAGAAATATGATGATCCTTATAGAAATGTAGTATCCATAATGATTAATAGAATTTTGAATGACAAACCCCCAATAATATACGGAGATGGAAGCCAGGAAAGGTGTTTTTCAGACATAAATGATGTGGTTCAGCCAATTATCAGGTCAGTGGATAATGAAGCAGCTGTAGGCGAGACCATTAATATTGGTCCAGATGAAGACGTAATATCAATTAAAGAATTGGCTAATAAAGTATTAAAAGTTTTGAATTCAGATTTAGAACCAATTTATGTAGACCCAAGACCTCAGGAAGTAAAGCTTGCCCACTGCTCAGCTGATAAAGCGCGTAAACTACTTGGATATACTACATCTGTCAAACTCGACAACTCTATTGAGAAAATTGCAAATTGGATTATTGAAGTTGGTCCAAAAGATTTTAGGTACCATTTAGATATTGAAATTCTTAATGATAAAACACCTGAAACTTGGACAAAAAAACTATTTTAATTTGTGAGCTCATTAAAAAATAAAAAAAAAGTACTTATATTAGTTCTTTGTTCCAGAAATTATTTATCAAAGATATCTTCAGTAGCACAGCAAAGTATATGGAAATCATATATGTCTGACTACAAAATAATTCATTTTGTTGGAAATTATAATCAAGAAAATAGGGAGTTAAATTATATTGATGCTGGCTCTGATAAATACCTTTTAATAGATACAGACGATAAGTATGAAAATATAGCATTAAAAACATTTCTTGCATTCAGAGAAATTTATATAAAGTATGAATTTGACTACATATTTAGAACTAACACGAGCTCTTTTATTGACTTTAATAATTTTGAAAAATATATTGATAATAATTCTGAAAAACTTAGTTTCAGTGGGATTAAGTTAAAGGTTAATGAAGGCGATGAAATTGCATCAGGAGCAGGAATCTTTCTAAGTAGAAAAAATATAAAACTCATATTAGATAATGAGAAGAAGTTCGACTTTTCACTACCTGATGATGTCGCTATAGCTAGGTTATTAAAAAGCTTCAATATATATCCAGAAAATTCAACTAGAAAAGATTTAAAACAAATTCCTAGTCCAAGTCAAATTTACAATAGTTCAGATTTTCACTACCGGTGCAGATTAGATCCGGCATACCACAGGATCTTGGAACCTCAATTAATGAAATATTTAAATAGGGCAACCAAAGGTAGTGGGATTAAAGTATATTTAAATTATTTTCTTTTAAACCCTGTATTCTTTGTGAGCAATTTAAAGTTTATTTTTAAAATTATACAAAAATTTTATTCCTTTAAATTTTATGGAGAGCTGCAAATAGGAAATCGATTAATTTATAATAAAAATTTTTCTACTAGATTTAAAAAATAAAATTATTAACGATCAATTATTGTTATGAAATAACATGTAAAACAGTATAATTTTTATTTACTATGAAAATATTTTTATTTAACCCTGATCAAAATCAAGATTATTTAGCTGACCTTATTAACTACCATTTTATACAATCTGAACACAACATTTCTACAAATTACTTACCAGAGTTTTTATTTGATAATGTATCTAATAAAGAAGGCTTATATGGAAAAGGATTTACAGTTTATGGAAAAATAGATAAAAAGCATAAAGATAAAGTT
>Ga0222718_10004687_pt1 | contig 11290 bp, 11 predicted proteins | sample C33_27DmetaG_FD_165045 | JGI IMG/M metagenome (GOLD analysis project Ga0222718, IMG submission 165045) | Estuarine water microbial communities from San Francisco Bay, California, United States - C33_27D | ecosystem: Environmental > Aquatic > Marine > Unclassified | place: USA: California... | reverse complement strand
TCGAGCTGCTCATTTTTCTCTCCGCATTTCTCGCACTGCCCTATTTGTAACTTATAAGATTTGGTAATCTGTTGAACCAAATTTCTAAAGCGAGGCCCCAAGTATTTATTGAATTCTTTTTCATTTCCAATGAAACGAGGGGTTAAATTCTTTGCTTTTCCATCGAAGGCTTTTTTCTTCATAACAGTAAGTGTTAAATTATTTCTATCCGAATGTTGAATTTCATAGAATGATTTCTTGCCTACCTTTTATACAGGTAGAGAAGTATTTATTTTATATTTTTCTCTTGACATTTTAACTCTCCAAAGCTGGGATTTAGCAATGTTTAAATAATACTTTGATGTGGGTTTATTCTAGATTACCTCAGAAGACTATTCTGGTTGGTTCTTTATGTGTGCAAGACAGGAGTCTTTAATGTTGTTTATGTTAATTTCAGTTCTGAGATTATCACCATATTCTTTGACATCTCTTTCAAAGAGATCTTCCAATTCATTAAACCGGTAATTACCCTCACGATACGGGTCATAAAATACAAGTTCTAATTCCTCCTGAACCAGGGTGTTAGTATCCGTTGAAATTACGAACTCAAAAAGTTCTTTTTCGACATCTCCCTCTAAACTATCTAAGTCATCCTCTTCTTCAGAGAAGTCATACAACCGCACTAATAAATAGGCGATTACTAGATAGTCACCCCCATCTCCGCTTTCAAAATGCTCAGCTCTTCTTCTTATCGCATACTTGTCTGTTTTCGAGGGCGTATCCTGATTTTCTTGGGCGGTATTGGGAGACTCCTCTTTTACAGACTCGCTCGAAACGACCTCTTTTGTATTGGTCTTCCATTTCCCCAGGGGTTGGTTGAAGGATGTTGCTCCGTCGAACATCCCTTTCATATCCGTCACCTTACTCACATCCCATTTCTCTAATGGTTGGTTGAAGGATGTGGCTCCAGCGAACATTTCCTCCATGTTCTCCACATTACGAACATCCCATTTCTCGAGGGGTTGATTGAAGGATGTGGCCTTACCAAACATAGCTCCCATATCCGTCACCTGACTCACATCCCATTTTTCTAAAGGTTGATTGAAGGATTTTGCTTCATCGAACATGTTTGACATATCCGTCACATTACTCACATCCCATTTCTCCAATGGCTGATTAAATTCCGATGCGCCTCCAAACATATCAGACATATTCGTCACCTTACTCACATCCCATTTCTCTAATGGTTGGTTGAAGGAAAATGTAAAAGCGAACATCTGATACATATTCGTCACATTACTCACATCCCATTTCTCTAATGGTTGGTTGAAGGAAAATGCTCCAAGGAACATCTGACATTGTGTAGTCACCTGACTCACATCCCATTTCTCTAATGGTTGGTTGAAGCGAAATGCTCCAAGGAACATCTGAGACATATTCGTCACCTGACTCACATCCCATTTCTCTAATGGCTGATTGAAGGATTCTGCTCTATCGAACATGTTTGACATATCTGTCACGTTACTCACATCCCAATCTCCAATTGGAGAATTAAAATCTTCCGAAAATTGAAAAAGCCCTGACATATCTGTCACCTTCGATGTGTCCCAATCAGAGATGTGACCGTATTTCTTTTCTGCTTTGCTTTCATCATCTAGCCACTCTTTTACAGCAGCTCTTAATGTTTCGTTGTTGAATTTCATTGTAGAATTTATTGCTTCAGCTTTATCTATTATAAATCTAGAAAAGTATTTATTTTATATTTTCTCTATGCAATTGGTAAGGCAACAACAATGAAGAATAAGCAATCTGAAATGAATAAAACTTTTTGGCCTAATGGTCAGCTCAAAAGAACGGTTCCGTTTATTGATGGTGTGCAGTCGGACGGCGAGGTTTTCTTTTAGACTGTTTCAAAGAACCTTTTTTAATCAAACTACATCTAAGATAACATCTGTAGTGGATTTATTCTCGATTCTCGTAGGTTACTCTAATTTCTTCACTTAATTGAAAGAATTTGGAATGGCTATATCTATTATTTGAGCTTCTGCATTTATCGAGGCGTTCTTCTCTTGAAGGTGTATTATAGCCCTATATGCCTATGTATAGCATTGTCTTTACACTGCTTTCAGTTATTAAATTTAGATCTTGATTCTCAGTTTTTTACACTTATAAGTGTATGTTTTGTTTACTTGTTTTTGTTGGTTTAAAGGGTATTATACCCTATGTGATCTTATCTAGTTTTCAAAAAGTGTGACATTAGCCTTATAGGTATATATAGTAAGGGGCTATTGTCACACTTTTTAGTTAGTCAAATGTTAGGTGTACTTCTTTTGCTTTCTTAATACTGACTTGACAAACCATAGGCTCGGTTGTGATTTGCGTTCAGTTATTAAATATTGATCTTGATTCACAGTAAGCTAATGTTTTAAGCACGCTTTGTATGCAAATAGTATGCAAATGCCTTTAATTAAAAAAGGGTCTCAGGAATTAATCGTCCTGAAACCCTTTATACAGATGGTGTGCCCGAGACTGGAGTCGAACCAGCACGTCTTGCGACACACGCCCCTCAAGCGTGCGTGTCTACCAATTTCACCACCCGGGCAATGAGAGCGCAAATGTATGATTTGACCATCAAATCCTGCACAAAAAAAGCCCCGTGATTATGAGGCTTCTTCTAATAACTTACGTTGAATTATGCTGCTTTCAGTGAACCAGTATAATCCGGTATGCTCAGCTTCTTCATAGTGCGTTGGTGAATTTTCAGCGCCTCTCGAAAACTCGGCACACTTCGATATGGAACTCCATACTCCGTTGCAGTCTTTTCCACGATCTTGGATATTGCAGGATAGTGCACATGACTAATGCTAGGGAAAATATGGTGCTCGACTTGGTAATTAAGCCCTCCGCAAAACCATGTAAGCAGCTTGTTGGTCGGTGCAAAATTACTTGTGGTGCTAAGCTGGTGTGCTTCATAACACATTTCTAATTCAGACACTCCATCAGGAACAAAATCATGATCTTCCATAATATGTGCTGGTTGAAAAATCATCGCCAACATTAAACCACCAATTAAATGCATTAGCACAAAACCAGCCAATACCACCACAGGACTGTATCCACCAACAAAAATTGGAAGTATGATCATGTACGAAATGTATACAATCTTGGAGACCGCAATGGTCAACATTGCATTTGAGAATTTCACATTCTGACCTTCTAGCAGTCCGAGTTTATGATACTTGGCAATACGCTTGAAATCCTTAACGAGCACCCAACTGAATGTCATCAGCGAGTAAAGCGCCCATGCGTAGATATATTGAAATCGGTGACGAGGTTTCCAAGGTTCATGAGGAGTAAACCTCATAATATTACCGGCTTCCAAATCTTCATCTAACCCTCTCACATTAGTAAAGCTATGATGTAAGATATTATGTTGAATACGCCATGAGAGCATATTTCCTCCAATAAGATTTAGAGAATATCCAAATACGGTATTCACCCATTTTTTATTTGAAAATGAACCATGAACCGCTTCGTGCATTATTCCTAAACCAATACCAGCCACACCAATACCCATGATTATGGAGCAGATTATGTATTGCCAAGCGGTTAATTCCACAGCCATTAAAAGCACAAAAGGCAGAAAATATAGCACGAACATTACCAGTGTTTTACCGATGATTCGATTTCCGCCAGACCGATCAAAATTGTTGTCTTCGAAATATTGATTTACCCGAGATCTTAAAGTTCGAGCAAACTCTTGATTGTTTTTACGATTATATCGTGGTACTCCTTGCATAAGAAAAAAAATTAGGATTACTATTAATGGATGTCCACGATTTTAATATCGAATGTTAAATCCTGACCAGCCAATGGGTGGTTGGCATCGAGTGTAATTGTATCTTCTGTCACGTTAGAAACAGTGACCGGAATTTGACGCCCATCTTCTAAGTTCGATACTAATCGTTGACCTTTAGATGCATTAAGCTCAGCAGGTATAGAAGCTTTCGGAACCTCATATACCAACTCTTCCTTGGCCTCACCGTAGGCTTCAGCTGCGGGAATGGTAAACTTTTTTTGTTCGTCCTTTTTCATTCCAAGAACAGCCTTATCAAAACCTGGAATTACTTGACCTGCACCAACCTCAAACTTTAAAGGTTCACGACCTTCAGAGGAGTCAAATTGCTCACCGTTGTTAAGGGTTCCTGAATAATGTAATGAAATTGTGTCGTTGTTATTTACTGTACTCATAGAAAAAATTAAAATGCGAAGGTAAGAGAAACAGCTTGCATGAGCGATTGTTGACTTTATGACAATACTCACCCTAGTGTTGAAAACCCCACACTGAGTTATCTCAATGTGGGGTAAATCATGTTTTAGATAGCGCTAACCCTACTTAATTGGATAGTAAATCTTTGTGTTTAATTCTGAGGCGTCTGCCACTGTTGTAAGATCATTTGTGTACTCCTCAATTGCAGGATGATTCATTTCAATTTCATGCCAAGCCATATACTCTTCCATAGCTTGATGAGGAGCCATTAATCCTTCATATGCACCAGTGTAGTCAATCATTATCGCTGGCCCAGAAACACTAAAGCTCGCTAGGTTATCCGCCATAGAACCTGGTTCCGCTGGCATCGCGGCCATTGCCTCTGACTGACCATTTTCCTGATCCCAAACAAAGTATAACGAAGACGGTGCTCCCGCCACTTCGACACCTGACTTAGCCATTCCTTTCATCGTTTTAGCGTAACCAGCTGCAAAAAACGATTGCATAGCATCCATAGATACCGTATCCCTCACCCCAAGATAAGTGCGATCACCGAGGTCTACTTTTTCAATGGTGAAGCCTCCAAACTCATTTCTTGAAGCCTTGTTAGACTCAACCAATGCTTTGAGGTTGTCAACGCCTTGCTGGTAATCAGGTCCAAGCATTTCATCCATATCAATGAACATCATAATGATATTCATAGGGAAAGGATTTTCCTGATCGTAGTTCCATGTTGCTAAAGTCATTCCATCCTTTTCTTCCAAAACCATGGACGCATCCGCTTCTCCCATGCCTTCAAAAACAAGATGTGTGGTTATGGAATTATCTGATATTTCTGATATTGTTTGACTTCCTGACCCAACATCCTCCTTCTCGCTACTCCAAGAATAAACGGCACCTACAGTTCCATCTTCGCCCTCATAGGCTTGCGTCATATCCGGGTCTCTATCCATCCAAGGCGACCAAGCATTCATATCTGCGAGGCTATTGGTGTGTTCCCAGACGAAATCGATAGGAGCATCAATGGTGGTAGTACGTTCTATGTGAATTGGTTCTCCTGAGCAGCTTGCGAGTGATAATGCCGCAATCAGGCCTGTTGTGATGTAAATTAGTTTAGGTGCTTTCATAGATTTAGTGATTGTGTTTACACAAAAATTAGCAAATTGCCCGTTTATGACATACCCTACTATGCCTCCAAGACTATTAAAGATCAAAAAACTAAGTGTGTATCTCATAATCTTAATTGGAACATTCTCATGTTCAAATGAGGGTAGTGATTTGGCTAGCTATAGAACGCCATATGAGATCAGCGATGGTAAAGCCACCACGACCTATGAACAAGGAATTGACTGGTGGAAAGCGTTGGAATCTCGTTCACCCTATTTGAAGGTAATTGAGTTTGGAGATACTGATGCTGGTAAGCCGCTACACCTAATTATCTTAAATAAGGAGCGTAATTTTTCACTAGAAAAACTCCACACCGACAATAAACTCATTCTGCTTGTAAATAATGGAATACACCCCGGTGAACCGGATGGCATTGACGCGTCAATGATTTTTACGCGCGAACTCCTAAGCAACGCAGATGTGAAAAACAAGCTTGACGACATCATTCTTGCAATTATTCCATTCTACAATGTTGGTGGTGCAATGAATAGAAACTGCTGCAGTAGAGCAAATCAAAACGGCCCTGAATCTTATGGTTTTAGAGGAAACAGCAGAAACCTAGACTTGAATCGAGACTTTATTAAATGTGACAGTAGAAACGCCCAATCATTCAATCAAATATTCTCATCTCTTGATCCGGACATCTATCTCGAAACTCATGTTACCAATGGTGCCGACTACCCATATACCATGACCTACTTAGTGTCACAACCTGATAAGCTTGGCAAGCATTTGGGAACAACCGTGAGGGATGAACTCTCCCCGCTTCTTTTTGACATGATGAAGAAAAAAGAAGATGAAATGATTCCATATGTTAACGTACATGGTGGTTCGCCTGAACATGGATTCTCGGCATTTTATGATTCTCCAAGATATTCAACAGGATACACTGCGCTACATCATAGCATCGGTATGCTTACCGAAACACATATGCTCAAACCCTTCGATCAAAGGGTTGAATCAACGAAAAGATTTCTGGAAAGCCTTCTCGATGCATCAGCACAGCTCAAAGATCACATAATTGCAGCAAGAGAGGAGCAGTTAAAAACTGATCGTGCATTGGGCGAAATGCATATAGATTGGGAACTAGACTCCAGCCTAGTAGAAGAATTGGTTTTTAAAGGTTACCAGGCCTACAAAGACACGAGCTCTGTGACAGGTCAACCCCAACTGTATTACAATAGAGATTCGATTTGGACCAAGCCTATCCCCTATTACAATGTTATGAAGCCTAAAACAACCGTCTCTGTACCATCATATTATCTTGTACCTAGAGCATGGAGTGAGGTGATCGATCGACTCACTTGGAATGGCGTAAAAATGAAGCCGCTAGAACACGATACCACCATGGATGTGGTTGCTTATGAAATTCTTGAGACACAAACCCCAAAGAACCCATATGAGGGGCATTATATTCACCGCAACACATCAGTAGAGAAGCAATATTGGTCACACACCATATTGGGAGGCACACACTACCTAATCGATACCGAGCAAGATAAGAAACGCTTTATTCTAGAAACTCTTGAACCAGAGGCTCCGGACAGCTATTTCAACTGGAATTTTTTTGATGAAGTATTGATGCAAAAAGAGTGGTTCTCATCATACATATTTGATCGTGAGGCGGAAAAACTCTTAGAAAGTGATTCTGCTTTGGCTCGCACTTTTGAAGAGATGAAAGCGAAAGACTCAATATTCGCGAATGACGCTTTTTCACAACTCTACTTCCTGTATAGAAATAGCGATCATTATGAGCGTAATAGGCACAATATATATCCGATTCTGCGCATAGAGTGAAACAACCCGTTGAAGTACTTCTAGAGTTTTGGGGTTATGAGCAATTCCGGCCCAAACAAGCAGAGATAATTGATTCGGTTATCAGAGGAAATGACACCCTCGCCCTTCTTCCAACGGGAGGAGGTAAGTCGCTTTGTTTTCAAGTGCCTGCGATGATGCAGGAGGGAATTTGCCTAGTGATTTCTCCATTAATCGCATTGATGAAAGACCAAATAGATGCCTTGAATAAAATCAACATTAAGGCGCTATGTATTACCTCTGAATACACGCATAAAGAGATAGACGCCATGTTTGATCGGTGTGTATATGACAAGGAAATCAAGTTTTTGTATTTATCACCAGAGCGGCTTGAAACTGATTTGGCAAGAACAAGAATCGCGCTTATGAACGTAAACCTCATAGCCGTGGATGAGGCACATTGCATAAGCGAATGGGGGTATGATTTTCGTCCGTCATATTTGAATATTGCTGACATACGGCCTTTGCATAAAAAAGCTCCGATTGTTGCATTAACTGCGAGTGCCACTCCTCCTGTGGTAAAGGATATTCAACAAAAACTTCAATTCAAAAAGACCAATGTCATTGCGAAAAGTTTTGCTCGAGAGAATCTCGCGTATTTTGTGAATTGGGACGAACAGAAAATTGACAAGGCCGAGCGAATTGCGAAGAAGCTAAAAGGAAGCGGAATCATTTACGCTCGAAGTAGAATGGGCACCGAACGGATAGCGCGCGCTTTAAAAGAGCGCGGGCTTAGCGTAGATTTTTACCACGCTGGCCTAGAAGCCCAGGCACGTAGTGAAAAGCAAAATTCTTGGTTTCTTGGAAAAACGCAAATCATCGTTGCTACCAATGCATTTGGGATGGGAATCGACAAAGCCAATGTTCGATTCGTGCTTCATTTCGATATTCCAGACACACTCGAAAACTACTATCAAGAGTGTGGTCGTGCAGGAAGGGATGGTAAAAAAGCCTTTTCGGTAGCGCTAATCACCAGTAAAGATGTGGAACACTTCGAACGTAAAGTGAAACAGGCCTTTCCTAAAAAGGAGGATATAAAGCGTGTTTACAATGCCCTAGGAAGCTATTTAAAGCTTGCTACGGGAGCAGGCAAGGGTGAATCCTTCTCAATAAACATGGACGATTTTGCTAATGCCTATTCCTTTGATGCACGAATGATTCGGCATTGTATTAAATTCCTTGAAAAGGAAGGATACATCTCATTTAACGAGCAACCTAATCGGCACAGTACTGTACAAGTAATCTGTGATCACGAAGCATTTTATCAAGTTAAGGTGAGGTCTGAACAGATGGCGCCAATCATCAATAATCTACTAAGGTCTTATGCGCGCATTTTTGACGAAGCCGTGCGCATTAGCGAATGGACCATCGCTAAACGCATCAGATGGCCAAAAGATAAAGTGGTCAAAGCCCTTCACTATTTGGACCAGAAGGAATTGATTGAATATATCCCGACAACTAACCTTCCTACAATCACTTTTATTGAAGAGCGTATTACTAGTAAAAATGTTAGAATTTCAGCGGAGCACTACAGCTTGCGTAAGCACGTTATTATTGACAAGGCAGAAGCAATGATGCACTATATGCAAAGCGCAAACAAGTGCAGGGGTAGAATGCTACTTGAGTACTTTGGTGATGACAATGCTGGCGACTGCGGAATATGCGATTACTGTATTGAACGTAAGAAATAGTAGAAATAGATTTCTCGATTCTGCAAATTTTTACTTTTGCGCCCTTCAAAAAAGCAATGGCGAGGTAGCTCAGACGGTTAGAGCGCAGGATTCATAACCCTGAGGTCGGGGGTTCGATTCCCCCCTTCGCTACGAGTATAGCCCCGAGAAATTGGGGCTTTTTTATTCCATGGTTTGGAGTCCAATTTCACAACATATGTATTGTATTCATCAAAGTATGACAGGTTATACATTGGATTCAGCTCAGATTATAAAACCCGTTTCAAATGGCACAACGAACTGGCCAAAAAAGGATATACTGTAAGATTCAGACCTTGGAAAATAATCTACACCGAATCCTTTGAAACTAAATCCGAGGCAATGAAACGAGAAAAACAACTTAAATCTGGGCAAGGCAGAGCTTGGATCAGAAAAACACTATTAAATGCCTGAGACCGGATTCATATCCGCCTCAGGCGGACGGGGATTCGACTCCCCCCTTCGCTACGAGTATAGCCCCGAGAAATTGGGGCTTTTTCTTTACCCTGTGTTCAAACAAATCGAAGTTTGAAATGTCACCATACGTTGAATGAATCAAGCACTTTCGCATCTAAAGGCAGACCCGCAGCTATATCGTATAATAAAGAAGGTTCCTCTGGTCATACCAAAACAGGAGTCGAATGTTTATGAGGTATTATTAAGAACAGTAGTTGAGCAACAGCTGAGTGTAAAAGCTGCCAGAAGTATTTGGCAAAGAGTGAAAGTCCAATTAAACCATGACCTCTCTCCCACTCAAATTTTGGAGGCTGACAAGGAGTTGCTTCGCGGCTGTGGATTATCTTACCCAAAGGTGAATTACTTTAAAAACGTAGCGAAATTTGCTCATGAAGGCCAGTTGCATGATAAGAATCTACATGCCCTTGATGACGCTGCGCTTATAAAACACCTCAGCACCATTAAAGGTGTGGGTAAATGGTCGGCTGAAATGATCTTGATGTTTTCCCTCGGGCGACAAAATGTCTTTCCTATCGATGACCTGGTGATTCGAAATGCTATGATCAAACTCTATGGGCTTACCTCCGAAAAGAGGGAGTTATTTAGTGAACTGGAAGAAATTGCCAGCCATTGGGCTCCATACCGCAGCTACGCTTGCTATTTGCTTTGGGATTGGTATGAGGGCAACATCGAGATCGATTAAATACCAAGCACCTCCTTTACCTTTACATAACCTGACCTACTCACAGGCACCTTAGCTCCTGATTTAAGTTTGGCTATGTGACTGGTTTTTTCATAAGGCTCAATGCGAGTGATTTGAGATATGTTGACTAAGAAAGATCGGTGCATTAAAAACCAAACTCTCTAAAAGTCCATCAATTTGTGTAAGGTTTAGGCTTTCTACTAAAATGAGTGAGTAAAAAACAACCCAAAGGATAAATCCGATGATGGCGGTGATTATTTTCATGCAATTACAGCATCGTGTCTAAGCATTCTCGAGTTGATTTGAGTGGAATAAACTTCCGTAGTCAAAACCTCTGGTGTATGCGTGAATATCATGGCACCGTCACTCAAAGCAGAAAGGTTAATTACCCCTGATACTGAAAGAAAGTTCCATGTGATTTGATGCCCGTCATTTCTTTCAATGGTTTCTGACTCTAGCCTTCCGATTTTCATTGCCGTTTCTAGAGCTTCTTCTGCGCATGAGGCATTTACTAAGCGCCATTGCTCATCAATCTGATCCAATTCAAGCGTATTCGACTTTACCGAGAAAATGAGCCTTACGATGTACTTATCCATGATTATGCGTATCCGGTGATTTCGATTCCTCCAAGAACAATGGTTCCCGTGATTCTAAGTGTTTTGGTTTTTATTTCAGTCGGAGGCAGCTCTCTGCGCTTATCATCCACTCCACCCATGATGTTTGTCGTGTTTATTTGCAAGTCCCAATTATTGGGCAACACCAGTTTCACTCCTCCCGTTACAATGGTCAAATCTAGCGTAGCACTATTCTGTATATCCGCTTTTGAAAAGTTTATATCGGTTCCACCCAAGGCAACCGTAATATCGCCTCCCTGAAAATCTTTGATTATCACATCCTTACTTACACCGCCCATTACTACCAAGCTATCAATCTTTTCTCCTCCAGATTCCGTTTGGTCTAGATTAAACCGTTCGCGTTTTCCACGCTCCTTTTTTTTCCAACGACTCCCATAGTCTTTGTGAGGCTTAATGAGAAAAATGAGCACGATAAATATGACCACAGCTGGCCAGAAATATGGTTCAATGGTGATGGGGATATCAAATGCATTTCGAGCTAAGAAAACTCCGCCTATGGTAACCATAATGTAACCCGCCAAACTGCGAAACTGATGCGCCACTAAGTTGAAGACTC
>Ga0222718_10004682_pt1 | contig 11293 bp, 10 predicted proteins | sample C33_27DmetaG_FD_165045 | JGI IMG/M metagenome (GOLD analysis project Ga0222718, IMG submission 165045) | Estuarine water microbial communities from San Francisco Bay, California, United States - C33_27D | ecosystem: Environmental > Aquatic > Marine > Unclassified | place: USA: California... | reverse complement strand
AAGAATAATATGGAAGATTATTTTATAGAATACCTTTTTAGAGGAGTGCTTGAGTCTTTTTTTATCCTCATTTTTATATGGTCTATTATAAAATATACTGATCTATTAAAAATTATTAAAAATAATAGATATAAAAAAGTGATTCTTACAATTTTTATTATCTTGATTTCTGCTCAAATTATTGATAGATATCAATATCAGTTTCCCCAAAAATATGATTTTTATCCCTTTATTCGTTTTGCCATGTATCAGGCTGCACCAGAGGGTGTTGAGCTGACTTCATATAGAATTTGCGGATACAAAAAAGATATAATTTGTGAAGAAGTCAATATTGCCAAGATTTATAATACAATCTCTCTTCCATCATTAAGCTCGAGGATGCACTATCTATTACAAAATCACGTTAACAACTCAGAAGAGATTGTCTCTTGGCTTAAAGCAATTTCAAATGAAATTGATGAATCTGAGATTATATATTTTACTTTTGAAAAAAAAGAAATAAACAATTTAAGAAACAACTCTAATCAGTATTTTTATACAGAGCTAGCAAGGTATTTTGTCGATGAAAACGCTTGATTTTAATTTTTCACATAATATTGAAACAATCAGTAAGCTAATATGGTTGATTTGGCTTCAATACCTTATTCTTGATGAGCTATATAGACTCCGCCATCTTCCGTATGAAACTTTTTACCCAAGAGGAATATTTAGATTTATAATTAATGAACAAACTTACAATTTACTAACTAATTTTAATCTACTCTTTTTATTTCAAATTGCTCTTATTTTAATTTTAATAATAAACATGAAAACATCGAGCTCAAGATTAGAGTTCATATTTTTAGTATTAGTTTATTTTTATGAATTATTTAAAAAAGGTTTTGGAGGGCACATAGATCATCGAATAACTACACTCTTAATATTTTCTGTACTATTTTTTGTTATAAAATTAGACAATTCTGCTTCTGTAAAAGTAGTATTGTCGATTCCTTATGCATTTTTCTTTTTGCAATACTCTCTGATTGGAATAGCAAGATTATTTAATGGGTTTCCAGAGTTATTTTTCTCGGAAATATTTTATAAATGGTTAATTCAGAGAAACATGAGGCCAAAATATTATGAATACGATCTAAATACTTACCTGGTTAATATTGATATAAATTTAATAAACATCCTTTTTTTAGCTGCTACATGTCTTGAAATCTTCGCCATTTTTTGCCTATTTTTAAAAAGGAATTACCTAAAAAGTTATCTGATAATGTTAGTTTTGTTTCATGTTGGAATATTTATTTTGATGGGGATCAGCTTTTTAGAAAATATTTTAATAATTTTACTATTGTTATACTTGACTCATGAAAAATCCAATCACTAGCGAAACAAAATACATATTGTTTGTTGATGGTGTATGTAAGCTTTGTAATAAATTTATAAATTTTACATATAATAGAGATTTAAATAAAAAAATAGTCTATTCATCATTGCAAGGTATTAAATACAATGAGCTAAAAAATAAAAACCTTGTCCCAAAAAACAGTATTGAATTTATAGTTATTTTTGACGTACAAAAAAATAATTATTATATTAAATCTGAAGCGGTAAGAAAAATACTTTTTCATTTACCCAGATATAGGTTACTTTCCTATCTTTTCCATGTTGTACCATTATTCGTAAGAGATTTTATTTATACTGTGATTGCGAAGAAAAGATACTCAATATTTGGAAAAACAAATATGTGTCAATTTGAAGATGAAATTGAACAAGAAAGATTAATTAAATAAATTTTTTTAGCTCTACTTCTAATTTCGCAACTCTTTTTTTTTGCAACTTAAGTAGATTCTCTATATTTTTCTTATCTTGAGTTTGGTTTTTAACTATATCATGAACTTTTGACATTAGATTATTCTTGTTTTCAAACCTTGAGATGTAATTATTTTCCAGCTTGAATTGAGACAAAATTTCTAGATATTTTTGATTCCACCCCATAACTATTGGAACTACACAATTATTTAATCCTAAGATCATAGAGTGATATCTAGAAGTGACTAAAATATCTGCATTTTTGATAATACCTTCAATTTCTAGAGGGTTCAAGTCTGATAGAAATGACTTCACAGAAGAATTTTCAACAAATTTCTTATTTAATTTTTTGCAAATACTTAAGTCATCAAAATTATTTTTATAATTCTTTGAAACTGAATTAGGAAAAATTTGTATTAAATAACCACACGAGAGCAAGTAATTAATAATATCTTCTAAAATTTCGACATAATCTATAGATGTTTTTTCAAATTCCTTTTCCAGTATGACGCTGGGCGATATAACCGCAATTTTTTTATCTTGATAGGAGATAATTTTATTAGAGGTTTCTTTTAGAAAAGTAATATCTGTGGACTCAACAGAATCTATTCCAATTTCTTTTAATGTTTTATAAGAAAGGGGTCCTCTAGAAAAGATAATTAAACACTTTCTAAGCACATATCGAGCTATTATTTTATACCAATTAGTTGTAATTGGCCCAAATGACTGGGGAAGTTTAATAATCTTTAAGCCGTAAAAATAAGGTATTAGGGTTATTAGGCTGTTGTAAATTAAGTATTTGATACCTCTTTTTTGAACAAAGACAACACCGGATATATCAACAACTAATTGAGATTCTTTAAAAGCTATTGAAACTGGATCATTAAAAAACTTTTTAAAGGGTAATTTTATAAAAGATAATAAAATGTTATATGGTTCCCACACAATAACATCTTGGATTGAATATTCTGAATAGTATTCTTTAAAAACCTTAACATCTTCTGGGAAAGGTGTGAAAAAGAAAACATCCAATTCTTTTGTAAGTTTTGTAATAACAACATCTGACATCAACCAAGCACCTTTGTTTCTTAAGTTTCCACCAATTATTATCACTTTCTTATTATTTGAAGTTTTCATTTGTTTAAACTATGTTAATATTATGAAAAATCTAGTTGCTGTTCCATGTTATAACGAAGAAATGTCAATTGAATCTACATTAACAAAATTATTGCAAAAAAAACAAGATCTAGATTATAAAGTATTAGTTTGTAATGATGGAAGTATTGACAATACCAAGAATCTAATTAAAAAATATGAAGACGATATTGTAATTTTAAGTAGTGAGTTTAATGAAGGGTTGTCCGAAGTCTTTAATAGTATTATTTATTATGCGAGAGAAAACAGGTTTGATTCGCTATTGATTTTTGATGCTGACGAACAATATCCAGTTGAGGAAATTGATAATGTATACAAAATTTTTTTTAAACATAAATATGATTTGTTAATAGGAGGAAGACAATTTAATAAAATTAAACATTTCTCAGCTTTGAAAAAAATTTTACAAAGGAGCGGTTCCTGGTTTGTCTCACTGTTTTTAAAAACCAAAATTTTTGATTGTACGTCTGGATTTAGAATGTATTCTTATAAAGCTCTGAATTCAGTTCATTCTACAAACAAATTTTCCTATACTATAGAAACTCTTTTTCAGATGGATAATAGAAAATATAAAATGGGTATTTTTCAATTATCAAATGTAAACAAAACTAGAGACTCAGTTCTTTTTGATTCCAATTTTGGATACCTTAAAAAGACATTCAAAATTTTATTAAAATCAATAAGTATTTACAAAAGAAAATTATATTTCAGAATTTATCTACTATTATTAGCACCCGGGTTGAGTTTACTTTATCCTTTCTTTAGCAATTATTTCGAATATGGTAAAAATGTTGGAAACCTCCAATCTCTTACAGTTGGGACCGTATACCTCGGATCGATATCAATAATTTATATTTTTTCCCGCATGTATGCTACCAGTTTTATAAATCACTTGAAGATAGAGAAAAGACTCTTTTTACCTAAACATACTCATACTGTTTAAATTATTTTTTTTAATTCCAAAGTGAATTATTGTCAAAGTAAAAAATATCTCAAAAAATGATAAGTTTATAGAGAAGTCTAGTAGATCTTCCAATTTTGAGTTGTATTCAAAATTAGATAATATAAATGTTCTAAGAGTTGGAACTAAATTCATTAAATCAGAAATTTTTATTACTAAGACTGAAAATAATGATGTAGATAGGCCAAAAATGATATTTTTTATTGAGGAAATACTTAACAAAACACCACTTAAGTATTTTGGTTGACTGTAATTATGTTGTTGACCAAAAGAATTAATATATGAGCTTAAGCTAGTCATTTCAGAAGTTTCAAACATGAAAATTGCAATTGTGCTAAATACTGAAAGCATAATTAAAAATTTTATTTCTTTTAAGTTTAAAAATTCTTGAGATAAATAAATTCCCAAGCTAACTAATGGGATTAAATACCTATATCCATAGGAGGAACCTGTTGATTGCCAAACAATGCTAACTAATATAGGCAAAGAACCTGTTAAAAGAAACAGGACCCTAAGTGTAAGTGTAAGTTTTTTTTTAAAAATTAAAATATAGAAATAAGCAAAAATTATTGGTGAAAAATAAAGAAGTCCAAACTCCTGTCCCACTAAAATATTAATAAAATTGCTGAATAGACCGACGAAATAGTCTAAATTAAACTTTATTTCATCTGATTTACCTAACAAATATGACATTGATGAAGTACCGCTTTGTGATTTATATATACTGAAAGGATTAAATACAAAAATACCATACAAGAGATAATTAAGTGATGAAAAAATACTTAAACCAGTAAATAAACCAAAAAAGTAATTTCTATTTTTTAATAGAGTGCTTAGGCTACGTTTCTTTAAAACTAGAAGTGCAATAGGTAGAAAAATAAAACTAATATTTGTCCACCTAATAAACGCGGGAAGAATACTTACCAGCCCAATTAAATAGGGTTTTTTTGATAGACCATCATTGAACGTGCATAAAAATAAAAGGATTGTGATTGTAAAAAATTCATATACATGAGACATACTATGTCTTTCAAAAGAATAGTATCCTAAACTTGAACTAAATGAAAATAAGAATATAACGATACCTGAAAAAGGCTTTTTATTTTGGTTTGTAGGGCCTATCTTATTTAGTAAATATATTGATATAAAAAAATATGAAACTGTTGAGAGTGAGTAAATATAATATTTAATTTTTTCCTGCATGAGGTATTCTTGAGAAATAAAATCGCTAATAAAATTCCCAAATAAAATAAATGGTGTCGCTAAAATTCCGCTTCCCAAGGCATGTTTAGGAACGTAGCCTTTCGGTGTTAGGTATAAATCATTTTTAGCTACTTCTGTAATTGCAATTTGATTGGAATAATCAAAATCCAAATCGGAAGCTAAAGTATCAGCATGATAATAATAACTAGCATCATCTGTGGTCGAACTCTGAGAGGGCGGAGAAAGTCTGTAGTCAACATCGAAACTTAAAAGTAAAAATATAAAAGTTAAAATGTAAAGATAATAATTTTTGTTCAATATATTTTCACGAATCTAAAATTTCTGGCACAATTCTTTCTTTTGTGATTTCTTCATGATAATCTTCTTCAACATTGATGTTCCATATATCATTCGATTGATTCATCAAGATATTTCTTATGCTTTTAACTGCCGTCATCATTGAATGATCTTGGTTATTGTATCTATGCATTCCATTTCTACCAATTGGATATATTTGGCTATGTTCCTTCGTTAACCACTCTTGTATTATTGTTATATTTTGTTTGTAATCTAGGTCATAGACTGGATAAGCTTTTGGCATTCTAACTACATACCCTTCTAGTACGCTATCTTGAGATATAAGATTTAATTGTTCAAGTTCTTGAGTAGCTAATTGAATTAATTTAGAATCCTCCATCTCCCATAATTCATCGCCAATATCTACAAAATATTCTAAACCAAGACAAGTTTTTCCATCTTTAACCATATAAGGAGACCAACTTCCATAATTTTGGACTCTACCAACCTTCACATCTGGATCGTGTATGTATATCCAGTTATCTGGGAAAGAATCTTTTTCGTTTACAACTAATGCAACAGATAAAAAATCTCTAAATTTTAGACTTTTTCCCGCTTCTAATACAACTTTATTTGGAGCAGGATTTATAACTTTTGGTAAATGTGCAAGAGGCATACTGCTTAAAATACTTTTAGCATAAAATATCCTATTATTTTCAGTTTTTATTTCATAAGAGCCTTCAATTTTAGTGATTGATGTTACCTTTTCTTGAAGAAGTATTCTATGATTTTTCTCAATTAATTTCTCATATGCAGTTTCCCACATCATACCTGGTCCAAATTTTGGATACTTAAATTCATCTATTAATGTTGTAATAATCTCTTGAGATTTTCCAACATTAAATGCATTCAATATTGCTTTCATTAAAGATAAATTTTTAATTCGCTGACTAGCCCAATCTGAACCTATCTTACTTGCTTCGATACCCCATACTTTTTCAGTGTAAGTTTTAAAAAAAATATTGTACAACCTCCAACCAAACCTTGATGCAACCCAATTTTCAAAATTGCTTTGATCTTTTGGGGGTTTTAAACGAACAAAAAAATAAGACAAGACACAACGTACAGCTTCAAATAGTCCAAGGTTGGTTAAAGCATTTAGAGCTTTTAAAGGATAATCATAAAATTTATTTTTATAGTAAATCCTACTCATACGTGGTCTCATCAGAAAGTCTTTTTCATCAAGGATTTCATTCCAAATTTCATACACTTCTTCTACTTTTGTAAAAAACCTATGACCTCCTATGTCAAATTTCCATCCATTTCTATTGACAGTTCTGCTAATTCCACCAACTTCTTTATCACTTTCCAAGATTAAAGTTTTGACACTATGTTTTTCAGCTTCCCATGCAGCAGTTAATCCAGCTGGCCCAGCTCCAATAATTATAATTTCATGAATAATTTTAATTTTAACACCTATCTTTATAAGTTTTCTTATCGGACAAATTATTAATCAAATCCATATTAAATATTGTACTTTTTAATTATTTTTTTAATATGTTAATAAAAGATTTCATTATTGAGTTATTTTTAATATAGGAATTTTGAAAAACTCTTGTGGGCGCTACAGGATTTGAACCTGTGACTTCTTCCTTGTAAGGGAAGCGCTCTGCCAGACTGAGCTAAGCGCCCTAGAAGGATATATTATATTCTCAAATAAATTATTGTTATATTTTCTAAAGTTATTTATAAGCTTATATGTAATTTAAAAGTTAGTATACCTGTATTCACTTGAGGTAAGATATATGTATATTAGGTTAGATTAATTGGAACTGATAATGGAAAACAAAGATACTTTCGCTTTGGAAACTATGTCTGAGCTTAAAAATTATAATAACTTTGTACAAACCTTAATGAAGAAACACATAGGGGTGGGCTCAGTATTAGATTTTGGCTGTGGATACGGTGACTTTGCAAGGCACCTTAATGATTCAGGTTGGGAATGTGATGGTGTTGAGGTTGATAAAAAAGCAAATTTAGAGTCACAAAAAAAAGGTATTAAAACTTTTTACTCCTTAAGCGAAGTACAGAAACTTTATCCGATTGTAACTTCACTGAATGTTCTTGAACATATTGAGGATGATGTAAAAATATTAACGAATTTATTCGACATACTTGAAAACGAGGGATCTCTAATCTTATATTTACCCGCTTCAAATATAGTATGGTCAAATATGGATATTGAAGTGGGACATTTTAGGAGGTATTCAAAAAAAGAGATTATTAAAAAGCTCCAATCTACTGGTTTTAAAGTTACTCACTCCAGTTATAGAGACTTCAGTGGATGGTTGGTACTTATTATTTTTAAATTATTTCGAATAAAGCCAAAATTTAACACAAATCTTTTAAAATTTTACGATAAATACATATTTCCATTTATAAAATATACAGATTTAGTAGGCTCTCTTTTAGTGGGTAAGAACTTATTAATTGTTGCAAAGGCAAAAAAATAAGTGTCAACCTTAACAGTGATCATGCCCGTCTATAATGAAGAACACACTCTACAGGAATCTTTCAATAGGCTTAATGAGATTGACGATATAATCACACAAATAATTATTGTTGATGATTGCTCTTCGGATTCAAGCATAGAGATAATAAATGATATCAAAAAACAAAATACTAAAGTTACAGTTCTTAAAAACCCAAAGAATCTTGGTAAGGGAGCAGCTTTAACTACTGCCCAAGGATCTACCACAAGTGATTTTGTTGTAATACACGATGCAGACCTCGAGTATTTTCCAAAAGATTTAAGAAAGATGTATGAACTAATCAAAACAAACAATGTCAATTTGGTTATTGGCTCAAGGTTCACGGAAGACAGTAAAAAAATAGTTTATTATAGGACTTATTATGCAAATAAATTCTTATCAAAAATCTTTTCCTTAATTTATAGACAAAATGTAACCGATGTTGCCACATGTTACAAAATGATGGACGCAAAATATTTCAAGAATATTCATTTACAGGAAAAAGGATTTAGTATTGAAGTGGAACTACTTGCAAAATATTTTAATCATAATTACAAATTTTTAGAATCTTCAATCAACTACTCAGCTAGAACATATAAAGAAGGAAAAAAAATTAAAACCTCTGATGGATTTAAGTATCTTTGGTCTATGTTAAAGTATAAACATTTCATATTTAAACCTTGACTTGTTCTATACAGGAGAGTCTTCTGTCAGGTTAAGTTAAATACATGAAATTGCACATAAAAAGTAATATAACTAGTCAACAACTAAAGAACTAAAAGCCTTTATATAGTTATTAAAACCTACTGGAATATTGAGTTTAATTGAATTTTTATAAGCAAACTCTACGTTGGGTTTTGCATTCATGAAATTATTCATATTAAATATGGAATTTTTGTGCAAAATTTCTGATGCAATTCCTACATCAGTTGAAATAATCGGTGTTTTAGTAATCCCACATTCAAGAATTGCCTGAGGCCCCCCTTCAATTCTTGATGTAACAATATATAGATCTAAAGTATTGTAAAGCTCATTAAGAGTATTAAAATCGACCATCTCAAGATATACATAATTTATTTTCTTTTTTTCTAATTCTGAAATTACATACTGCCTTCTTTTTCCAGTAAGAAGAACGGTTAGGTGTTCAAGCTGTGAATTCATTTCATTGACAATTTTTATAAATCTGTCAGGTCCTTTAATTAGTTTTGGACTAATTAAGTCACTACCCTCTGTATCTCTTTGAAAAGAACCCACTATAAAGGATTCTTTAGGAATATTGTATTTATCTCTTAAGGTATCCTTATCTTTTATCTGAAACCATATGTTTCCGTTTACCCAGAAGGGAATGTAGATTATTTTTTTTTCGGTTATCTTTTCTAAATCTTTTTTTGTTTTTAAAGATATCACGTGGTAACAGTCAACATATTGTTCTCTTTTTCTAAATTCTTTAAGGTTTTTATCTAAAAAATCTTTATCCTCTAAATGAAAAATTGAACATACTACTGTTTTAGATTTTAGAATTCTTCTTGATTCTTTCTTCCACAACCAGGGCGAGATTATCCAGACAAGATCAGCTTTTTTTGGTTCTTCCACAGAGATTCCAGTGTTATTCATATACCACTCTTCTCTCATCCGATCTACAACCCATGATTCATTAATTTTAGATAAATAAACTTTCATAAAATAAGATTAGCGAACTTTATTGAATACAATTAAAGAAATGACTTTAGACAATATATTAATAACAGGTATAACTGGGCAAGATGGAATATTTCTAACCTCTCATCTTTTAAGTCTAAATAATAAAATTAATATTTTTGGCACATCAAGAGGAAAAGAGCAAATATTTTTTAAAAACCTTCATGCTGTCGATCCAAAAGCAAATACTCAAAATATTAAAATAGTGAAAACTAATCTACAAGATAAGTTTGAAGTTTCCAACTTATTAAAAAGTATTAACCCAGTACAAATTTATAATCTTACAGGACCGAGTTCCGTGAATGAATCATTATTAAAACCGGAATTTTATAAAAAAACAATTCCACTTTACTTTAACAACCTCACTGATGCTTGTTTAGAGCTCAATATATATCCTACATTTTTTCAAGCTTCATCATCAGAGATGTTTTCCACTGAAAACAGTATGCCTTTAAGTGAAAATTCTATATTTGATCCAAGAAATCCTTACTCCTTGGCTAAATATGATGTATTTAAAGCAGTAAATAATTTAAAAAATAAGTTTGACTGGAACATCAAAACTGGCATTATGTTCAACCATGAATCAGAGTTCCGTGATAAAGGGTATTTGTTCACCAAAATAATTGATACAGCTATAAGGATTAAAAAAAACCAGGAAAAAATACTTAAAGTCGGAAGTTTAAATTATATTAGAGACTGGTCCTTTGCAGGGGATGTAGCACGAGCTATTTCATTAATAAATAATTACAACGAAAGCACTAATTTTGTAATTGGATCCGGTATCGGAACTTCTATAGAAGAGGTTCTAGATATTACTTTTTCACAGCTTGGACTAGATTATAGAAAGTTCGTTGAGGTTGAACCATCTTTACTCCGAAATGGAGATCCTGAAGTTATTATCTCTAACCCAAAAAGTCTAAAAGAAAAACTTGGATGGAAACCAAAAATTGAAATAGAAAAGCTTATACAAAGATGTATAAGCTTTAAAGCTATTTAATAATCAGCTACAGCCTAAAGAGTTTCCACAATTGAGGCATTTATAACACGACCCATTTCTGATTGTAATATGTCCACACTCATTACATGCAGGCGCGTCTCCCATCATATCACCAAGAACTTCTTGTACAGTAGCAACTGAGTTTTCTGCTTGCTCCCCAGGTGCAGTTTCTGTTTTAGCTACAGGTGCAGTTTCTGTTTTAGCTACAGGTGCAGTTTCTGTTTTAGCTACAGGTGCAGTTTCTGTTTTAGCTACAGGTGCAGTTTCTGTTTTCTGAACAGCGGTATCTTTTGGTGGTACTTGAACTATGTCTGTTCTATCCAAGTACTCTAGACCAAGTGCTCGAAACACATAGTCAATAATAGAATTACTCATCTTGATATTTTCATGCCCTTCAACCATTCCTCTTGGTTCAAAAGTCTGGAATGTAAATGTATCTACAAATTCTTCAAGAGGAACCCCATACTGCAGTCCCTTTGAGACCGCAATTGCAAAACATCCAAGCACACCTTTGAGAGTTGCTCCTTCTTTAGCAATATCTATAAATACCTCACCAAGAGTTCCGTCAGGATACTCACCAGTTCTTAAATATACTTTATGGCCGGCTATTCTAGCTTCTTGGGTCCAACCTTCTCTTCTCTCAGGAAGAAGGAA
>Ga0222718_10004681_pt1 | contig 11295 bp, 11 predicted proteins | sample C33_27DmetaG_FD_165045 | JGI IMG/M metagenome (GOLD analysis project Ga0222718, IMG submission 165045) | Estuarine water microbial communities from San Francisco Bay, California, United States - C33_27D | ecosystem: Environmental > Aquatic > Marine > Unclassified | place: USA: California... | reverse complement strand
CGTAATTCTCTTTGTTAAGAACATTCATTTGATTTGTAGAAGTTTGTGTGAATCCAGTAGAACCTATAGCAGTGCGTACATCATTAATATTTCCGTCAATCGCAGTACGATTAATATCAGTTAATTTTTTTAGCGACATTAAATAGTAACGTTGGAGTTGCGCCTCATTCGAATTATCAAGAACATCAAGGTCAAAGAGGAATGGCATCTGGGCGCCATTTCGGAGGAAATTTACTTTTGTGACTTGTTCCGAAGTCGCCGCGCCGCCAGTCACATTACTAGAGATACGCATACATTGGTATTGATTGTTAGCATAGTTATTAATGTAATTCGCAGGAACAAATGAGAAATATACACTGACGAGTTCACGGAGACCTAAATTAAATACACTATTATGTTGAGAAGATTGTAAGATACTGAAGAGAGAAGTAAATGTATTCATCTCGACTTCACCACTTTCCATACCAGCAAGAGCGCCACGTTCTTCAGCACTTGGTACAAGGTACTCGCCAGTAAGCGAAAGGTCATATAATTCATATTGGGGGTTTAAAGAAGTGTTATCGCATGTGAAGACCGCCTCGTTAGGAGCAAGGTCAATGGAAAGCATTAAACCACCGAGTTTCATAAGAGGTAATCGGTTTCCACTTGCCATTGTTAGACCTGTGAAAATACTGGTACAGAATTCTACACCTACTGCTACGCCTCCTGCCCCAAAAGCAGGTGAACCGAAAGCGTTGTCCCCATAATCAAGATTTTGTGTGGCGATAGATTCTACTTGAAGATTGGATTGATAATTTTGTGTACTGCTTAGAGCAGGACGTATGGAATTAATAAGTTTAGGGTAGTTATTTACTTTCTCAATGACGGACCGACTCATTTTAGACGACCACGCTACATTCTCAAAGCACGAATTGATACCGAGGTATTGGTCTAGACGTATTTTATCATCTGCTTGAATTTCATTGAGGGTTCCTGGTTTGATGCGGTATTTACCTACCAGACGTAGTTTAGAAGGATCGAGAAGAACATTCGAATTAGGGAGTTCGAAAGTGAGGACTGGTTGACCCTGGTGAGCAAAAATACCATCAGAAGGAGCATTCGAAGGACGAATACGAAAATTTTGTTTTCCATTACCCATTCCTGAAGTTTGCACGTTTGACGACATATATATTTACTAAATAAAAAAATATGAGAATTTTATTTAGTTATAAGTATTTAATGTTTTTTCATAGATTAAATCGTTTTTTGAACGACGAAATATTTGCGGTTCTGCTTCTGCTATTTCCCCACAAAATGTAATATGAAAGTGATTTTGGAGTCATAGGAGCAGATAAACTTCCTTTTCCTTTTGAATGTCTAGCACGATAAGACGCACGTTGTTCGTCTGTGGCACCTATTGTGTAGTCGGAATATGAAGATGCGCCGAAATTTACCTTTTTTGTTTTACCATCTCCTAAATCGAAGGTCGCAGTCCATTTTTTTCCTTTTGCTTCACTTCTTGTTACAGATTTTAATTTTGGCATATACATATAATGATTATTTTTTTTTATAATAATCATTTAGAACGATTCAGATTATTCTCACTTGAAGTAACCCATCTTAGATTTGATAGATTGTTATTTGTTTTGTTTCTATCAATGTGATCTATTAGAGGTTTATCATCTGGATTATTTACAAATACTAATCCTAATAATCTGTGAATTCTAAATGTTTTTCGTTTTCCTTTTTTTACCAAATCTACCCTTTTGTATCCATTACTACAAAATCTCTCTTTCAATATACAATCATTTCTAATTGAATATACTTGTCCTAAACGATTAATAGCATATTCATCAAGATATCCATATATAGGTATAAAATCATCATCCATTACTACTATATAAGTTATGTATTCTTTAAGTTAGTTTTATAACTTATTTTTCTACGGTCACGCCTTCAGGACGCATTACAAGAGAATGTACCGCACTTACATAATGATTTACATTGTAAGCGTTCGCCGCACCTCCATCGGTGGAGGTAGATTCTATGGTGAGATTAAGATTGCTATTGACGGTGTTGAATGTGGTATTGTGAATCGCAAGATTGCGCCCTAAGAAGAATGTTTTATCTTTGTAAAGATTTTGGTATCCATCAAACGAGAGTAATTTATGTGGCATACAGTAGTCATACGATTTATGTTGTTCTGCGATAAGTTCTTGCGATAGACTTCCTTTTCTCGCTTTATTGCAATCAATCGAACGAGCAGGGTGTTTAATTCCATGATATTCATAATTGTATTGACTAATTTTTAGGAAATCAAGATTACCAGCAACATTACGAGAACTGTAACTGGTAGCGCCCACCACGTGAGGGATACTTACAATTCCTTTAGCACGTGTGGCGACAAAAGGAAGATTCATAGAAGCAAGGGTTGTTCCACTTTGTACGTTTGAGCGTACGAGTTGATATCCTTTCATATCAAGACGCATACCTTCGCCAGAGTTCATCGCTTTTTGTAAGGCGAGAACATACGAAGGAGGAGGAGTGATAACTGGAACTTCAAGGGCAATATTTTTCATAGCGTATTGAATTACAGATTCGTCAGCAATTTTAGTTTTCATTGTTACTTTCTCAGTAGAATTACGAATCGCAACAGGTACATCAGCATCAAATGTTAATTTAATACCTTCTTCTACAACAGTGATTGCTGAAATAGCAGTGGTTGTTCCTAGACTTGCCCCAGCAGCATTGAACCCTTCAAGAGATGTTTTAATTTTAAAAGGACAAGTGTTGAGTGATTTAGGGTTATTTACATAGAACGAATCGTGTAGAAGAATAAGTTCGTTATCTAGCGAGGCACGTCCAGCAGTCGTCATAACAACATCAGTCGCAGGTCCAGCAGCAGCAGGAATGGTTAATCCTCCTTCGAATAACGAACCTCCGTTTGTAATACTTCCAGATATAACAATTAATTCAATACCACCTCGAGTTTGATCTACAGTACCAGTCCATACTTCTGTTAGAGCATCAAAGGTAGGAGCAGTAAATACAATATCATCTGCTGCGTTTGCTAGTGCTGAGGAAATTGAATCATTGAGATGAGTCGCAAGAGCATCTGCGCCACCTATGAACGCTGGGATAGTCACAAACATAGGCGATACAAAAAGAGCAGCACTTGTACCACCAGCAGCAATGACTAAATTAGCACCTGGTGCGTCCATTTGTCCTGTTACCATTTTTTGAATAAAAGAACCACTTAAGGTCACATCAGCAGCATTTCCATTTGTGAAAATAATTCGTGTAGTAGGATTACCAGCATCTACCGCTACTGTTACAGTTTGTCCCATAGCAGTAAGTTGCGCTTGAATTTCAACTACTAAATCAGCAAGGTTAGCATAATTTCTTGAAGTCATATTTTGAGTAGATGCTGCTCCTCCTGCTGGTTGCCCTGTAAAATTATTATTGACGGTTTGGTAAATAAAATAATCACCAAAAACCATATTGTTTGTTCCTGGAGCAAGTTCAAAAAGATTTGAAGCGCTAGGTGCAGCAACACAGTTTCCATCTACATCATCTCCGTGGAGCATATTGAATACACTTGGAGGATTTAGTTGAATACGAATACGAAGACCGCCTAGAGCGCCTAGAGGAATGACTTGGTCGCTGTTGAGGAGACTCGAAAGACGAATAGGTAATTGAATTTTTTGCGATTGATATACAGGGGTTCCGTTTGAAACGGTGGCGGTCGCAGGTTGAGCGTTAGGAGAAACAAAAGGACTTATTTCTTGATAATCATTGGTATAACATTCTGTTACAGTCATACGTTTGAATGTTCCATCTTGTACGTCACGGTCGCTACCGTTATTGTGAGACATAAGAAGAGCGTTGAGAATGTGAGCGTCTTGAATTTCTTCGAGGAGTACACCATCTTGAAGACTGTAAATACTGATTTGATTAATCATACCACCCATACCCATATTGTTCTGGGGACGAAGATTGTATACTATACCATCAGTCGAAGTGTAATCAAAATCAAAAGAGAGACAGAGGTCACTGGCGAGGTAATATCCTATAGACCCATGAAGATCAAAGTCAAGGACTGGTGTCGAACCAGCGGTCGACGCAGCATTTAAACCATTCTTAGATTTTACACTAAGAACACTTTGTGGGAGATGTTGTATTTCGGAAGCGGAGAAAAGTTGAGTCATTTATAATATTAACAAAGATAAAATTCTTAAATGTTTATTTAAAGTTCAAAAATCATTTTCAATAAAATTGAAATCTATTGAAAAACTATATATTATGACAACTATGACAATTATGAACGCTGCTGCTGTTTCCTATACAAAACATCTGTTTAATGGAGAATGGTATGTTAAACAAAGTGATTATAAAATGTTAATTGAAGAAATGCTAGACCTGCGAGATGAATATTGGAATCGTAAAATACAAGAAAATGTCAAAAAATTTGAAGAATGGAAATTGGATTATGATAAACTTCATCAAGAAAAAAAGAAATGGAAATTAGCATACTCTAATCAAGAAAAAATCGCCAACGAAGGAGATTTAAAAATTGCTAAACTGAAAAGTATTATTGCTGATTATGAAAATAAAATTACTAAATATTTAGAGAAGATTGATATTCAACAAGCAACCATTATCTCTATGAAAACAGAACCTGTTATTGAATGTGATTTGGAACCTACAAAGGCAACCCAAAAATGTAATGGTTTAAAATGTAAAGGACAATTCCAACCATTAGAATTATTTATGAAAAATGGTAAAACACTTAAAAATTGTAAAATTTGTAGAGACCATAAATGTGAATTGGATAAAAAATCAAGGAATAAATCAAAAAATATAGATTTGAATGAATTAGATTAACGCTCCCAGTTGGGTTCGAACCAACGACTTCTCCGTTAACAGCGGAACACTCTACCTACTGAGTTATAGGAGCAATGATGTTTTCACATAAGTAATTGAATAAATTGTATTTATATTGTTTTAGACACTATAAACTAATTCTTCACATTTTCCAGTTTTTTTGTTCTTTCTTGACCCTATAGGACATCGTTTTGCTTTAGGTTTTGCTTTAGGTTTTGCTTTAGTTGTTATTATGGTTTTACCGTGCGGATATTTCGCAGACGGTAATATATATGTAGTATAATCACTATCACCTTCTTCATAAACCACTGGTATTTTAGATTTTTTTTCCTCACCTTTAAGAGCAGCAAGAAGTTCTGCTTTTCTCATAGTAGAATATCCCTTAATTTTTCTTTTTTTTGCTTCCGCTTTGAGTTCTGGTACTTTCATCTTATCCATATATACATATATATGTATAATAAATTTAAATTTTTATTGAGTGCAACGTTTTCGTTTTTTTTGCTCTGGTTCTTCAGGTTCTGAAGGAAAACATTCTTCCATAAGTATTTCAAAACAAGTAAAACAAATTGTGTCTTTTTTATCTTCTAATTGTATATTACATAATTCGCAAAATTTTAATTCCATATATATTACTATATATTTTTATTTATTCTTATTCATACACTACTTTTCTTTTCTTATTCATACACTCCTCTTTTGTAATTCTAGTTACTGAATCAATATTAGGACCAAATGTATAAAATTTAATAATCTCTCCTTTACATTCATTTCCATCTTTATCTGTAAATGTTTCACTAAAGATAACTTCCCCTTCTTCCTTCATCTTATCCATTATAATATACATAACGTAAAGACTTTAAGTAATGATTTTTGAAGTTTAATTAGTTTTCTATTTATCTCTCTATAATCTATTATCGGTGGTGTTAAGTATGTCTAGTGAATACCCAAATTTTACTAGATTCATATATATAAAATATATATGATAATATATATATTTCAAATAATAACAATATACTATATACTATGTATACTATACATACTATATATATATATATATATATATTATATATATAGTACATAGTAGGTAAGGGGATATTGAAAGGAGGAGGGAAATATGTATGTATGGTCGTATGTCTTGTTGAATATATTGAAAAATCTATACATTTGATAAATATTCGTGATATACCTATCACAAAATTTAATGATTTTTTCATAATATTTTTTGCTTACCATATATGATAACAAAAATATTATAATATTGAATAGTTTATTCGCTAGGAACAGTAACAAAATCTTCATCTTCGTCCTGATCTACATATTTCATTTTCTTCAAATATTCGAATAATGTTTCATAATCTATTTGATAAGTAAACCCATATTTATTTCTTTTTTTTTCAACTCCTTCATAACATTTAACATCTCTACCGAATTTAGTAGAAGTCACTTCAAATTTATAACCTCCTTCTTTTAACCACTTGTTATATAATTTAAGAAAACAATTCGCACGAATATCAATCATTAATTCATTACCCATAGATTCATTATGATTATGTTCGTAGTATAAATCTTGAAGGAAGAGAGAAATAATAGGAATGGTAGCAGACTGAACTTCTTTATAAACAGCAGTCTGTACTCGATCACGAATAGGATTCCAATTTGTAATATCAATACTCATTAGCATATCATAAATCTCTCTGCTCTGGGATTTAAATTTATAAACCATATCATTAAAGTACGTAGTATCATTTGCTTTCTCAGCAGAGCATTCAAACATAATAAAACGTCTGTCCGTCATAGAAATTTTCACAGGATTATCATTATTAGAAAAGAAAAAGTAACGTCCCATGTTTTGTAATACAACTGAATTCACGCCTTTAGATTCCCATTTCAATTCCTCCGCAGTAATTAAATTCTTAATCTTTTCCGAATTCATAAACATATCTTTACCTTGCGCCTCGTCAAGAATAATCATTAGTTTATTTTGATTGAGATTAAACCGACCAATCACATCATCAGGTTCTGCAGTTTGTAATTTATATTTACGACCCAGCACTTCATTACAAAAAGATTCGAAGAATGAATTTTTACCGACGCCTTCTACAGACCGAAACACACACGCCACTCTCGGTAATTCGCCAGGTTTTTGTATCATATGCGCCAGATAATTTAACATATAATTCGTTGCTTCTTCTTCTTTACCACATAATATATTTAAATGTTCTTTGAACCACCCCACATCTGCGTTGTTAGATACTTTTAGTTCTGCTTCTAATCCTGTGAAGGTATTAAATACATAGTCCTCACAAATTCTAGGATAGGGTAGAAAATCCACACGCTGATAGGTTCTAATATTAATATCTTCTAACCATTCATTTACAAATTTTATTTTTGTTTTACCACTCATTTTCATAATGATATTGTTATAATGGTCCCTGAAGTCTTTATAATTTACAAGTCTAAATGAACCTTCACCTACTTCAAGGAGAGAAGAAGGGTTCATAATCTTCGCATTGTATTCTTCAAATCTCTCTGCTTTGTTATTATATTCTGTATTGAATAATAGGGTATTATTATATCTAGTTATCTTAGCAATCTCTTCGTGTTGTTCCTTTGTAGGTTTTTCATATACAGGAAGTTCTTTCATTTCAGGTTCAGTAATCCATGTGGTATTCGCCACACGAACCATATCCATATTGTCTTGTTTGATGGAATATGCATTTTTTTTATTTTCTTTATCAATATCTAATCCTAACTCCATAGGTTTAATTTCAAAATTCACTTTATAATTTACTTTTTCAAAACAATAAGTAGAGAGATTTTCTAAGAGAGTATCAGGTATATCTTTCTTACGAATAAGAATACCATCAAAACATAATGTATCTACCTTATAATTATGTTTAGTTAGAAAGTTAACTGCTGAGAGAATTAATTCATTTTCAAGATCACCTAATACATAAGACATTGTTGTGGCGATATAACTTTCTTTACCTTTTACATTTTGTTCTTTGATTTTATTGAATAATACTTCATTTAATTGTTGAAATCTAGCAGATATATTTTTCATTTCTTTTTCAAATTTTTCTAACCATTCAGGGTATGTATTCGGTTCACCCTGTAATCCGTGTTTTACCGCATAGTCGGACGCTTTTCCTAAATATAAAAGGGAAATCATAAGTTCTTTCACGGTTGTTCTGTCTGTTTCAAATACTTTCATTAATTCAATTAATCTCTCTTCTCGGTAATCTACATAATCTTTAATCGTTTCACATTCAATATTATTTCTCCCACAATACTGAAGGAGTAGCACAAAATGGCAATTCGTAATATCTATATCAATATGGGTTTCTCCTACGAGTGTGTGTCTAATTTTCTTTGAAAACGTTTGTAATGATAAACCTCTGTCGGCGAAATATCTTCCTAGATTATCTAATTTTTGTTCGTATTTCACCACCGCCTCATTATTTTCATTGATTAATGATTGATATCTGATTAACATCGAACGGTCTTCACGTCTTAATCCTAAACATTTAATAAGTTTTTTTAGGATTTCTGGGCGAATCAGTTCGTTGAAATACAGCATTATATATATATACAATATTTTATTCTATACTATTTAACAAATTATTTTATAAGTTATAACAAAATAATTTATAGAAGGATTGCTCGAAATTCTTTGCAAATTTTACGAAAATGGTAGCGACGTAACGCTGCCTTATTATATTTTTCACGATGAACCTCTCTGTATCTTTTATTGGATTCGTGTTGTCCCATTCTAACCTACCTATAAAAATAGGTTTAAGTTATTTTCTATATTCGTTGATATCAGGGCGTATGATTTTCTTGTCTTTGTACTGGTGCGCTTCTAACCCTTGTTTTTTCAAAGGTGGCGGTTTTACAATAGACCCTAACTTTTCATTTCTATCTGTAACAAAGACTTGATTCATTTTCATATTGTTTTTCTTTTGTTTATCAAGTTTCATTTCAGTCGTGAGAACCATAGGAATATATGTTTTTTGTTCTAGTACATTATCATCGTCTTTTACCTTTTTCATTTTTTTGACTACATCAAGTGTCGCATGTTTCTTAGGTAGAGGCATTTATAGTATAGGGTTAGAAGAAAAAAAACTTATTTTTTTCTAAGTTAAGTATATATGAGTTTAATTCAGGTTTCGAGTAATCAACAACGTCTACAAAATGTTTCTCAAGGAAAACAGACTTTTCAAAAGGGAAGTTCGTTTAGTAATTTTTTCAATAACTTACTTGACGTTCCTCCTGATAGTGAAATCGCATTACATTCCGCGCAATTCAGAGTACAAAATCGTGAAAGTTTCGATCTAAATGGTTATTCACAAGAAGGTAATAATTACAATGTAAGAATGTTATATGGAGAGAATGAAGGAGATTACTCAGGTGCTGAGCGTCCGCCTTATCCCACACACTTTCCTCTACTAAGTTATGTACCACAAAAAAAATACGCCGAGATTCAAGACTTTGCTAAAGATTTAGCAAAAGTATTATCGCTTTCAAGCACCCCAGCACTTCAAGGAGCGTTTGATTCAAACCTCACACTTACAGCACTAGGAAAAAAACAATTAAATTTTGATGTAGTATTAAACCCAGGTAACTCTGGCGACGAGGCACTAAATCCTGATTTTTTTGTTTCGGAACAATGTACTGCTGCTGCTTCTGGAGTAGTTACAAAAACAGCAGGAACAGGGTCGGTCGCAGGACAAGGAGCGACGTGGACTTCTGAAATGAATGGTATTCATAATATAGGTCATATTGTATTTGATACACTCAATGCTCCAGTAAGTGCATTTTCTGCTGGAGTTCCCTACCCCAGACTACCAAGATCTCACACAATGGCGTGTGGTATTAAACGATTTACAAGCGGTCAAGATTTTCAAGCAGTCTATGGTGAACCCACACTCAACCCAGGGGTTCATTTTAGAAATTTAAATACAACATTCGGTTTAAACCGTGAATGTATCGGTGAATATATGTTTGTAATCCGTGGTAAAACCAGCGCTACTGGTTCTGCTAAAGGAACGCCTTGTATTGATATAGTAAAGTTTGAATTAAATTCGAATGCGGTGTCTGAACCAGTCGTCATTGCTACTGGAGACCCTATCACCAACACAAATAAAAATGTACCTTATTCCGCGCAACTCGATGCTGGTTCTGCGGCGTGGGTAGACGCAGCAGGTATTAATGGTACAGCAAATCAAATTATTGCTCCTGTAGGAACCGCATCTGTTGCTCTTGAAATTGTACTAGCAAGTAATAAAGTAACATTCAAAGTCAATAATGTAGTGGTACAATCTGGCGAAACTCCTGAAGCAGCAATGACGAATGTGGAAGGACCCATGAATGACGATGTATTTCCTCTTCAACCATATGGGTGTCTAACTGGCGAAAGTGATACGATGAAAGCATTATTTACTCCTATAGAAACTGGCGAACAAAAGAAAGTAACTTATCTAGGCAAAAATTACAACGATTTTGATAGATATGTAGGGTTAGGTGGATTAATCCCTAATGCTATTTATAATTTAAACGCGGAGTTCCAAGAAACCCAACCTTATTTTGTGAGAGTTGCTGGTTTAGTTGCTGCTAAAAATCCAATCGTAATCCCATATGATACAGTTGTGGGTAATTTTATCACAAACGGAGATACAACCGCTTCTGGAACTCTTGCGATAGGTCTAGGTGATAATCCTTCCACAAACATTCTACAAGTAGGACCCAACCAAGGTGCTATCAATCCTAATGTAGAACACACCGTGGGTTCTAACAAATCTGTTATTGTATTTACTCAACCTGCTGCTGGTGTGGGTAATCTCACAGGTCATTTTGTATCTGATTTAGGAGACGCAGCAAGTCCATTTCTCAAAGGTATTTACATTCGTCTTCGTAATTTACCCAATAGATCTACATTCGGTTCTCTCAATAGTGCTGATACAGACAAACTCATAAGTGTTATTAATAAATATGATTACACAGAAAATCAAGCAGGAGAAAAATATCCTATTTACAATTATAATGAAAATGAAAAACTTTATGTTGCTCTTAATAATCCATCACTCATTCAAGTCAATAAATTAGATTTCCAACTCGTAGATAAATCAGGACAAGAAGTCACAGATGTAGATGAAACAACTCTTGTATTACATTTAAGACAACGACGAATTTAAAATAAATGCATTTATTATATGGTTACTTTAGCAGAACTAAAAGCAATAGCAAGACCCATAATAGCGGAAGCAAAAGAAAAACGAACTACCTATCACACTACAGGTAAAAAGACTGGTAAGGTAAAAGAAAAAGGATACAGTAGTATTAAATTAACAGATAAAAAACCAGATATAGCAGTTCAGGTGGTTCAAGAAAAAGCATTCCTTGAAGGTAAAAAAGCAGTAAATGTTGCTGAGG
>Ga0222718_10004677_pt1 | contig 11300 bp, 14 predicted proteins | sample C33_27DmetaG_FD_165045 | JGI IMG/M metagenome (GOLD analysis project Ga0222718, IMG submission 165045) | Estuarine water microbial communities from San Francisco Bay, California, United States - C33_27D | ecosystem: Environmental > Aquatic > Marine > Unclassified | place: USA: California... | reverse complement strand
ATGGATATTCATTCGGAAGATTTTTCTTTAAAATATTTATTCCAACAATTGCAGCTGGAATAGGTATTACGATGTTTTTCTGTTTTATGTTTTCTTGGGTAGAATTATTATTAGCAAAAACTCTTACAGCTACAATAGCAAAACCAATTGCCGCTATAATGACTAGGACCTCAAGTACATCAGGTTATGAACTTGGTTTATTAGCAGCAGCCGGAAGTTTAACTATTATACCTGGTGCAGTAGTTATTTATTTTGTAAGAAATTATATTGCCAAAGGATTTGCAATGGGGAGAGTATGATTTTTACAAATTTATATGCATCTAGCTGGTCTACGGTCGGTCAACCTAAAGAAAAAGGCCTTTTTGATTTTGATTTTATAACATGGATGGCATGGACATGGCCTACGGCAAGTTTTTTTATTTTTATAGCTCTATGTATTACGATTATGTATTTCTGGGAAAAAAAAGTTCCAGGCGGATCTCCTAGAAGAGGTATATTAGGTTTAGATACTACAAGAGGTGATAGACTATTTGTATCTTTACTTGGTAGTGCATTTATACATTTAGCTTGGTTAGGATTAGTAGGCAGCCTGTTGTGGATAGCAACAATTATTTGTGTTGCTTATTTCGTATTAGTATTTAAATACGTATAAAATATGATCAAAGTTGGTATAAATGGTTTTGGAAGAATAGGAAGATTAATTCTAAGAGCTCTTCTAGAAAATTATAAAGGTAAGATACAAGTCGTTGGAATTAATGATCTTGGTTCAATAGAAGCTAACGCACATTTAATTAAATACGACAGTACTCATGGAACTTTAATACAAGATGTTAAAACGTCTGCTGAAGGTTTTCAGATTGGCGACCAAAATATAAAAGTTTTTGCTGAGCGTGATCCAGCCAAATTACCTTGGGGTAAAATTGGTGCTGATGTTGTTTTAGAATGTACTGGTTTTTTCTTAGATAAAAATTCCGCAGGTAAACATATAGAAGCTGGAGCAAAAAAAGTTATTATTTCAGCGCCGGCAAAAGAAGTTGATTTTACTGTTGTTCAAGGCGTAAATAGTAAAGATTTAAAAAAAGAACATAACATTATTTCTAATGGATCATGCACTACAAACTGTTTAGCGCCGGTTGCAATGGTATTGGAAAATACTTTTGGAATTGAATATGGTTACATGACCACTATTCATAGTTACACTGGAGATCAAAAATTACTAGACACACTTCATAAAGATTTAAGAAGAGCAAGAGCATCAGGTGATTCAATGATACCTACCTCAACAGGCGCTGCTAAAGCGATGAGTTTAGTTTTACCAAGCCTTAAAGGTAAATTAGATGGAACGGCTATAAGAGTTCCAACTCCAAATGTATCTTTAATAGATCTTACATTTGTTCCTAAAAAAGAAGTTTCAACAGAGAGTATTAACGAAGCCATGAGTAAAGCTGCAAATGGACCGTTAAAAGGCATACTTGCAACAAATTCTGCTCCATTAGTTTCTAAAGACTTTAATCATAATCCTCACAGCTCAATTTTTGATTTAACTCAAACACAAGTGATTAAAGGAAAGTTTAGTAGAGTACTCTCATGGTATGATAACGAGTGGGGTTTTTCTAACAGAATGTGTGATACCGCAATACAAATTGCTAGTTTAATTTAAATATTAAAAACTAACGTTTATTATTATTTAATTTTTCAGCTTCTTCTATTAGTTTTAGAGTATCTTTAGGAACGGAAGAGTAATCTTTTTTTACTGGCTTACTCTCAAAATTTTCAATTTTCTTTCTTTTTGATTTATTTTGAAATTCATTTACAGCAGATAAAATTTCTTCAATACTAAATCTTTCTTCCATTATGTGCCAACTTTATAAAGTCTAATCATATTTGTCATTCCGGCTTTACCAAATGGTAAGCCAGCTGTAATTATAGCGAAGTCATTCTTTTTTATAAATTTTAACTTTCTAATAATTTCTCTAGAAATGGACATCATATCCTTCCAGCCATTAGCATCTCTACTATTTTTAGATTGAACTCCCCATAACAATGATACTTGTCTACAAACATTTATATTTGGTGAGATCGTTACTATTTTTGCAGCAGGTCTCATTGCGGAAACTAGTTTTGCAGATTTTCCTGAATTAGAAAAAACAATTATTGCTTTTACATTTTGATTGTAAGCAATGTTTTTTACTGATCTAAGAATTGATTTAACGGGATCATTATCTGAAAAAATAGAATTTTTAAAATCTTCGATATGTTCTCTTTTATATTTTTCAGTTGAGAGAATAGTTTCTGTCATTGTAGAAACAGCTTGAGTTGGAAATTTACCTATTGCAGCTTCTGCCGATAGCATAACTGTATCTGCACCTTGAAAGATAGCTGTGGCAATATCATTTATCTCAGCTCGAGTTGCAGTATTATTTTCAATCATACTCTCAAGCATTTGAGTTGCCACAATTACAGATTTAGAAAATTGAGAACATTTCTTAATTAAACTTAATTGAACTTTTGGAACTTCACTATGACCAATATCTATAGCAAGATCTCCTCTAGCTATCATAATCGAGTCAGTTGCTTTTATAATTTTATTTATATTGCGAAGAGCATGTTTGTTTTCAATTTTAGAAATAATTCCCATGTCTTTTTTAATTAGCTTTCTAGCTTCAAGTATTAACTTCTCATTTTGCAAATAGGATAAAGCAATCCAATTACATCCTAACTTAACTGCGGTTTTAATATCTTTTTTGTCTTTTATCGTTAATTTATTAAATGCGATGTCGAAATTTGGAATGTGAACACTCTTATTGTTCCTCATTAAACAATTTTGACTTTTACATAATGTTTTAACTGAAGTTCCTATTTTTCCAGTTACGACAAAAGTATATTTGCCATCATCAATTAAAATTTTATTACCTTTTTTTAATTTCTTTAGAATTTTAGGGTAGGGGAAGCTTATTCTGTTTTTGTCACCTAATTCTTTTTTAGCATCAAAAATAAATTTTTGATTAAATTTAATTTTTTGAACATTATCTTTGATTTTACCAACTCTTAGTTTTACACCTTGTAAATCAGCTATAAGAGCAATTTTTTTATCAGTGCTTCTTTCAACTTTCCTTATTCTTTTAACAATAGAAGAAATATTTTTTGTATCGTGGCTAAAGTTTATTCTAAAAGCATCAACTCCTAGTTTGACGAGTTGTTTTAGCTTAGTTTCATTATAAATTGCTGGTCCTAAAGTTGCTATAATTTTGGCTTTTTTTTCCATTATGAAATTATTGTGTTATAACATTACTTGCCTCAAAAAAGAATATTTAACATTAATTTATTATGAGTAATAAAAAAATTGGAATACTAACCAGCGGCGGGGATTGTGGTGGCTTGAATGCTGCAATCAGATCTATTTTTTATAGAGCAAAAAACAAATACAATATGGATGTTTTTGGAATTAAAGACGGAACAGCTGGTTTAATGCAAAGGCCTGTTGCAGCAGTTCAATTAACCCACAAAACCTTCGAAGGCTATTTATTAAGACAAGGTGGTACTTTTTTAGGATCTACTAATAAAGGGAACCCATTTAAATTTCCAACAAAAGACGGAAAATTCATTGATACATCAAAAGAAATAATCGAAGGCTACCACCAGATGAAGCTTGATGGCCTTATCATCATAGGTGGAGATGGAAGCATGCAAATCTTAAAAAAACTCGCAAAAGAAGGTGATATGAAAATTGTAGCAATACCTAAAACAATTGATAATGATGTAGGAGCTACAGAAAGTTCTATTGGATTTCATACCGCTGTAGATGTAGCTACCCAAGCTTTAGACAACCTTCAATCAACAGCAGCAAGTCACAGAAGAGCAATGATTTTAGAAGTAATGGGAAGAGACGCAGGACATATTGCATTAAACGCAGGAATAGCTGGAGGTGCAGATATTATTTTAATTCCGGAAATAAAATATTCAATTGATGGAATTATTAAAAAATTAAATGAAATGAAAAAGCATGACGTACAACATTCACTTATTGTAGTAGCAGAGGCTGTAAAAAAAGAAGATGGCTCGAGGGTAATGCATAAATACATGGACGGTGAAAAAAGACTAGGTGGAATAGGAGATTATATTGCATCAGAATTAATGAAAAAAACTGAAACTGAATGTAGAGTAACAGCTTTAGGTCATGTTCAAAGAGGAGCACCACCAACAGCAAGTGATAGAATTTTAGCTAGTGCGTTTGGTGTTTATGCAGTAGATTTATTAAATCAGGAAAAATTTGATCGTATGGTTGCATGGAGAGATAGACGAGTAGTTGATGTTCCTATAGATGAGGGAATAAGTACTTACAAAAATGTTGAAAGAAAAGACTCTCTGGTTGAAACAGCTTTATCACTAGGTATTTATTTAGGAGATGAAGTTTAATGAATAAAAATGATAATAAGTATGCGAATAAAATTGCAAGTGCATTTCTTAAAAATAAAATAATTTCTCCTTTACCAACAAGATATACAAAAAAAATATCTAACGCACAAAATTTTAGAAAACTTTGTGAAAGTAAAATTAATAAACCTATTATTGGGTTTAAAGCTGCGGGAACTGGGATTCCAGTATTAAAAAAATTAAAAGAAAAAGAACCTTTTTATGCAACTGTATATAAACATAATGTTTTAAATAATAAAAAAAGTGTAAAAATAAATAAATTTACCATGGGTATTGAATTAGAAGTTTGTTATTTGATTAAAAAAACTTTTTTTAATTTAAATAAGAAAGTAACAAAAAATAATATAAGAAAATTTATTACTCATATAGCACCGTGTATCGAGGTAGTTGGTTATAGGCAAAAAAAAAAGGGAATTAAAAGCTTAGGTGATCTTTGTTCTGATTTTGGAGCTAATGTAAAATTTGTCGTAGGCCCAAAAAAGAAATACAAAAATCAAAGTGTTAAAAATTTAAAAACAAATATTTCTAATAAAAAAATTAATCAGTCTGTTGATGGAAACACTAATACCGTTTACATTGATCCTCTAAACTCTTTAAGATTTGTTTTAAGCAAACTTCAAAAAGATAAAATAAAATTTAATAAAAACTTTTATGTTTTTACTGGATCTTCCGTTGGTGTGGTGCCAATTTTAGGCAAAGGAATTTATAATGCTAAAATTGATAAAATAGGTTCTGTATCTACTAAAATTATTTAATTAGATAAAAAATATCCACCAATAAGAAATATGGATATTATCGCTATCATTCTAAACATTTGTTTAAACTGATCCTTCTTTTCTCCTTGAACTTTTCTTTGAGAAAGAAAATATATATTTGCTTGAGCTTTATTTCTAAATTTTGGTCTTAGGGGATTCGGTATTGCTTTGTTTTTTATAGCTTTAAACTTTTTTGGATTTATTGAAATCATTAGCCATTTAACTCATTTTAAGGCCTGTTATCAACTATTAGTGGCATAATAAGCCAATTTCTGCGTCATTTTTGAAAATGATAATGATTATCAATTTCATTGACAATGAGAATAATTATCAATATAAGCACCATTAAATATGGAACTAACGCCTTTAATAAGCTCATTTATCATCCTTCTAAGAGAAGGTTTTGAAGCAATGCTAATAGCTATGCTTGTCTTTATGTATTTAGATAAGGTTAAAGCAAGACACAAAAGACCAGCGGTATTCTGGGGAATGGGGGCAGGTGTATTGGTCTCTTTATTGATCGCAGTAGGATTTAAACAGATTGTAGGTTTAACAGGAGCGCATGAAGAATTATTTGAAGGTGGTGTGATGCTTATCGCAGCTGGAATGTTAACTTATGTTGCTTTTTTCTGTCATACAGCAAAAAAAGAACTTGAAAACAAAGTAGACGAAGCAATTACTTCAGGAAAAACTTTTGCGTTATCTTTTACAGTATTTTTAGCAATTGTAAGAGAAGGTTTTGAAATAGTTTTATTTTACGCAGCATTATTCAGCACAGGAGTTTATAATACAGTACCTGCAATTATTGGTGGTATAGGCGGACTTTTAGCGTTGATCGTTATTTATTTTGGAATGGGAAAAATTACGAAAATCATTCCTATAGGGACATTCTTTAGAGTTTCTAGCGTAATGTTGTTCGCAATTGCAGTTTACTTTGCATTTGAAGGTGTTCACGAAGTTCAAGAAGGCTTAGAAGCTTTAAAAGCTTAATCAATTAAAATATACTATTGATGGATCATGGCAGATTCTACAAATTTAAATGATATTTTTAAAGCAATGGAAGAAATCGATCTTCTAAGCGAAAAAAGAAAAAAGGATAAAGAAATTTTAATTTTAGATAAAGATCAAGAAGTAGTTTCTAACACTAAGCTTTCAAAAGAAGATAGTATACCATTAGACACTGAGAAATTAATTCAACAAGCTGAAAATTATCAAAGACCAGTTAATAAAAAGTGATATAATTCAATATTTCTCGTAAAAGATGTAAGTTAATTTCAAGATAATTTTCTTTTTTACAACTTATTTATTTGTTAAATTTATTAAATGTGGAGTTTAATTAGAAAACTTTCATTATTAATATTATTTTTTCTTTCTTTCTTTTCAAAAAATTTATTTTCTGAACAAAAAAGTATTATAGAAACAGAAGAAGAAATAAAAAAAATTTATCAATCTATTGTTAGAATTGACAGCATTGTTCCCTCAGATGCTAGAACAGCTAATTCACTTGGAACTGAGAGAAACGGTAACGGAGTAATCATTGATGAAAATCATATACTAACCATCGGTTATATTGTTTTAGAGTCTGAGAAAATTGATGTAACTTTATTTGATGGGAGAGTAATTCCAGCTAAAGTAGCAGCTCATGATTACACAACTGGTTTTGGAATAATAACACCAATTATTAAAACAAAACTTAATCATTTACCTCTTGGCAATTCTGATAATCTAAGTAAAGAAGATTTTGCATTCGTTTTACCTTTTCCTAATCAAGGTAGAGGTTCTGCTGTTAAAATTGTTTCCAGAAGACCTTTTTCAGGTTGGTGGGAATATTATTTAGAAAACCCAATTTATACTTATCCCATAAATTATTCATGGGCAGGATCACCACTTATTAATAGACAAGGAGAGATTTTAGGAATTGGATCTTTATCTGTTGGAGAAACAACTCCAGGTATTGCTTCACTAGGAAATATGTTCGTTCCAATAAATTCATTAAAAGACATTCTTTCTGATTTAAAAAAACACGGCAAAAGAACTAGAGATATTAAACCGTATTTTGGTTTATCTTTAGAGGATAGTACTGGCAAAGTAAGCATTTTAAGAGTTTCTAAAAATGGACCTGCTGAAAAAGTAGGAATATTACCTGATGATATAATTTCATCTATCAATGGAAAAAAAATTAGTTCTTTAGAGGATTTTTATAAAACCTCATGGTCTTTTGGAGGTCCTGGTACTGAAATAAAACTAGATATTGAAAGACAAAATGAAAACTTAAGCTTTAAAATTAAAACAGGTGATAGAAGTGATTACTACGTTAAACTTAAATATTTTTAAATCACAAGTTGATAAAATATTGTTATTAATTTTAAAAAAAATGTATATATATAAAGTTTAATTGCGCCCTTAGCTCAGTTGGATAGAGCATCGGTTTTCTAAACCGAGGGTCGTAGGTTCGAATCCTTCAGGGCGCGCCACTCTCTTTAATGAAATACTTTTTAACTATATTATTTTTTTTTCAGTCAGTTTTTGCATTTGAGAATAGCAAAATTGATATGGGAAAATTTTATATTAATAAATATGAGGTCACTATTTTAGAATTTAAATCATATGCAGATAAAAATAAATTTATATCTTTAGCTGAGATAAACGGTGGAGGTTATGAATGGAAGGCTGGTTGGGAGAAAAGAGAAAATTGGAATTATTTTACTCCTTATGGCAAAAAACCCGAGTCTTTATTAGAACCAGCTGTTCATTTAAATAAGTTTGAGGCTGAGAATTATTGTAAATCAATTAATGGAAGATTACCTAACTTTGATGAATGGTCATATGCAGCTTATACTCAACACCTAAAATCAAAAATATTTATAAAAGGAAAAACATATAAATTTCCAAGTGGTGATGAAGCAATCAATATGAACTCTCAGGGTTTATTAAATCACAACAAACAGATTGATGTAACTAAATTACCTGAGGGAATTAACGGATTAGTTGGTATGGGAGGAAATGTATGGGAATGGGTAGATAATCAAAAAAACAACAAGTCTTTAACAGCTGGTGCATCTTGGTGGTATGGAGGAGAAAAAACTGCAAAAGAAGGAGCTCAATATAAACCTTCAGACTTTTATGCAATTTATGTTGGATTTAGATGTGTCTTTGATAAAAGTTAAATAAATGATTAAGAATATATTAGTTACAGGCGGAGCTGGTTATATTGGATCTCATATAATAGAAATTTTAATTAAAAAAAATAAAAATGTTTTTATTATTGATAATTTAACTACTGGCTACAAAAAATTAATAAACAAAAAAGCAAAATTCTTCAAACTTGATATTTTAAACACAAAAAAATTAAAAAGAATTATTGAAAAAAATAATATTGACTCAATAATTCATTTGGCAGCAAATTTGATAATTGGAGAAGGGGAAAGACAACCAAAAAAATACTATAAAAACAATGTTAAAGGCACCCAAAGTATTTTGAATTCTATAAAAAAAACTAAAGTTAAAAATTTATTATTTTCATCTACAGCGGCTGTTTATAAAGATGGAATGTATCGCGTAACAGAAAATTCTATCGTTAAGCCAAAAAGTGTGTATGGAAAATCTAAACTTAGAGCAGAAAATTTAATAAAATCTAAATGTAAAAAACTAGGAATTAACTATGGCATATTAAGATACTTCAATATTGTAGGAGCGAGTCCATCAGGAAAATATGGTTTGATAAATATTAGCGATCATTTATTTAAAAATTTTTCAACACAGGTCATGAAAAAACAACCTATTTTAAAGATATATGGCACGGATTATAACACGCCAGATGGAACTTGTATTAGAGACTTTATACATGTATCGGACATTGCTGAAATTCATGAAAAAGTTTTGAATAAAGTGAACAATTTAAATAAATCTGTAATTCTTAATTGCGGATATGATCAAGGAATATCTGTATTACAAGTGGCAAAAGAATTTAAAAATCAATCAAAGAAAAAGGTGAAAATTGTAAAAGTTCGTAAAAGACCTGGCGATTTAAGTAAAATAATTGCATCAAATACAAAATTAAAAAATTTCATAAAATGGAAACCTAAATTCAAAAGCTTAAGTTATATGGTTAAAAGCTCTATTCTTTGGGAGCAAAAATTGTTAAAATAAATGGTTTTAACAATTATGAAATCTTATAAAATTAAATTATTTATTGTTGATGCCATAGGAACGAAAGTTATTTCTAAAAGTTTAAAAGTTTTTAAGAAAACAACAATACTGGTAAATGTTTTAAGCTGTATTAGATAATATCAAACAAATGTCTAAAAAAAATTTAGAAGATTCATTTATAGAATTTTGTAAAAAAAATAAATTTGAAATAAACAATCCGCAAATTGAAGTAATTTCATTATTGGATAAATTCATTAATTCTAAAAAAAATATTTTAAGCAGAATCTTTGAAACAAAAAATAAACTTTGTTTTTATTTATTCGGGGGTGTTGGGGTTGGCAAAACTATGATTCTTAATTTTGTATACGATCAATTAAATATAAAAAAACTCAGGTTACATTATAATGAATTTATGATTAGTTTTCATGATTTTAAACACAACAACAAAAAAGAAGAAGATAATCCAATAGGTTTTTTTGTTAAAAATTTAAAAAAGAAATATGATCTTATATATCTAGATGAATTTCAAGTAACAAATATTGTTGATGCTATGATTTTAGGTAAGCTTTTTGAAGAAATTTTTTCAGAAAATATAAAAATCATTATTACCACAAATATTAAATTAGATGACCTTTATAAAGATGGATTACAACGTGAACAATTTTTACCATTTATAGCAGTCATCAAAGCTAATTCTGTACAACAGGAACTTTTAATACAAGATGATTATCGTATTAAAAATTTAGATAAATCACAGAGAATTTTCTATCCCTTAAATGAAAATACTTCTTTTAAAATTAATCAAAGTTTTCATGAATTTACTAAAGGAAAAAAAAGGGAGAATATAACAATTTCAACAAAAGGTAGAGATTTTGACATTAAAAATTTTTATGATGGAATTTCAAGATTTAAATTTGAAGAACTATGCAATGTAAAAATAGGAGCAGAGGATTATATTAATTTGGCTCAAGTGCACACACATATTTTTATTGAGCAAATTCCTTTTTTTAATGATGGTAACTCTAATCAACAGCTAAGATTTATTACTTTAATTGATATTCTTTATGAAAAAAAAATAATTTTAACATTATCATTAGCTGATAATTTAAATCTTTTAAGTTCTTCAAAAATACACTCAGTGTCGTTCAAAAGAACTTTAAGTAGGTTGTTTGAGATGACCAAAGTTAACTAGGTTATATTTAGTTGAGAATTAATACATATAGTACTAAAATTGTTGATCGAAGCACATTTGGTGGCTATAAAAAATTGTATTTTAAAAAAAAATAATCATAATCAACCCGTTTTGGAACTCAGTTTCAAAAATATTGTTAACAATAATAACTAAAGAGGAAATCATTAATATGATCAAATCAATCAAAACTTGGATTTTAGTTGGATTTGCATCTTTGCTTTTAGTCGCTTGCGGCCAAGGCGGAGGAGGAGCAGGTTCAAAAAAATCTAAAACATTAGAAAATACTAAGAAAGCCGGTTTTGTGAAATGTGGTGTTTCACAAGGTCTACCTGGTTTTTCAAATGCTGATGCATCTGGAAACTGGACTGGTATCGATGTAGATGTATGTAGAGCTGTCGCTGCTGCTGTATTAGGTGATGCTGACAAAGTTAAATACACTCCATTAAGTGCTAAAGAAAGATTTACAGCTTTAACATCTGGTGAAATAGATGTACTTGCACGTAACACTACTTGGACATTATCAAGAGATGCTGACATTGGTTTAACTTTTGTTGGTGTAAACTTTTATGATGGTCAAGGTTTCATGGTTAGAAAAAATTCTGGAATTAATTCTGTGAATGATTTCAAAAACGGTATTTCTGCTTGTACAAATACAGGTACGACTACTGAATTAAACATGAGAGACTTCTTCAATTCGAAAAATATAAGTTATGAACCAATCGCTTTTGAAAAAGCAGATGAAGTAGTTCAAGCTTATGATGCTGGAAGAT
>Ga0222718_10004676_pt1 | contig 11301 bp, 13 predicted proteins | sample C33_27DmetaG_FD_165045 | JGI IMG/M metagenome (GOLD analysis project Ga0222718, IMG submission 165045) | Estuarine water microbial communities from San Francisco Bay, California, United States - C33_27D | ecosystem: Environmental > Aquatic > Marine > Unclassified | place: USA: California... | reverse complement strand
AGTTTGACACTGAGTTCAACGCTATATCAACAGCGGTTGCAACCAAAGCAGACACAGCTTCTCCTACATTCACTGGCACTGTAACGATTCCTGCGTTGACGTTTACGGGTACTCTGTCTACAGGCACGATTGACGGAGGGACTTACTAATGGCTATTGGAAATCTTTTTGGTGGCTTCATTAGCGATATTGCTAGTGGTTTATACGATGAACTTCCAGAAGAAGTAACAAAGGCTTTTGGTGATGTTCCACAAGCAACAGCACCTGACGTTACGTTTCAGCCTTTTACGGTTACGTCTGGTGGCATAGGCTCAGTAACTGGAGGGCCATCTGGGACAACGTATGCGCTGAGTGGTCAACAACAGGCGCTACAAGACGCGCTGATGCGTGAAGCTCAGTACCGTATTGGAGGAGAGCCTATAGGAACGCTTCAGTCACAGTTTGCTGGTGCAGACCTCATTGACTTAGGTCGAGGGATGATAGGCACTTCGCCTTACGGTTTATCTCAGCAACAGCAAGCGGCACAACAGGCGTTTGGTTTAGGTGGTCAGTTCATGGGTGCTGCGGCACAACAACCAGCAGACATTCAGGCTTTACGGCAGCAATATGGCGGTTTAGCAAGTCAAGCGGCTATGGATGTTCTTACGCCTACAGCCGCTCGTGAGGCTTCCGTATTTGAACGCATCAGAGCCACACAGCGTCCTGAGGAAGAACGACAGAGACTAGCTCTGGAAGAGCGTCTGGCTCAACAGGGACGCTTAGGTGTACGTACAGCCATGTTTGGTGGTACTCCTGAGCAGCTTGCGTTGTCTCAAGCACAAGAAGAAGCACAGAACAGAGCATCACTAGCAGCTATTCAGCAAGCACAAGCAGAACGTCAGCAAGCTCTGGGTACGGCGCAGACTCTAGGTGGTATGTTTGGTCAACAAGCAACACTAGGTGGAGCTTTGCAAGCGCAACAGGCTGGCTTAGGACAACAGTACGCTAACTTAGGTTCTAGTTTAGCGGCCCAGAGAGAAGCTCTTAATACCGCTAGACAACAGCAAATGCTACAGATGCTTACTGGAGGTCAAGGACTTATTTCTGGCGGTCAAGCGTTGCAATCTGCTGAACAACAGATGGGAATACAAGCGCTTCAAGCAGGGTACGCACCTCAGGCAGCACTGTTGTCAGCGCTATCACCTGCGTTGAACATTGCGTCTATGTCTGACGTAGCGCGTAGGCAGCAAGGTGAGTTTGGATTAGAAACTCAGATGGCTAACATCAACGCAGAACTCGCTAGACGCGCAGGACTCGCCAGCTTGTACGGTGGTATGTTTAGTGGCGCTATGGGCCTAGGTAGCTCGTTGTTGGGTGGAGTTACTGACATCATCACTGGTTTTATTGATTAACAGAGGACAACAACAATGGCTATAAACGCAGACGTCCTAGCTACAGCAGGAACTAACATAGGACAACAAATAGGAAAAGCCACAGAGCGGTTTGGTCAAGACATCGGTGGAATGTTGACTGACGTTGGCAGAGGTTTTTCTGAGCGTAGGTCTTCACGAGAAGCACAACAGCTTCTCCAGCAGTACGCTAACGACCCTGCCCAGTTGAACGCTCTGGGTCAGAAGTACGCTATGGAAGGCAACGATGCGCTGTCTAAGGTGTTTTTTAATGCTGCACAACAGGCTGTTACCGCACAAGAAAAAAGAACTTCTGGTATTTCTAGTCGCGGTAAAGGAAGGTTAATGGCTCTTGCTAATAATCCGCAGTTCAACATAAATGATCCAAAACAGCAAGCTGGTTATATAGGCATGGCTGAAGCGTTTGAGATTCCTCTTAACGAGGCTATGCAAATTGCCTACGAAGCACAGAAATCTAAACAAGGGGGCGGTTCTTCATTTAGACAAGAAATCTTTGATCCTACTTCTGGTACAATGCAACAAGTTAATTTCTTGACAGACCAAGCAGGACGCGTCGTTGGGCAACAGGTGCTAGGCGCTTCAGCGGGGCCTGAAAAACCTACGATTACTGTAAAAGAAAAAGATGGTATATTTTATACTTTTGAGAACGGCGCTCCTGTAGGTGAATACGAAAGCAGATCCGCTGCAGACGCTGCTGCTAAAGAGAAAAACAAAGCGAACGAAGCAATCTTAAAGGCACAGAGAGTAAAACTAAGTATTTCTGATGCTATAGGAATGATAGACAGAAATGAAGACGTAGGTGGATGGAAGCAGCTTTTGCGTGTTCTTCCCGAAACTGAGGCAAAACGCTTTGAAGGCTACCTAAACAGCATTAGAGCTAATGTGGGTTTTGACCAGTTGTTGACAATCAAAGACGCAGGCTCAACACTAGGTCAGGTGTCTAATATTGAAAACCTGTTGCTTCAATCAACTATTGACAGTTTAGATGGGCTTATGTCAAAAGAAGACTTGAAGCAGACGTTGAATAAAATAGACGCTTACTATACATCTTTAATTACAAAAGCTAAGTTTGGGCCTGATGCGTCGTTAGAAGAGTGGGCTGGCAGCGTAGACTGGATGCAGCCTGAGTTTGCTCGTATGTACGAACAACAGGGTGGTGAGATTGTTGTCAACGAGAACGAAGGCACTATTATGGTCAAGTCACCTAATGGTGAAATTATCAAGCTCCTGAGGTAAACATGGCATATTCAACTGTTGTTAAAATATCCGAAGAAGACTTTGAGCAAGAAAAGGCCAACGCCCGTCCTGTAACTGGAGGGCCTAAGGTTGTCAAAATTTCTAGTGAGGAGTTTGAAGCTGAAAAGAAAGGCATAAAAAAGCAGCAGAGAAACTTAGCGCAGCCCGGAAACGCTAGATCGTCTATGGCGATTGAGGCAGAGCAAAACTTAGAGAAGTTTAAGCAAAGCATGGGCGAGTCTTTTAAAACTCGTATACAACAAGCGTCTGATATTTTACGTGAAGAAGGCCCGTATCAAGGGCCTACTAATATGTTTGACACAGAAAATCAAGGTCTAAGTACGACAAGTCAGTTTTTAGGGCTTGCTGGATCAATGGCTGGCCTAGGTTGGGATTTATTTGGTGATGTGTACACGCTGTCTACTGACGGTTACAGTCTTGTAATTCCTGACGAAATGGAAGAGGCTGTAAAAAACCAGTACAGGGAAGCTGTGCAGGCCTTTGTAGAACACCCGTTAGGTAAAGAGGCACAAAAGGTGCTTCAGGCTGGTGAAGATCAGTGGATTGAGTTTAAGAAAAACAACCCTGAAATGGCACTTGTAGTCGAAAGTGCATTTAACGTGGGCGCTTGGTTACGTAGAGGGCCTGACGCCAAGCCCGTGAGCGTCGATGCTGACTCTGGTTACAACCCAAATGTACGATTTTACGATCCAAAGACTAGAACAGTAAACGAAATGACTGTGCTTGAAAAAGGAATCTGGCGTGTTATTACGCCGCCTAAGAGCGCAGAGCAGATAAACAAACAGACAACAGCTCCGCAAGGGCCTCTGCGGGTACAGCAGACTATCTTGACACCTGAAGAAAGGCGAAGGGTAGATACTGTAAAGAGACTAGCCAGAGTTGATCCGTCTCGTACTGACAGAGCCAACGCTAAAAGTCTTGCAGATGCGGTATCTTCTTTAGACGAAAAACTAAAGAAGCTGCTGGGGCGTCGTAAAGATCCTGTGTACCACGTAGACCTCATGCAAAATGTAAAGATGAAGCTACAAGAGTGGGTGGTTAAGAACCCCGGCCTAGGCGAGAAACGTTTGATGGACGAAGCAAACAAGGCTCTGAATCAGCTTACCGAAGCACTTGGTGGACACCAGCAAACTCCTCTGGGTATGCTTGAAGCTCGCCGTGAGTTAGACAGGTGGATCAAACAAAACCTAGGGGCTGACTCACTGAAGCGACAAGAAGGCAAAAAAGGCGCTATAGCTAGAAATGAAATATATGGCATTATACGTCGAACGATGAACGAAATGCTAGACACTGGTGACTCTAACATTGCTAACAGGATGCTCAGAGACGAATCAGACTTGCTTGCTGCACTGGACGCTATAAACTCCAGAATACCGCAAGGCGATACAATCATGGCTAGGATTAGAGATAACTTGGGTGCTCTGAATATACATATGCCTACTACGCCTCTGGGTCAGGCTGCTCTGGCAAGTGCCTCAGTAAACCCTAAGATGCTCCCGTTTTTTGCTGGGCTGATCTCTACGTATACTGGCTTTGGTTTGACCAAACGTGCGTTCTCAAAGGTGTACTATCAGAAAGAGCTACGGTTAATGCTAGAGAGTCTTAACGAAGGAATTAAAGTAGCCACTAATCCTGAAATGGTTAAACAGCTAAGAGCAGATAGAGCAGCAATTATTGAAGTGTACAAAGGGTACATGGAAGACGCTGAAGAAGAGGCCAAAGAAGAATGAGTTGGGTAAACACCTATCTTAAACTAGCTGAAGCTCGCTTTCAGACAGCCAAAGCAAATGTGCAGGACAGCCTAGAACGCATACCACTTGAAGTTCAGCAGGCTGTTAATGACGCGCAGCGCAGGCTTGCTGGATCACAACTAAAAGTTGCTGAGACTGCTGAGAGAGGCAGGACAGTACCTGAGGTTGCTCTGGCAGGCTTGGGTGAAACTGGGTCAATGGTGGGCGATGTGCTCAATATGCCGCTTGAGGCTTTGGGTGTAAATGAACTTGTTGGTCAAGCAACAGAAGCGGCACTATCAACACCTACTGGACAAGCGGCTATGCAGAAAGTCCAAGAGGTACAGCAAGCGTACCCTAGGGCATCAGAGAACGTAGGCAATCTATTTGGTGCGCTTAACATAATCCCCGGTATGCAGGCTCCTAGCGTTGCTACACGGGCGACTAACAAGCTGTTACGCAACGTAGACACAATGGTAGAGGGCGGCCCCCTTAAAAAAATAGAAACCGCTTTAGCGTCACCAACACTAGAAAAACCTTTTCAGAAAGTAGGTCTACCAAATCTAGGAAAAAGAGCAGAAGGCCTGTTTAATTTTTATGGTCCTCTTCAACCTTTAAGTTTTCTAGGGGAGTCGCTACAAGCTGTTCCTGCTACCATTAGAGAGGTGTTTAGTCCTAAAGCAATAGCAAACGAAAGAGCTAAGGGCGTGTCTCAGAGGCGCGTTGATGAAATTACAGGACCAGAATCTACAAAAGGCGATTTAGATGTGGGTAGCGCCTATGCTGGTCAAAACTTGTACCGACAGATGGGGCGAGAGGTAGACGAAACATTGATTTCTGTTTTGCCTATGACCGCTAGAAACACTCGTATTACAGTACCAGACTGGGATGAACAGGCGCTGCGTCGAGAAATGTTTGAGGAGCTAGACGCGGTTCCTTTAGAAGTACAAGACAGAGTGCTCAACCACGTTAAAGTTGTACATAACGCAGACAACGGAAACACCAGTGTTGTTGTACGTGAACCGCAAACTCAGGGGTTTACAAAAGAAGGGAAAGGCTTGTCTGGTAGAGGGTCCCCGGCTATACGTACTTTAACATCCGAAAAAACACTAAGCACGTACGCCAAAGCACTTGGAAAAACAATTGACACTTTATCACCAGATGACATAACTGACATAGTAAAAGCCAGTTTTATGATGACTAACGAGCGGCTGAAAAAGGAAATAAGAAGAAACTTTCCTGAGTTATCAACAGAAAAAGGTTTAAAGCAGCAAGAAATAATACTTAGGTACTTAAGAGGAAGTATGCGGCAGAATATGGGCGGTAAAGCCAAGCCTACGGCTGCAGAGAAAAAACTACTTGACTTTTTAGATAACTCGTTTGAAGAGTTTGGTGGAAAGATAAGTGTTGACGGAGATTTTGTGTATTTGTCTCAAGGTTATCGAAGCGAGATGAAAGACTTAGGCGGTGTCAACCAGTTTATTGCTATTGATACTAAGAATAAAGACGTATATACCCTCATTTCTGATAGACACGACCTAGCTGGTCAAGACCCTATTGGTGGTAGTGGACTAGTTACGGTAGGAACAATGGACAAAGTTAAGCTAGGCGGGGGCTTTGATAGTAACGTAGACGCTTTAAAGAAAGAGCGGCGACAAGAAAGAATACAACAGCGTGAAAAAGAGGCTGTAGCTAAGACAGAAGAAATGACAGGTATAAAAATTAATAAAGGAGAAAGCCCAGTAAACTACAGCAAGCGTGTCTTACGTGATTCTAAATTTACACCAGAAGCAAGAGATTACCTAGAGTCTCTGTACCGTGGGTCTTGGGCAGTCACAGCAGCAACGGAGATGGACAATGAAAGATAAGCACACAGTAGAGTACACATCCATTGACTACCACAGTATGTGTCAGAAGTCAAAGGAGCGCATTAAGAAGATGCAAGCGCAAGGAATACCTACGCCCCATGATCCCAAAAAGAAACCAGAGGACGTAGGTAAGTCTAACGGTTACTCCATATTCTTCATGTCATAGTTCACAGTTGTTCCCTGTACAGGCCAGTTGTTGTGATCCTTCGGTCATGTCGCTGGCCTCCTCTATGTCCCAAGAGATGTCCTTTGGGAAATCCTTAACTAACTGGTTGTACGTCTTTTTGTCCACAGGTTCGTAAGGAGCCTGTTGGTAAGTGTGGTCTGAGTAAGGCAAGAAAGAGATACCACTGACCTTATCAAACTTGTTGTACAACCACTGTCCCACCTCCAGAAACTCTTCGTCACGGTAGTAGCAAGTCATGGACGGCTTGTGTTCACACCAGTAGTCCTGATATATCTCCCATAGCTCTAGTTGCTCCATAGCACCCATCTCTGAGGCTGTCACAGCGCCCTCAGGAGACGCGATAGGGAAGGAGAATACCCTAGTACTGGGTGACATGAGATCGTCCTCTACAGGCACTCCTGCGGCCTCTAGGACGCTGCAAAGTGGGTCACGAGCATCTGCACGTACTCTGCGTATGTATTGTGCACTATAACGAGGATGGATACCACTAGCGCTATCGACCAACTGACTAACAGTACCCGAAGGCTTAACAGCGGTAATAGCAGTAGAAGCGTTGATTCCCAGCTTCTTAGCCCAGAGCTTGTTAGTGTCGATAGCTTCCTGACGCATCTCTGTAAGCCACTTCTTAAGTTTAGCATTGTCTCCTCTCCCAGACAGCAACGGGTGATCCATGATGCCCGTCAGTGACACACCCAGCAGTGCCTCTTCTTCCGTGTTTACTCTCCAAATATTTCTGAGGTATCTGAAGTTTGTGAGGGTAGCCTGAAGAGTCCCAAGGATAGTCGCAACCCGAACTTTTCGTTTGAGACTTGCGAGTGTATCCTGTGGCCTAACAACAACCTCTGAAAGATTACAGAACTGGTAGGGTCTGAGGATGATTTCGCTACACGGATTAGTTCCGAAATCAAAGGTAGCATCTCTTCGTTCATTTCTTGCAGCTTGCTTTTGACTTGCGACTCTACTAAAGACACCTCGTTCGCCAGATCGTGATTCATATAGGCTACTCCACTCGTTGAGAAACGCTTCAAAGTCTGGCTTCTCTGTGTAACACGCTGAGTTATTCGCCAGACCACGCTGGGGTTCTTCTACCCACCACTGTCCGTGTTTGCATCGTCGGAGTCTATCGTCGGTGAGGTTACTGAGGCTGATGAGTGCTGATCGTCTGACTCCTCCAACGACAACGATTTGAGCAATCTTGCAGCAAAGATCGTGACATTCAATGGAGCTAAGTTTTCGTCCAGCAGCTTCCCGAAACAAGTCCACTGTGAATCTGAACAAGTCGATGAGAGGTTCAGGGCCACTTGCACGACCTCCGAAAGTTTTGAGCGGGGAACCTGCAGGTCGTACTCTGCTAACGTCCCATCTGGGAACCTGACCTGTGTACAACAGTGATACCAACTCCCTAAACGATTTCGCCCATCCGATCTTCGAATCTGCAACATTGATAACTGTATCTGTTTCATGGAACTCCTCTGCCACCTCCGGTAATTTCTGTATGTACTGTCGTTCAACACTGAAGCCTACGCCTGTGCCACACAGAAGGACGTACATGAGTTCGTCAAACGCCTTAGGGTGGTCTATAGGCAGATAGCTACAGTTAAACCCTGCTACGTTGTCACGCTCCAGCGCCTCACCAGCAGTCATCAGTGCCCTCATGCTGGGCATTACGTCTAGGTTGTCAATGGCTGTAAGTATTTCATCATAAGACTCTTCGATGTCAAACTTATTTGCAAAGTAATTGACGTACCTTGCTACTGTTTCTTCCCAAGTCTCCCTACGCTTCTCCTCAGGTAAGTACCTAGCGTACCGTGACTTGTGTATGTATTGTTGGTATGCGTCCATTAGTCCTCCAGTAGTTCGCGGATTGCAGCAACGAGTGCGTCCATTGTGTCGTAGATCATAATCTTACTCTCATCATCGTACCACTCAAGGATAAATCCGTTGTTTGCGTTTCGGATTGTTGCATCAGTTATTCTCATTCCGTTACTCCTAGTGTTTCGTTTATGATTGCCTGTGCCGCTAACTGTAGGAGCATGTACACTCCATCAGGGTACTGCTCGTTGGACGCTACTTCAAACATCTCACCGTCCTCGTACATGACCACGACTACCTTTGGTTTCCTGCCCTCGTTCTCCTGTAGCGTAGCCTTTGCAGCAAACGCAGCCAGAAACTCAGCCGTGGTTATCTCCTTTTCTTCTGTCTTTGTTCCAAACTTGCCGTCAATTACTTTCACGAGGCAACCTCCTTGATGAGCCAGTCTAGGTACACTCTGGCCTTCCTGAGATCCTCGACACCGTTCTTGTACTCGTATCTCCAGAGGTACTTCAGACAGTTACCCTTGAGGTAACCCTTGTACTCCTGCGGGTGCATGGACGCCTTGATAGCTTCGATGGCTTCGATAGCGCCCTTGTTGTAGTGGTCAGGCTGGGTTACTGGATTGTGTTTGTCACTGGGGTGAAACAGTTTCCCTGTAAAAGTCTTACTCTTGTTCACCTTATCCCACTCCTGTGGCGGTACATCGTCTATGGATTTATAGTCTGTCCACTCGTTCTCACCACTGCTCTTCATATTCTTCCTCCTCTAGTTCTTCGTGAAACTCTTCTAACCTTTTCAGAAGTTTGTCTTCAAATCTGTCTAGTAATTCTTCAGAGGAGATCTGCAGTGCTTCCAGAAGATCGTCAGGGTCGTACAACCGCAACAAACGATCCTTAATTTCTTCTAGTGTCAGAGACATAATCGACTAACTCCTTTAGTGTATCTATATTGTACCATAAAATATTGTGTTTGTCACACCACTCTGCCATAGTAAGTTTGGTACTTTTACTCACTTTCTGATTAGGCTTCATCAGGACAAATATGAGTTCGTACGTCCACGGTATCGACCTAGCGACCGCTCTATACTTCTGCGTGTCTCCTGCACGAAAGTATCCTTTGCACTCAATGAGGTACGTCCGTCCGTTTTTCTCGTACACGAAGTCTGGTGTGTACTTCCGTTCGATGATGTAGTCCACTTGGAACGGCTCGTAGCTAAAGCCAAATGGTTGTAACTGCGTTGCGACATCTCTCTCAAACTCCGACCTGAAGTTGCCTAGTTTAGATTTCCGTGACCTTCGGCTCATTGACTACCTCTGTTAAATATCTTGGCCCACTTGAGTACAGGAACGTTCTTACTCCGGGCCAGCAGGTATGCTTGTAGGGACAATAGGAACAACCGACGGCGAGCTTCATGTTTCCACTTTTGCCATCTGGTACTGCCTCGTGGCAATGCTCTGGTGCGTCTGGCTGCTCCACTAGCTTTTTTACGCGTTCAATGTGCTCCTCTATGTCGTAAGAGATCTTATCGTGAACGGGAGCTTGTGTGTCCTCAGAGTCGTACAAGAGGTACGTCAGGTGTCCGTTCTGTTTGTCCATAGCTAACCAACCAAACGATGTTTCACCTTCGGAATGTGCATAGCCTTTAATCTGAGCAACGTATCCAAACGGATCATCATAAGCCAAACTTCCGTCCTTGAATTTCTTAAACCCAAAAGAGGACACGCTCTTAATATCAGTGACAACACCATCAATTTTGCAGTCCATAGACCCCGTAATACCCGCAACCTCACATTGTTTTTGTTCATCAGTCACCTCGTGTCCTGAGAGTCTAGTGAGAAACAACAGCATCTCTTCGATCAGATGCCCATACATAAACTTGACGTAAGTGTTAGGAGTCATCTCCTCCTGTACGTCAGGGTTGTTCACTACGTTCCACAGGTAACGATCGTCACGCCCGATGTTGGACATACGCAGCTTACGTCCGTCACGTTTCTCTGTGAACAGGTTAGTCATCAGACGCTTACAGTTTTCACCGAAGCGGTCTATCTCATCGTAGAGGTCAACACCGTCAGCAGGAGTTTTCTCAGAGACTACCTTGTAGATATCGTCTACCAGTGAGTAAAGTTTGTTCATTTGTGTTGCTCCATTAGTTCAGAGATAGAGTCTCTGGCTTGCTCTGGTGTGCAGTTGAACCACTCACCCTTGCGGTCATACGTTTTCTCTAGTAGACTATGCGCCTCTGACTCAGCAGATCGTCTGTCAGTCACAGACCAGCAGGTGAACAGTGCGTAGTCTCTGAAGGGTGACGATGTTTGGTAACCGTTGAGCCTGTCCTCTGAATCTATAGCCATACCCACCTTGACCCACTCAGGGAAGTTGGGGTTAGTGATGATGTACACCTGACCCTCACGACTAAGTTCGTACTTCGCTAGACTGCTAAAGGCTGCATCTTCAAATGTCTTGTAGCGTCCGGGTTTGTGTAGCGGGTGAGATTTAGGTATGTACTTTCCGTTTACAAACATTTTAGTCTGGTCACGCTTCCAAACAGACTCAGGATTGTCTTTGTAGTACTTGCCCTCACCTCTTTTGTAATTCATTGCTGTCTCCATCAGTGTGTCTCCGCCCACGTTGATCCAACTTTGTACTCTCCGTCGAGTGGGCATCTGAGTTCAAAAGAAATGCCAGCCGCCTTGATGCACTCAACTGCGAGCCAGCCGAACTTCTCTGCTTGTTCTGTAGCCACCTCCGATTGTATCTCGTCATGTACGTTCCCTATAAACTTGTAGTCTATCTTGTGTTGCGTTGCGTAATCGTCCAGTAACACCAGAGCCTTCTTCATAATGATAGCACCTGCCGCCTGTAGTAACGTGTTCAGTGCACTATGTTCTGATCTGACCCAGAGTTTCCTTCCGTCGAGTCCGACGAGATGACCCTTCCTAGACGCTTCTCCAACTCGTTCTCGTAGAGTTTCAAGAGCAGGTGTGTTTCGTAGAAAGCGCCTCCTAAGCTGATTGCCGTCTCCTGCAGTTCCTCCGA
>Ga0222718_10004672_pt1 | contig 11304 bp, 12 predicted proteins | sample C33_27DmetaG_FD_165045 | JGI IMG/M metagenome (GOLD analysis project Ga0222718, IMG submission 165045) | Estuarine water microbial communities from San Francisco Bay, California, United States - C33_27D | ecosystem: Environmental > Aquatic > Marine > Unclassified | place: USA: California... | reverse complement strand
TTTAACCTATAATGCAATTAATCCATCTTCGCACGTTGCTAATACACTTTATTTATATGGAAAACTACATCATAATATTTCTGGTATTACCTCTGGAGATCATTCTAATATTATTGGTGAAATTGTTATAGAACATAATAATGCTAATAAACAAGCTATGAAAATATTTACTTGTTTTTTAATTGAAGAACGAGCTGGTAAAGACACTGATAATTCTCTTGATAAACTTATTAAATTAGTAAAAAATGAGAGTGATGCACTTGAAATGACAGTTTCTTTAAATCCTATTATACCAAAACAAACTAGATGTTTTCATTATGAAGATGATGAAAATCACATTTTTGTCTATACTAATCCTATTTTAGTTAGTAATGATACTAGCAACTTTTTTAAAAATAATCTTGCTACAAAAACTAAATTATTTAATGTGTATCCAGGAGATTATGAACTTATTAAGTTAGATAAAAATACAAAGGAAAAATTTGGAAATATTAAAGAAGGAATGACTGATGAAATATATATTGATTGCCAACCTACAGGTGAAAGTGCTGAAGAAATTAATTCATATGAATTCCCCCTTAATAGTGAGTTTGTTAAAAACCAGGGACAAGTTGATTTTTTCCGTATGATTATGAATTGGATTATTTTGATTGGTATTATTGTTGCTTCTTTTTTCACTATTCCTCCTTTATATAAGAAAATTGTCATTGATAATATTAATAAGTTTGATGAATATGGTTCTAGTGATGGAGACAAAACAAATAGACATAAAAATATATTAACTAGTGATTTATGGATTGTTATTTTTTCTCTTGTTGTATTTTTCTCTTCCTTTGCTGATGGTATTAATCCTGAAAATCACGGTTCATTAATGATATTTAGTATTTTCTTTATTTCTTTCATTACACTTGGTTTTAGTATGATTTATTATAATAAACGTAAAAATGTATCTTATATGATAACAAAATTACCTAGTGGTGAAACTGTTGACTCATCATATAATGAAGAACAACAAAAACAAAGCATTTTTGGCAGTTTCTTTAAACAAATTTTTGATATAGGTTATAATTTTAAATTCTTATTTGGACTTATTGGATCTTTATTAACTAAAGAAAATGCAATTATATTCATAATTTTACTATTTTTTGTATTGTTTTTAACTAATATGATATTAAATCTATTATCAAAACAAGGTAATAATGAAACTGATAAAAAGAAAATAGAAAATGCTTGGTCTAAGCGTATTCATACTTACGGAACATTTATTATTACACCACTTATATATTTAATAATGAAATCATAATTTTTATTATGTGATATGATAACAATTAAATCACATAATAAATTTACTTATAAACAGAAGCACTTCCTACATCTTCGGCTACTGGATTAAAACCTGTTGAAACATATTGACTAATATCACTCTTACCTACAGGTGCCATCTTTTCTACTACTTCCTCTTCTAATGTTGCTTTCTTGGGTGGGTTCATTTTTTTCATCTTGTCATCCTTTTTCTCTTGACTTGGTGTATGTTTCATAATAACAGTTGAACCTGTTACAGTAGTACAACGACGAAGTAATTCATAACCAGCAAATAAAAATAAAACAGCTAATACTGGATTGCAGTTAAAAAACAAATATACAGCTACTGCAAATACAAAGATCATACCTACAGGACCATCAACTACATTACAAACCATTTCTGGAACGTTTACTGGTAATACTATGTAAAGTACTAATAGTGCTGCAAGTGTTAATTCTAATTGAGACATGCTTTTTACAAAGGTTGGCATTTTCATATTATATACAATAGTATTATATTTTGTGCTTTGAAAAATTGATATAAAAGTCCTAAATTACTATATACATAAATAGTTTTTAATAATATGAAAAAAAATTCAGTACAACTAAAAACCCAACCTAAGAATATTATTCTTACAATAACTGAACGAGAGAATATTCGATTAAATTCTTATATTGGAAAAAAAGGTTATACTATTATTAAATCTGTACTCCCTAAAGGAGAAGAAGAGTTTTTAAAACAGGACTTATTTATGAAACCATTTGTTCCGGGAGCTCAATTTGGGAATCCTAATGATCAATCTGCTTCATTTCCAGTTTATCGTGAAAATACTAATAAAATGTATTTACCAAGATTTTATGGAATTCAAAGATATGGTCTTCCTGATAGATGCGATATTGAACCCGGTGATGATATAGATGTTCCATTTCAAAATACATTAAGAGACTATCAAATAAAAATAGTAGATATATATTGTAATTATGTATCTAAGCCTTTATCCATAGAAAACGCACAACCTGGTGGTGGAGGAATTCTTGAAGTTCCTTGTGGTAGAGGTAAATGCACCGGATTAAACACACCTATTATGATGTATGACGGCACAATAAAAATGGTTCAAGACATAAAAGTTGGCGATGTAATTATGGGGGATGATTCTACCCCAAGAAATGTTCTAACTCTCGCACGAGGAAGGGAGCAAATGTACAAAGTCATACCAAATAAAGGCGATTCATATACTGTGAATGAAAGTCACATTTTATCATTAAAGTATAGTTCTACTGTAAATAAAAATACACCAAAGGGAACTATTCGTGATATTTCTGTATTGGATTATTTAAATTTACCAAAATCATATCACGGAAAAGGAGGAGTTCTTGTTGGTTATCGGGTTCCTATTACATTTCCTACAAAAGAAGTTGATATTGACCCATATATACTTGGATATTGGTTAGGTGATGGAGATTCAAATTGTGCGTCGATTACAACAGAAGAAAATGAAGTAGTTGAATATTTTCAAAATTATGCTGAACAATTAATTTGCAAATTTAGACAGGGTAAGGATAGTGATATGTGTCGTGGAACACTACATTATTCGTTCGCTGGTAAATTAATAGACAATAAGAGAACCCCCAATATTTTATTACACCAACTAAAAAAACTCAATTTAATACAAAATAAACATATTCCTCATGATTATAAATGTAACGATAGAACTACACAATTAGAATTATTAGCAGGAATAATTGACTCAGACGGGTCTGTACATGATAATTGTTATGATATTATACAAAAAAATGAACGGTTATTAGATGATATAATATTTATAGCAAGATCATTAGGATTTGCTGCGTATAAAAAAGAATGTAAAAAATCTTGTATGTATAAAGGTGAAAAAAAAGAAGGAACTTATTACAGAACGTGTATTCACGGAAAAGGATTAGATGAAATTCCAGTAAAATGTCCCAGAAAAAAAGTAACTCCAAGAAAACAAATAAAGGACGCATTAAGCACCCGAATAAAAATAGAAAAATTAGAAGTAGATGACTATTATGGATTTGAAATAGATGGAAATCGTCGTTTTGTATTAGGTGATTGCACGGTTACCCATAATACGATTATGGCATTAAATATCATCTCAAAACTAAAAAAGAAGACATTAATATTAGTTCATAAAGAATTTCTAATGAATCAATGGATAGAAAGAATGAATGATTTCTTGCCAACAGCGCGTATAGGTAAAATACAAGGGCCTGTATTTGATATTGAAGATAAAGATGTAGTAATTGGTATGATACAATCATTATACGATAAGGAATACTCTACAGATGCTTTTAGCTCATTTGGATTGACTATTATTGATGAGGTACATCGTATAGGTAGCGAACAATTTTCACGAACATTGTTTAAAACAATTACACCTTATATGCTTGGTATTTCAGCAACAGTGGAACGTAAGGATAAATTAACAAAAGTATTGTATATGTTTATTGGTGGTAAAATATATGAAGAAAAACGTGAAGAAGACGACCCGGTATGTGTTAGAGCGATTGAATACAAATGTGATGATCCAGATTTTAATGAGGTAGAATTGGATTATAGAGGTAATACAAAATTTAGTAGTATGATTGTAAAACTTTGTGCGTTTGGTCCTCGTAGTGATTTTATTGTAAGAGTACTAAGTGATTTATTAATAGAACATCCTGAAAACCAAATTATGATATTATGTCAAAATAAATCTTTACTTGTATATTTATATGAAGCGATTAATCATCGTGAATTTGCGAGTGTAGGTTATTATATTGGTGGAATGAAACAAGTTAAATTACAAGAAACCGAGAAAAAACAAATAGTATTAGCTACTTATGCAATGGCAGCAGAAGCATTAGATATAAAAACATTAGCAACATTAGTAATGGTATCGCCAAAAACAGATATAGTTCAATCTGTAGGACGCATTTTGCGCGTAAAACATAAACACCCAATTATTGTAGATATAGTAGATATGCATGAAAATTTTCAAAAGCAATGGTTATTACGAAAACGATATTATAAAAAATGTAATTATCGTATTAAAATGATAGATTCTAATAAATATACAAATATGTCAATAGATTGGGAAACAGATAAAACATGGAAAAATATATATGAACCAAAAAATAAGAATGATACAGATGATAAAGAAGATAATAACCAAGATGAATTACCTAGAAAATGTTTAATTAATTTTGATAATTTGTAATATACATAATTGGTATAGAGTATGACCGATATGTTTAATATGAGCGAAAATGAATTTTTAAAAGCTAAGATTAATTTTTTGATAGAAAAAATAAGTATATATGAAGAATTAGATGCAAATTCAAAAGCATTTAAAATATTAATAGATAAATTATTATGTAGTAATCCAACTAATATAAATATAGAAGACTCAAAAGGTATAATTATACACAGAGGATTACCTGATGAATTTATTATGTGCTGTGAATGTAAAAAATATTTAAATAATTTACATTACAACTATTACAATAATCGTGTTGATGATAATGGTTATTTAATAAGAATAAATAATAAATGTCTTAATTGCAGTTAATAATATATATTTAGATATATATGTCATGAGAAGCCGTAAAAATAGTTCTGATAGCATAGATAGTAGATCTCACAGTTTTGATAGCACAGAAAGAACAAAACCTATAAAAATAATAAAAAGAAGACAACGAGAAATTACAATTGAAAAAATAAATCCTTCTCCTAATCCAGAAAAATTAAAATATCTTTTGTATATTGAATCTTACAAATGAAATTATTATATATTGGGTTCTTTATATCCAATATACAATTTATATATTTATCCTTATAGATGTTTTTATGTCGTTCTTTATATCCTATTTTCAATTTATATATTTATTATCGTTTTTTAACAAAAATAATTGGTGGGTGAAATCCGAAATTGGACTTTTTCAGAATGTCCATTTTTGACTTACCCCTCTGAGAAATTTTTTTTTTCATCTCGGAAATTGTCAATTTTGAGTTTGTGATTGAAATGCAGTAAAACTGAAATAGAGAAAAACAGGCTGACTGCATATTAAAAATTACATATTTTACGCGGAATACGTTTAGGCGTTTTTTCTGTTACCATTATATGATAACAAAATGATAACAAAAAAACGCCAAAATAATATAAAAAAATTTATATGCGATAAATGCAACTTTATATGCAGTAAAAAAAGTGATTTTGATCGACATTTATTGACTGCAAAACATAAAATGGTAACGAATGGTAACAAAAAAACGCCGAATGAGTTTGTTTGCAATTGTGGTAAGGAATACAAACATAAATCGGGCCTCTCTCGTCACAAATTAGGGTGTAAAAAAACGCCGAAAATAAAAGATGAAGATAATCAACATATAGAATCTATAGCTTCTGCTGGAGTGTTCGAGTTAGTAAAACAAAATCAAGAATTTAAGCAGTTGTTATTAGACCAATCAAAACAAATATTAGACTTGTCTAATAAATCATATGTAATAAATAATAACACGACAAATAATAACAATCAACGTTTCAACCTAAATTTTTTCTTAAATGATACTTGTAAAGACGCAATGAGTATAACAGATTTTTTACAAAATATTAATGTAAAGCTAGATGAGTTAGACTATATTGGAAATCATGGATATGTAAATGGTATGACAAAAATGATAATGGACCGTTTAAAAACAATGGATGTAACAAAACGACCAATTCATTGTACGGATATAAAACGAGAAACAATGTATATAAAAGAGGATGATGGGTGGAGTAAAGATACAGATGAATTAACAAAATTAAGAAAAATTTTAAGTCGTATATCAATGACAAATTATAGAACTATGCCAGATTGGAAATCTGCAAATCCTGAATGTGAAGTAATGGAAACCCGTACATATGATTTTTGTTATAAAATGATGAAAGCAATATTAGGCGATGTAGAGGACGAGCAATTAAAATTAGATAATAAAATAGTAAAAACCTTAGCAAAAGAATTATATATAAAAAATTATGCTTAAAAAATTGAATAATATTATTATTATACTTAACAATAACAATAATAAAATGACTTCGAATAGTGAAACAATAAATGTTGGATCAATAATTCTAGTAATAGCTATAATATTCATATTACTATTTGTATTAATTTGTTGTTGCGAATGCAATCATGACCACGAATTTAGAAGTGATGAATCAGTAATAAATGCAGTAATAATTAGAAATGAAAAAGAAATGAAAAAGAAATTAGATATTATAGATAACAGTATTGTTGAGATATAGATTACATTAGTAATGTATTTTCATTATAAACCATACATTCTTGATGTTTTTCAGTAGGATATGTATTTTTTATATGGTCAAGATTATGATGAAAATGATAAGCTAATTTAAACATCATAATTGTGTTTCCTAAATAAATATTATCAATGCAAGGACAAGCTTCATTATACATAAAAACATTTTTATTTAATTCTTTATTTTTATAGAAATTCAAAAATCTAGTAATATTATGCATTTTAAAATATAAGTCGTCTCGTTCAATTATATCAAATCGCATATTTAATATGTGTTTGTTAATATCTTTTGGTGAGTTTATATTATTAATAATATATTTGATAATTTTAAATTTACCATACCAATAATTTTTCCAGCCGATAACTGGTGCTCTTGTATTGCATAAAAACCCGGTTAAATCTCCATTTAGTTTAATACTTTTATCATCATCAATTATAATATGTTTTATATTTTTGTTAATGTCTTTAAAATATGTGTAAATAGTATCTTCAGTTACAACATTATTATTAATGTCTAATTGTCTCCAACTGATATTATTTTGAAAAATATTCCATGTATGTATATAAATTTCAATATTATCATATTCATTTACTAATTTTTTAATAAAGTCATATAATTTTGGTGTATCAAAACTATTTCTAATATGTCCTCTTAAAATGACAATCATTATATTTACTAATATAATGATATTTCTATATTGAAATTAAAAATAATCTTTAACTAAACGATTAATGTGTATAATTTTAGATCTATCATTAACAATATTAACAGGAATCCATTTTTTAAATTTTTTATGAAATACACATTCCATTGAAACAGTTTTATTTGTATCTACATACTTATCTTCATCAACATTTTGGAAATCGTCTTCATCATCGCTTTCCTCAATGTAATCAAGATTCTTATTTTCTCTAATATTTCTAAATAAACTATTCATAAATACACTAGTTTTATAATTAGGTATATATGCAATATTGTAATAAACAAGTGTATTATTTTTTCCAAATGCGTGTAAATGATATATATCAAATTGTATATCTGCAGTAACTTTAAAAATAGTTGGTAATTTATATTGATGTTTAAAAATATCAGGCGTATAAAGAGAAATATGTAGTTTATGTGATATAGATTTATTATTATTAACCATATTAATTTTTTTGTTTAACACAATATTAATATGAGGTTTGATTATATTCATAGTTCTATATTGAATATGATGAGTTTGATATCCAATATTATCAACAATATCTAATGGAATAATAGATGAAATATTATTATTATAAATATTTTGCCACATAACAGGTAAATTAAATAAAATATTAATATTAGCATTTTTAATTGTATCTAAAAAATCTTTAATATAATGTATCTTATACACAAAGGGTACTTTTGTTAATGTAATTCCTTTATAGTAATTAATATCTTCAATTATGAAATATGTATTATTGGTATTTTCATCAATAATTGTAGTACCATATAAAATAGTTCCTTTACTGAATGGATTATTCTCTTCTTTCATTATACGTGTTGATTTTACTATTTTTTTTTCTTTATTTAAATCTAATAAATAGCAAACATCCATATCTTGATAAAATGTGAACCATACATAATTTTTTTTACCAATAGGAATAGCTAGTGAAATATTATAATCATTAGTATAACCATTTAATGCAACAGTTTCATAAGAATTATCAAAGTCAGGAAAACGTTCTATTAAATGATACATTTGATTTGTTGTAAGTTCCATAATAATATAATATTATAATGGAGCAGATATAAATTTATACAAGAGATATGTTTAAGTGATTTGTAATTATTACTTAACACTTACCACTATCTCTTCTTATTTACACATTTGTTCTTCCATATATTTGGTTAAATCATCATCCATTGTTTGTATTTCGGTTGTACTAATAGATGGATTTTTGTGTTGTGATTTTTCTTGCATTTCTTGCATCATTTGTTGATATTTTGTTATTTGTGTATTTACTAAATCTTTTGTTTTTTTATGGGTGTATGTATCTTTTAAATAATCCCAAGTTTTATGAACACTATAAATAATAAATATGGATATTATTATATTAAGTAGTATATGTAATATTGTATTAAGCATTATACATTTATAATAGAATTCCTATATATTGATTTAAACGTGAATAATAAAAAATATTATATAAATTGATTTAAACCTAAGATATTTAAAATAATTAGAAATGACTACAATTTTAATTGTTGAAAAAAATGGTGATATTAAAGAACAAAAAGTAAAAGTTTTTAATAAAGAAGAATTGTATAAGAAGGCAGGATTTAAATCATCAAATGGTTTTGCGAGACAAGGTGGTTGGTTAGTAGAAGACTTAAATAATAAATCTTTTAATATTTCTTTATATGGAAAAATAAATGGTCGTGCAAATACAGAAAACAAATATGAATTTCCTCCACCAGTTGAAAACAAATTATTTTTTGGAAATTGTGTTTTAATAAATAATGATGATGAGGGTTGTGTAAATTTACACTTAAAAGATTGGAAGTTAATATACGATCATTTATATGGTGGTTTTGATGATGTAGAAGATGAAGAGGAAGAAGAAGAGGAAGAAGAAGAGGAAGATTTACCAAGAACAAAATCAGGTTATGTGAAGGATGATTTTATTGTAGATGATGATGATGATGAAGATGAAGATGAAGATAGTGATGAAGATAGCGATGAAGATAGTTATGATGATGAAGATAGTGTTGAAGATAGTGATGAAGAAGATATTATAGATGATGATAGTGAAGAAGAAATTATAAAACCAAAACAAAAAATAAAAAAAGTAAATAAATTAAGTAAAAAAAAGAAACCAATTACAATTTTTAATAACTATACAAATAATAATAAAAAGAATATATTAGAATGCACTGGTGAATTAAGTGAAGAAGAATATATAGAATAAAAAATTGAATAAATAAATAGAATAATTTTATATGAAAAGTATAAAGATATTTTCATATAAACTGTTAATATGCATACAATAGATAATCCTAGTAGTTTTCGTAAAAACATTTGTAATAAATTGTTACCAATAATTGGTGATGAAACAAAATGTATAAATTTGGAAAGGGGAATATTTAATTATGCGTTGAAAGAAGGAACAAGTCAAAAAATAATTAAGAAATGGGATAATCCATATTTTGTGCAACTATATTTGGATCGTATGCGTAGTGTTTATATCAACTTAAAAAACAATGATTTATTAGAACAAATAAAAAATGATGAAATAACACCTCAAACATTAGCGTTTATGACGCATCAAGAAATGAATCAAAATCGTTGGAAAGATTTATTAGACCAAAAAATAAAGCGAGATGCAAATAAATATAATACAAATACACAAGCATCAACAGATATGTTTACTTGTAGAAAATGTAAATCGAAGAGATGCACTTATTATGAATTGCAAACTAGAAGTGCGGATGAACCAGCAACAATATTTGTAACCTGTTTGGATTGTGGTAAAAACTGGAAATCATAAATTACAAAAAAAATACTAATTAATTTTATTTTACATAATAATTTTAAGTTTTCTTTTTTTGCAATTTAATTGAGGATATTTATTGTATAATTTAAATATTGATTGTTCTTTCATTTTGGCTTCAATCATAATATCAATATTAATTTTATATTTATTAGGAATTTCTAATAAATATGATGGTATATTTTCAACATAGTCACTATGATGACCGCATTTACCGCTTCCCTGTTCGCTAATATGAAATTTAGGTTTAATACCTCTTTTTTTCCAAGTATTTAATATTGCCTCCATGTAATATCCAGGTTCTTCAAATATTTCATCAGGATGTAAAATTTTATAACATTCAAAATGATGTGTATCAAATACAACAGGTATATTAACAATGCTTGAAATTTCTAAACAGTCAATAATGGAAAAATTTTTTTCACAATTTTCTAATACTAATCGTTTCTTAATATTTTCAGGCATTTTTAAATAATTTTCACACCATCTTTTTTTGGTATTTTCTTTATCATTATAAACCCCACCACCGTGTATAACCATAACAGAATTCTGGTCTAATTCCATTAAATCAAGTACATCAGCGTGATATTGTAAATCATTAATAGTATTATTAATAACATCATTATTTGGTGAGCCAATACAATTAAATTGTCCTGGATGAAATGTTAATCGTTGTTTTAATTGTCTAGATTTTTGACCGATTTGTTTTAATAATTCAACTGCAAAATCAAAACTATAATCAGGAGCTCTATAATTGGATTTATGCGGAAATAATTCACTACTCAAACGAAATACTTTAATACCATTAGCTTCATTCCAATCCATCATAGTAAGTGTATCTTTAAGATTTTGAATAATTTTTTCTTTTAAATGATCGACACCTTTAGTTTCAAATGTTTTCAATACAATAGAACGTGATGAAAATATAGGTGGTTTTTGTTCTCTTAAAACTGTATTTAAACAGCATAATCCTAGTTGTATCGGTTTATTATAACTCATTTTGTTAATATATAGATTAAAAAAATGATTATATATTAATTTTTTTCAATTTTTTACATAATTATAATAATATTTCTAGATCTTCAAAATTCCAATATTCACATCCTCCATTAGGCATTGGACGTTTAATTATAAAAGGTATTTTTTTTTCGTTAAATTAC
>Ga0222718_10004671_pt1 | contig 11304 bp, 9 predicted proteins | sample C33_27DmetaG_FD_165045 | JGI IMG/M metagenome (GOLD analysis project Ga0222718, IMG submission 165045) | Estuarine water microbial communities from San Francisco Bay, California, United States - C33_27D | ecosystem: Environmental > Aquatic > Marine > Unclassified | place: USA: California... | reverse complement strand
ACAACTTGTGGCTGATCGTGTTGGTTGCCTTGCGGAAAAGTCAGCAGTCAGAGTTGGTAATGACATAATGTTCCTCAGCCGGGATGGAGTAAGGACGATTGGTAGTGCGTATCAGCAAGACCAGATCGGAACTTCAGATCCTATCTCGCTTCCTATCCAAGATGTCATTGAGAAGATAAACTGGGAGTATGCCAGTAAATCTTGCGCCACTTTCTGGCGAGGTCGTTACATGCTGACGGTCCCCTATCTCAATTCAACAGTCCCTAATGTGACTATCGTTTACGATACAAACACGAAAGCTTGGGCCGGGATCTGGACGGAGTGGAAACCAAGCATGTTCGATGTCTATGAACCCCTCGATGGAAGAAGGCGTTTAATTTGGCCGGACACCAATCATAACAACGTTGTTTACCTTCGGGATCACATCGACGAAGACGCAACCGTTGAGACAGATTTTACAGACAACCTCGACGGAACATTTCAGCCGGTTCCGTTTGAGATACTGACTCGCGCAATGACTTTCAATGATCCGGTCAGTCCGAAACAGTGCGACTTTGCCGAGCTGGAATTCTTTAAGTCAAAGGCCCGAGTTAATGTTGAGCTTGTAATCGATGGTCTTGATCCGTCTGCAATTGACTCGGGGACACTGATCGAAACCGGAACGGGTGATCTCACGCTTGACTTTGTCTTGCCATCAGTTCTCGGGACTCCCGGCGTGATACGACACAACCTCTCCTTGCTTGGCAACGAGTCCGGACGAGAGTTCCAAGTAAGAGTCACAAGTTGTGATGAGACCCAGCTTGTTAATGCGGGGTTAACCAACAACGAGCAACGATATATCGCGATGCGATACGTTAACTTGGGAGCGTTCATCGATACGATGGAAACTCAGAAATGAAGATCCGAGACATCATAGAGTTTACAAATGAGCATGGTAACGGAAAAGTTTTTAAGGGGTGGACTGAAAGGGAGATCGAAGCGCATCTCACTTTTCAAGCCAATGACGGGACTCTCATGGTTACCGAGAGTGACGGGGAGATTACAAGCTTTTCAACCTACAAACAAATCAAGAACTTTGATGGGGATATTGAGAAAGTTTTTTGGGAACCCACCGATAGAACCGGTGATGATATTTACATTCATGAGCTTGTGTCAGTCGACAGCACCTCAACTAATCACATGCTCTCAGTGTTTGAGAGATCTTGTCCAAATGCAGACCGGTTGAGTTATTGGGCGCACCGAAAAAATAAACTTAAAAAATACAGTTACAAACAACTCAAAAGATTTTTATGTCATCACCAAAAGCACCACCACCACCGGATTACGCCGCCGCAAATAGAGAAGGCATAGAAGCGGACATCGAGACTTTGCCGGTTCGTAAGCTGATAGAAGCAGCAGCCCGAATGGGAACAACTGCGACCTACACCGATGCGGACGGCAACGAGAAGACAGTCGACTTTGCGGGTTACGGAGACATCGACCAGACTCGTCAACAACTTGAGTTTATGGCTGAGTCTGCTGACACGTTAGCAGAGGCTCAGATTTCCACTCAAGAGAAGTTCGGTGAACGGTTTGTGGCACAACGCATGAAAGAACTTGAACAGTCTGATCCTCTAGGCACCAAGGTTCGTAAGATGCTGGGTGAAGAGGCAATCGCGGATCTGGAAGCGGGTTATGGTCTGGGTGATGATTTAAGGAATCAAGTCGAGCAGAGCGTGAGAGGCGCACAAGCGGCACGAGGAAACATCCTTGGTTCTGCTGCTGGTCAAGCCGAAGCTTTCGCTCTGGGTGACGCGGCAATTCGTCTGAGGCAACAACGACTCGCAAACGCTTCCAGTTTTCTTAGCGGTGTGACACCGGTTGCTCAGTTTGGCGCGATCTCTGGAGCGCAACAAGGTGCGTCAGCATTCAACCCAATGGGCATCCAGCAAGGCATGGGACTCAACCCCAACGCGGGACAGCTCGGTAGTAATTTTGCAATGAACAGTTATCAGCAGCAGTCACAGAATGCTATTGCTGAGGCTCAGAACAATCCTTGGAACACAGTTCTAGGAAGTGTCGGTGGAATAGCTATGTCTGGTTTAACTGGAGGAGTTGGTAGCATGATGATGAACGGTGGAAGCGGGTTTGCTGCGGGATTTGGAAAAGCTATAGGAGGATCAAAGCCATGAGTTTTGCAAGCGGATATAATGCGGGAATGAATCTCACTGCTCAACTACGAGCGGACTCTCGGGCGCGGCGACAAGAAGAGCGTCAGATGGTTCTTGATGAGAAAGCTGAGGCGCGTGCCAAGGTTAAGGACGAGATAGACAACTTACAAATCGAGTCCCTTAAGCGAAAAATGGGAACTGAAAGGGAGGTTGCAAAGCGTGTAGCAGTCGAGCGAACCGGGTCACGCATAGCGTTGAGTAAGTTTGTCGACGAAACTAGAAAGCTAGACCCGGATGATCTGGACGGTTACGCAGATATCTATGCTAAATACAGACCCCAAGTAACTGATCCGGAGGTCGCAAAATCTTTCCAAAACATTTATTCTGTCCATGCAGCAAACTACAAGGACCGTCAAGGCACCTTGGGTTTCATGAAGAAAGAGATCGAAGAAAAAGAGAACGCTCAACTTCTTGTGGACATGAAGAAGTATGGCTTAAGCGCAGACCCAAGCACGCCTAAAGGTAGGGACGATTTAATGGGTTTCAAGCGATGGCAACTTGCGAGCGACATGATCAAGGATAGTAGCTCTACGTGGGAGAGTACTGGCGTGTCTGGCACTTCGTATTCGCTCACTCCCGAGCAACTTGGTCAAGTCGAGCAATCCACAAACAAAAGAGCAAGCGAGATTGAAGAGATTGCTAGTTTTTCTCCCAAGGAAAGGCAGATGATACGTGCGAGAAAGCACTTTAACGATCAGCCCATAGACTCAAATCTTTATCAGAGGTTGGAATCTACTGGCAAGATAGGGTCGGAACTCGGTCAAAGCGAAGTTGAGAGGATAGATGACTCAATGCTCGCCATGGAACTACTTGAGGACGCTGACAAGGCAATGAGCTTCCTTGGTATAAAGACCGGAAAAGGCATTGGAGCATTTTCAGCTACTGTCATGGAACTTGCGCTTCAAGACCAGTCGATCACTGACTTCAAAGCATCCGTTCAACGTTTAATACCTAAACTGGCGAGAGGTGTATATGGTGAGGTCGGTGTGCTTACAGATGCTGACATCGAAAACTACAAAAAGACTGTAGCGTCCATAGGTCAAACCGAAGATGCAAACAAGATGGTCATGGCTCAGACACAAGCACTGATCTCTCGGGGCATGCGTAACAAGTTAGAGCAACTCGGGAAGCAAGGATACAACGTGTCGATGTATTCCCAACGCTTAAAGACATACGCCGATTCACCTACAATCGTTTATCGGTCGGTCGATGACAGTCGCCAAAACCTTTATCGAGACATCGAGCGAGGGCTCGTAAGGCCCGGAGAAAAAGTTTCTATCTGGGATGGTGAGAAGTTTAAGACAACACGCGCAAAACCTCTTTCAGAATACAAAGTAAATGCCAACTGATACAGTCATCCTAGATTTCGATGAGATAATGTCCGGTGCTGATGAGTCGGACGGAAAGGTTCTTTCGGCTGAGGAAGTATTTTCGGCTCAAGACTCCGGTCCAGATGATGATATGGTGTTATCTGAGTCGGATCTTTACGACAAGTTTTCCACCGAAGATCCCGAAAGCTTGTTCCGGGCAATGAAGGAAAATCCGGGACGCAATTACAGTGAGGAACAAATTGATACTTACCTCAGTTATGCGGTCGAAAAGGATCTCGATATTGGGAAGGTTCTATCTGATGTTTTCCCGGCAATCATTGAGGCTGGAAAAGATTATTTAGGTGGTGCGGCTGAGACAGCAAAACTTGCGGTTCAGCCTAAAGGTGAATTTGTTTACACTGGGCCCCCAGCGGGACCGGGAGCCCAACCGGGGTATTTTAAGCCGACCAAGAAAGAAAGCTTATTAGCTTCTATCGGTGAAGGTGCGTTGAGAGGATTTTCCGAGATCGGTTTGCTTGCACGGTCAATTGCGCTGACCGACTCAATCAATATAAGAAAGGCAGATGCCGAAACTTTCGGAAAAGTGTTAGGTGGAGTCCCTAAAAAGAAACAATGGTCAGAGTTTACCCCGGAGCAGAAAGAAACCGCACGAAATAGGTTTAGGACTCTTAACAAGCTGATAGGAGATCAAGTCCGATACCAGCGAGGTGACTCAAGTATTTTAAGTGAGATAGCAGAGTCTACAGCATCCTATCTTACGGAGGATGCTGACTATTCCTCGGAAGTGGGTAACAACATACTGTCGCTCGTGAATCCTCGTGTCGCAGATTTTGCGAGCTACCACTTAGGTCCGGAGGGTGCTGGTGCGAAGTTGGCCGGGAAGATTAAGAGAGGCACTGCCAAGGGTGCTGCTGGCACTGTAGCATCAAAGACTGGCGATAAGGGCGCAAAGCTTGCCGATGAGTTTGAGGAGGCAACTGAGGACTTCACGCGGAAGTATAAGGATGCACCATTTGTGGGCGACCCAGCAAAAGCAGTCGGTGTGTTCCGTGAAAAGGTTGCGCGTGTTTCCAACTTCGCTCAAGGACTAGGTCGCGCACTGGGCAAGAACTCGGACGAGAATGTTTTCCTTCGCATGTCTCGTGACTCTAACGTTGACCCCCGCAACAGAAAGTTTGCAGAGACTTTGGGACATGGAGTCTTCACTGATTACCCGTGGCTGTCTCCGGCCTTAAGGATGCTTGCAAAGCCTACAAAGGTTGTTGCTGCTGGGGTTAGCCGAGGATTGGCCGGGGCTGCAAGTGGGTTTGCAATGTCAGCACTCACTCTCGACGAGGAGATGATGAAGCAGTCAATTGCTGGGTCAACGATGATGGCATTTGGCGGGGGCATGATCGATCAATCCGTATGGGCGAGAAAGAATGATGTCGAAGCAGCAGCAAACAATTGGTTGCTTAAACAATCCCCGGAATTCCAAGAGACGGTCAAAAGCAAATTTACTACAAGCGAGATAGCTCGATGGTCTGTCTTTGAGCGTTGGTCTCAAAAGTTAATCGAAGGTTCAACCGGTGAAGCGGATGTGAACTTCATTTATACCGACAGCAAAAACTTCGACACCGTCTTTGAGTATCTTCGAAAGGAAGGGCTCGATGACAATATAAATCTGGATGGGGTTACTGAGTATGCAGAGAAGATAGCAAGCAACTCAGCATCTGATAAGATCCCAAGTCTCAATCGAGGGGTTCAGTTCCTTAACACACGCAACAGTCAAGGGAGACCCATTGCATTGATTAATGTCGACGCAATGTCTCCAACGACAATCATACATGAGGGTATTCATGCGCTAGGAAAGCTTGACGTTCTTCAAGATTACTTCCGGCCAATCCAAGAATACATTAACAAGAAGTTCAGCCCGGATGATCTCGACATGCATTACGATGATTACATGCGAAGATTTGCTCCGGAAGACGAGCGGAGGTTGCGTGACTATGATTCCAAGCTGAGTGACAACTACAATCCCGGCACGCCCGAGAGTGATCCTAGTTACTGGCGGCACGCTCGCATCAAGGACGAGATCATGTCTGATATATGGGAATCTTTCATCGAGAATAAAGATCCTCTATACATGACTCGTGCAGACTTGCAGACTGACGCTAACAAGATCGCAAAACCTTTGGGTCGATTGTCAAATCTGTTTGCAACGTTCCTTGGTTCAACCGGAGATCCGAAATTACTGAGCCAGCACTACCGTGACAAATCCGGCAAACCAGTCGACTACGGTGACCCTCAGCTGACAGCCGGGATAAATAATTTAATCAAGTTCCAGCAAAGACTAAATCTCGATACTGAGGGGAAGGTGGTTCGTGGAGAGTTGGCCGAAGCTGAAGCAGCAAACGACATCGATCTCGGTGAAGTCAAAGAGACAAGCGTCCCTAAAAACCTACTGATTGCAAAACTCGATAAAGACGGCAACTACCAGTTTGACTCTCGTGGGAAACTTGTTCTGGAGAAAAACCAGAAAGAACTCCGCAAGAAAGAAAGGCTAAGACAGAACTTTATTCGGACAGTCTTCCAAGATCAGACATACAGACCCGAGCCCGGATTCGGTAACAAGGTTCCAGTAAACTATGATCCGGAAACCGGCACGATCTCTGGAGACTACTTCCCTTCCGAGGCAATGCGTAAATTTGAGAACGCACCTCGATGGTTGCTGCCACAATCTCAACTTGAGATTTACCAGAGAATCAATGAGAGCATCCGTAGGAATGAGCCGATTGAAATTGATTACAATGCGAGGTTGGTTCCGAAGGGCAAAACCAATGCTCAGTATTCATCAAAGGTTGGCAGCAGTCTGCGGACAGCATCTCCGTTCAGTATCTTTTTAACTAAGGCCGGGAACGTTGCATACAACACACTCGACCTCGGTCACCTCAGCGAAAAATATGTCCGCATCATTCGTGACCCCAAAAGACGCAAAGCAATCACCAATCTATGGGGACAAGGCACCTTTGATCACAAGGCAAGGAAGCAAGAATTTGATAAGGACTTGATCCAATACATGAACAACATCATCAATCCGGACCCAGAACTTGGAGTTCTGAAAGGTCTGGGTGATGAGAAGACAGCCAAGAGAAAAGCAAACGTGCTGTCAGCGTTCTTTGGGTTCAAGAAGAAGGATATTAATTTTAGGAACAATGCTCAGAGGCAGAGAATGCTTCTTGAGCATATGAACCCAGACCGTGCTGACAACCTCATAAGGACTCGCAGAGCGGACGCAATCAATGCAGTCGTTCCTTCTCAGATTGAGAAAATGCCGATGACCCAGCAAGGCCGGAAGCGGATTCAAGAAAACGCTTATCAGCCGGGGTTGACACCAGACAATAATAGTAATACAAGAAACATAGATGAAAGATCTGAGACAGACATACCAAGCAGCAAGTTCAGCATTGAGCCTCAAACCGGAGGACTTCGGTTTCACGATGGACTCAGACGGACAGCTGCGGACCATGTCCTCGGAGCCGCAGTCGAAGTCAAAGAACTCGGATTCTACCGAGACCCAGAGACCGCGCTCTACATATCCCAAGACGGACTAGCGGGAACTGCTGTCACAAAAGACGGTGACCTAGTTTCAGTTTTCAAGCATCCGGAAGCGGCGTCTTCCAGTGCTGAGATGCGGGAGATACTTTCTGACGCTTCAGAAATCTCAACGACTCTTGATGCATTTGACATTGAAGGGTTCCTTCCCAACCTTTACGCAAAGTTTGGATTCAAGCCAATCGCACGCGTGAAGTTTAACCGTGAGTATGCACCTCCGGGTTGGCCTTATGATTTGGCCGGGGAGCCCGATGTTGTCATGATGGTGCGCGATCCTAACAATGTTCTACCTAACGCGCCAGAGAACTACGCAAAGTCACGAGAGGATTACCCGCTCTTTGAAGACTATGATGAAGCGCAAGCTTTGCAGTCAGAAGCGAAGCGTCAAGTAGTCGATAGTGGTCTTGATCCTTACGTCCGGTTTGAACCTCCCATCAAAAAAGACATACCGATAATTGATGAGTCGGTAAAGAATCAGCGCAAAACAATTCAGCCCTCATCCGAGACAAAGACTCGGGCCGGGTTCAAGGTTGAGCAAGTTCTGTTTTCGAAGGTATGGAAAAAGACGAAGCGAACCGTCGACGGAGAAAAGGTCGAGGACTATCACTACGCTTTGGATGATAACGGAAACTTTAAGGTCGGTAAAAATGGAAAGAAAGTTCCTCACCTTACAAAGACTCGTCTGAACAACCGTAAAGGTTTTGACATGATCGTTAGTGCGAAGCCAAAGAAGGCACCCGGCACTAAAGACATCAAAAAGCCAGATGAGTTTTATGAGCGACTTGATTCAGCTAAAGAATTTCTAGACCGTGACATCTCAGCTTTCCTTGATCCCAAAGGTTACGTTGAGTTCATGACTCGTGCTGGTGCTTACGGAGATCTGCTGGTTCCACCATCCGGGCTTGCACCCGTGTTAAACAATCCTCAACAGTATGTGGATCTCGTCAAAGGTGGTTACCACGAGGACTTGACCGCAACGGGGACAATTGAATCAGCCATGGAAGGACTTGATGCGACTGTCGAAATGAGACGTGTCATTGGGGATACACCTCCACCAATGATTACTGCCATGCATCATCTCTGGGGAATCCTTTCGCGGATGCTCCCACCAGTTCATCAAGAAGCGGGTTGGTTGCGATTGGTTTCAAACCGAAAAGTTTTGGATGCGATCCAGTCAAGCATCGATGGTGATTACAAGTTCTCTAAAAACGTGTGGAAAGGGATCGTTGATAAAGCTTTTAAGTCTACCGAAAAAGATAGCGGAGGACTGGGCAATAACTCCAAAGCAAACGCGAACGACTTTCACTTAATGCTCGCAAACCTCAACGGTAAATGGAGCGAGATGTCTAACGCTTACCATCAGAAAAACGACTCAACAGAAATGGGTCGAGAGTTCTGGAGACTTGCAAATGAGAACGGTGCGATGGGAATTAAAAACAAGGTCCAGCGTTTCATTGGATTAACGTTCGGGACTCCCGGAGTGATCATGGATCGATGGAAGTATGTTGAATTTAATTTGCCGATGCTCATGCAGCGACTGCAAAAAGATGGTTACCCGGCAAGGACTCCTCGTGAGTATTTTGATTACGGGTTATCGGGTAAGACACCGGAAGACCCTAACGGAATCTACGGGACGTATGGAGCAGTTGAATCAAGCGGGACATCTTTCTCACTCGCATATTATGAGGGGATAGAAAAGCTGATCAATTACTCGATCAAAAACAGTCCCGAGCTTCAGCAGTTACTCGGCAAGCATGCAAACGCGGGAGGTCTCCATTGGGTTGGATGGAACGCGATCAAGAATGAAGCAGTCGGTCACAGTTCATTGAACATGACAAAGGACATTGCCGAGCTTGTGAACCATGCAGACATAAACCCGGAAACAGTATTGAACATTATTAATAGTGGGACATACTACACAGAAGGTCTTAACGGTAAGGCCCGAAACAAAGTGACCATAGAAAACGGAGAGTTCAGACATGAGTAAAGATGAAGATGTAAATCGCGAGTCCGGAATTCTTGGTGAAGAAAGCTACGCATCCGGCGGCATGTCGATGGACAATTACGATCCGACATACGATCCGGAGGAAAGCGAACGACTGCTCGACGAGGCAGACCGAAGGAACCGCATACGCCTTGCGGCTAAAGGCGAAAAGCTGATCGAGAAGATCGAGTAAGCGAACCACACATTCAATAAGCAAGCACCCTTTAGCGAGGGTGCTTTTTTTATGACACAACATCCCCTCAGATAATTGTTGATAACTGTTGACATCTATTAGTGGTTAACGTAGTTTAACACACGTAACGAGAAACAAACACTGAGTTAAACGAAAGAATACAATTATGAGCCGGAAGGAAATCAAAGAAATTATTAAGGCAGAAGTAACCATTGAGCATGCATTGAGTTGGTATGAATCAGTAGAAAAGTTGTTGAACTTTGATTACGGATTCAACGATGAACACCTTGGGTTGTATCACACAGATGACGCTGAGAAGTTTGACTACGCTCTGGAGCTTTTTGAAGAGGAGTGTGAAAGACTTTTAATCGAAAGACTTGAGGTGATATCAGCCTAAAAACCACCAACCGGGGGGCATCGCCCCCCAGCAACTAAATAACAATTAACAGAAAGATACGAAAATGGAAAAAGTAAAAATAATAGAATGCTCAATAGTCAAATGTCTGCCCAGCTATGAGGTGCTAGTTGAGGGATTACCGGAAGTGACAACTACCATGCAAGTCGCCGCAACAGATGTGAACGGCGACACTTGGATTCATCGCTGGATATACGAAGAAGGTCATAGGGAGTGGGGAGATGGGGAAGATGGCGGTATAGAAATTGTTAGCAACTCACCCCGCTTGGAGCGTTTTGTGAAGAAGGTTAGACGGGATGGATATATCGATACTGATTTTTGGGAGCCCGCTACACCTCCTTGTGAAGTCTTTTCAGATCGGTCCGATTTTTATTAACCCCAACCGGGGGCTTCGGCCCCCGGCAACTAACTAACAGAAAGAAAAAGTATCATGAGCCGAAATAAAATTAGTTACGAATGGGACAATGAAACGGTTGATCGCTACGGAGATGTAATAGACCACCATCATGGAGACACGTTGGAATACCTTGAACCTCCACGAAAGGTTCCAGATGCTAGAGGCTACACTATAGAACTGGTGCTTGTTAGGGATGAGTGGAACGAATGGGACGGGCTGGTTCATCGGAGTTGGGCATATGTAGAGGACGGTTTCCTCGAAACAGAATTCACTTACGGAGCAAAAGTTCCTAAGAGGTTCCACGCCGAATACAATCGATGGATCAAAAAACACGCAAAGTCAGCAAAGCAAAAAACACAAGCATGACCAAGAAAAGAATCAACAGAGCAATCCGGCACACCGGACTGGAGATTAATCGTGGAGAGGGATACCAGTATTTTACACACACTAAAACTGGGAGCCAATATGGAGAGAGTGTCATGGTGTGTTACCTCAACCATCTACCTCTAGACAGATGGGTGGAAGAAGCTGAGGAGGCACTGAAAAACGGAGTCGATTATGTTCCAAATTTTTGATGTCTTAGTGTTGACAACCGTTGACACAAGACTGTAAAAGAAAGGCAATCAACAAGAGGTAGAGTCTCTCTGACTTCGGATCAGAGGGTTGGGGGTTCGAATCCCTCCCGGTGTACCAACTTTCTAAAAACGCCGCCTACCTCTTGTTGGTAAATAGATTACCAACATGAAAATCACGCTATTTAAGAGGGGTAACACCTACCACGCCAAAACCACCATTTTGGGTACAGTTCAAACTGTCTCTACCGGTGTCCATTCCAAGCGATTCGCCGCAAAGATCGCAGAGGATAAATTAACACGTCTCCTTGAGCAGTCTGATAAGGTGTGGAGAGTGAAGTATTTGGTGAATGAGTTCACCAGAAATGCATTTCACATTCGAACAAAGACAGCCACGGGTGTGCGGAATTTTGTCAAAATGTATCTCACTACCATCGGTGCATCATTTGATGATCCTATCGAAAGAGTCTTTACCAAAGATAACGCGAACGTCTTTTTCCGGACTCGTCTTGCTGGTGCCTCACACTCAGCTCGAACCTCAGCCGCAACGACAGCTAACACCGTCTTGCGATCATGTAAGCAACTTTTCTCGGAGCGTATGTATGACA
>Ga0222718_10004670_pt1 | contig 11307 bp, 7 predicted proteins | sample C33_27DmetaG_FD_165045 | JGI IMG/M metagenome (GOLD analysis project Ga0222718, IMG submission 165045) | Estuarine water microbial communities from San Francisco Bay, California, United States - C33_27D | ecosystem: Environmental > Aquatic > Marine > Unclassified | place: USA: California... | reverse complement strand
CACAGTAGAAATTGATGATTATTATACTGCAAACATGATAGATAATGTTAGAAGCGGTGTATATAAATCTTTAGGTGTAAATATTAAGTGTCCGTTAAAAGAAGGCACGTTAGATGGGTTATTAGATCATAACTCAGAATTTATAAGGGATCACAATAACCAAATAATTCAAGATGATGGATTAGGTATAACAGCTTACAATGGGAATATACCAGCATCAGGGAACTTGTTGTCAGAAAGCATAACAACTTCTGTTGATGGTTTACTAGCAATAGATTTACAATTTAGAAACTTTATTTAAAAAATGCCAAAGATATTAGACTACAACACACTAACGACAACAGCAGGTTGTAATGTGTTATTTATAGGAGATAAAAATTCTTCTATAACTAACCCTGAAATTAAAAACATCACTGTTGACAATTTATTTAAGCGTGAAACTTTTTGCGCTCTTAACGCAAACGGTATTAGGTTTTACGATGATGGAGGCATTGTGTCTTTATTTATTAAAGATGGCGGAAACGTTGGTATTGGTGGTACAACAGCAAACTATTCTTTACAGGTTAATGGCGGTTTTTATGTTACAGGCGGAATTTATGATTGCAATGGTTCCTGTGGTTCTGGGGATCAATATTTAAAATCTGTAGGTAGTGCAAATTACGTATGGGCTGATATTTCTGCTTTAGGAGGCGGAACTGTAAGCGGTGGTGGTAGCGCTAATTACATACCAAAATGGAGTAGTAGCTCAGCATTAACTGACAGTATCATTTATGAAGCATCAAGTAAAATAGGTATAGGTGAAACTGATCCTAATGCGACTTTACATATAGAAGGTTCGGCTAGTGGTTCTGACGCTATTGTGCAAAATATTAATGGAGCTGTAATAGAATTAAGAAGAGACTGTGGAACAACAGTCACTAACAGTTTGTATTTATCTAATACAGGAAGCGGATTTAGTTTGGGTTCATCTAATTCCTTCGCAAATTCTAATATAAATATTAATAGCACCGGGAGCCTTGGAGTCAGAACAACTACTCTTAGCGCCGCTTTAAATGTATCAACTAATCAATTGTTGGTCGGGGATTTTTATTCTTCTGATTCTAGCGGGTCAGTAATATATTTTAAGAATACAAGCTCCTGCTCCTCTGCATACTCTAATGTAGTAAGCTATTCAAGCAACGATGGTTCTCAAAAAGTTAATTGGATAACAGGCACATTTCAGGATGGATCTTTTAACAAGCATTTTGGTATAAGTTATAAAAATGCTAACTTAAGTCAAAGTGACGCAAAATTTGACAGCTCCACTATTTGTAATAATTTGTTTTATATCAATACTGGAGGGTCCGCTTCTTTAGCTCATAATATTCATACTCATAATAAAACTAATACTGGTCATAATACTGGAAGATTTGTATGCGTTTATTCTGTACCATTTGATTTAAATGTTAATTTTGACGGGACCGCAGACGCAGAGGATGATTTTGTTTATTTTCCTGCTTTCCAAAGAAGCGGTCTTTGTGTCGGCAATTTTAACAGCAGTGCTGTAAGTTCCATATGCGGCTACTTTAGTAATATAAGTTGGACTTGTGTTAGCTCAGGCGCGACAAGTTTTAATAAAGAGGGTCTTGAGGCATTTGGAAGGAATCAATATGCAGCAAAATTAATAAAAATTACTAGTTATATAAACAGTCAGGTCGTTGTGAATGGTTCTGGTTCGCACCAATTTGAATTAAGATTCTATTGCGCTCCTGCAGATGCTGGAGATTTTACTTGGGCAGCATCAAATCATGAGGCAAGCCTTACTGTTGACAAGGCAAATTATAATATGGCAAACGCAAATTGCGCTGTTCGTAGCACAGTTCACTCTAATAATGTAAGCGTGGATATACCTATTAATTCGTATTTGGCTGCTGGGATGGTAGGTTCGAGTGGCCCAGTGTATGGAGCTGTAGACTTCACATACGAGTTAAAAATAACCTAATGGCAACTAAATTCATAAAATACGAAAAAGCATTATTGAAAGTGGCAGATACAAGTATATTTGCTGAAAACGCCAGACTTTCTTTTGACGCTTCATTGGAGCCTGTGACAGATGTGACGGGCTCGATTATTCGTTATGCTCCGCAAGGGCCAGTCAAGGGGTCCTTAAACTTCTCTCATTACTGTACTGGAGATTTTCATGACTTTTTAAACCCTTTGACGGCTATAGAGCACACTGGAGAAGCTCTAAGCGGATCTTTTGCTGGGATGACTTTTGAAAGCGGATTTATTAAATCTTTAAGTTTTTCTGTAGCGCCGTTTCAGCCAATCTTATTTGAGTCTGAAATGGATTTATATGGATCTTTAGGCGTCTTGAATAATGACGGGGATTCAGATGCGACTTTTGAATCTTATAGTTCTATACAGGAAGATGTTCCTATAGGACATGGGTTAAGATCTTTTTTAGCAGGAGACAACTTAAAAGTCAACAAGCAAATATCATTTGATTATTCTGTGTCAACAGATAGAAACCCTGTCGTTACAATCGGTAACGAAGTTCCGTATAGAGTAACCAAAGAAAATGTAATGATAAATTTATCTGTTAAAGGTGAAGATTTTGGTAACGCCATTTCTTTTACAGGTAATAATGCTGGGGTTGCTATAAATATTTATGATGTTTACGGAGATTCTGCTTTAGCTGAGTTTGGGTGCACAGGGCAAATATATAAAAATGATATATCTGCAGCAGCAAATGGATTTATGCAAGGATCGTTGTCAATCTCCCAAGAATACTTAACAGGTAAGGCTGCTGTATGATTTTAAATTCTGGCGACACAAATATAACAAATGTTTCAGCTTTTGAGCTAGGCAACAATTATTCAAAATTCGATATAGTTTACTATAGCGGATATACTGATGGTGTCACAGAACATCATGCTGCACAGAGCGCTTCTGGTCATTATTATTACACCGGAGCTGCGGCAACTTCTGCCGCTTCTAATTTACCTACAGTCACCAATGGGCCTTGGACAAATAAATTTTTCGCGGAAGTTTCTTATGGAGCGTCTGTAGAGTTTAAAAATAAATATTATGAAATAAACTATGGAGATGGATATTTTAATTATTTAAATAAATCTGAAAACTCTATAAAATCATCTTTTAATTTACCTTTGAGCAAAAGGTCAGATAAAGAATCAAAAGCTATTATTCATTTATTAGAGGATTCATTTAATAAAGGTGCTAAGCCCAGTGGTGGATACTCCGGTATTTATTGGACGCCATTTGCACCTTACGATCAAGAATTGGAGTTTTTTGTAGAATCTTTCAGTAACAATTTGGAATATCCCAATGTTAATTCTGTAGGCTTGACTCTTCATAATGAAGATAGGTCAACTACGGATTGGAAGGATTTTTACATACCGTTTTCTAATACAAGCGGATTTTGGGCGGTTGGAAACTCTTATTCGGAAGATGATATCGTTTATGGTAGCGGTAGTAATTTTACACCAGCAACTTCGGGTTGGTATTATTATTCAGGAGGATCAGAGGTTGTAGCTACGGATGATAATGGTCCGATAGGAAACAACAGTCTATGGACAAAAAAACATTTTTACTGGCCTTTGAACAAAGGTATTTCTTTTAATGAGTCTCCTAGATTTTTCAAACAGAGTTTTCAGAATGATTTTATTGTGCGTGTTGAGGATGGTTTAAATAAATCTTTATTAAAACTGAACATAAATTTAACATCTAGAACAGATAAGCAAGCTAAAGCAATTTTACATTTTCTAGAAAAACACAGAGGTTATGATCAATTTTTATTTACGCCTCCGTCTCCTTATAACGAAACCAAACCTTTTTTATGCACAGAATGGAAACATACCATAAAGTTTAAAGATAATAATGACATATCAATAATGTTACAGGAGCAACCTATAGATTATACGTCTTACGAAATAGAATTTCTTAATTTAATTACAGTAGATCCTTTCTTATCATGAGTTTACCTACAGCAGTCACACAAAGGGCGCAAGGCACTGGTTATATAGGTGTTACCGGCATGGAGTTTGCCGTACAAACAGGGTTTGGCATACGTACAGGTTTTTATTTAACTAACAGTGGCACCACTACTGTAAGAATGACTTTAGAAGAACAAGGTGATGTTATAGAGGCTTATGATTTTATTAGTGGTCAACTAAACAATGATCAAGATGAAAGGGTAAGCATATTAGCAGGCAGCACAAAATTTATACCTTTTGACTTTTATGGCCTTAAAGATGTTTCTGGCCCTTTAGGTACTACTGGTCCAGCCGGGACTGGCGCTTACACTACTCAAGTTAATTTGAGTTTTGTTTCTGAAATAGATGGAACAAAAGATAGAACTTATTATAATGGGCAACCAGAATTAGGAGTTATACGTGTAGATTTGACGGGTTATGTTACTGGGCATTTTGGCAGCACCAACGAGTTAATTCCAGCTCATCCTCAGAAATTTTTAGGGATCACAAATCAAAAAGATGATCAAGGACTTTATTACCATGATTTACAATGGATCAATCCTCCCACTGGATATTACTTTGAAAAATATCATATACAAAGGTCAACAAATGCTACTCAAACTTGGAGCAATTTAAAATACATAAATATAGGTAAAACTGAAAAACCAATTACCTTACCACTGTCTGAAGGCGGGCATTTTTTAGAGTCTTTTTATTATGGGACTTCTACAGGCATAAATGGATTCAATACTTATTCTGATACAGGTTTAACCGCAAATACAGATTATTATTACAGAATAAGAGGTGAGCATTATGATACTTCTAACAGCCTAGCATCATATTCTGATTGGGTTTATTGTTCTGGGGCAGACTCTTTTGAGGAAGCTGTTAATAGTGATGTTTTAACAGGTTTGGTTTCAGGTTCTACTAGTTTACCTGTTGGTGGTAACCCGGACCCAACGATAAAATTATCTACTGCTGACAAAGGAGCTTTAGAGATTTATCTTGACAATAATGAGACAAATGTAAATCTAAATAGTCGCTTTGTACATGAACTTAATAAAAGAGGAATAAATAACGCTAATTTCACAGACTATTATACTGGCGCACATTTTATAGTAAGCGAGAATTTTATAGTAGGATCAAATAGTTCAAATAGCCCCGCTATTGATACTGGGGAAAAAATTGAAGTAGGTTCGCCTTCTCAAGAATTAAATATAAATTTATATATAAAAGATGGAGCTAGAATTATTGGTCACGGTGGAAGAGGTGGTAATGGTGGATTTACCAATGTGGAATGGGACCCTATAGATGAAGGTAAGATAATTTTTGGCCAACACATAGACAGTAAAAATGGAAGCGAAGGAGGAGATGCTATACGTATCAATAGTGACATTTCTAATTTTAGAATTTATCTCGCACCGCAATTCAACGTGTATGCTGGGGGCGGCGGTGGTGGTGGCGGAGATCGGTTTTTTACTTCAAAAATAGCGTCTTTAGTAAGAGATGTGAGGGATAAAAATGAAATAGAAGATAATACAACGTTATCTCTTATAGACGGTAATAATAATAATATAAATATAATTCAAGGTGACGATATGTTAGGGACTTTTTCTTACAGTGATTTGGTTGGTTTGCAGACTGCTGGATTTGGTGGAGGGGGTCAAGGCTATGGGAGATCTTCTTCAGGAAACACTTATATACCGGCATCATCATTTGTAGAAATAGGTACCTCATTTAACGATCAGCAACGTAAAAATGAAGGGACATTAAGTAGCGCTGGGGTGGGTAGAGCTTTCGATATAGAAAGTCAAATATCTGAAGGCGGTAATGGCGGTACGTTTGGGCAATTTGGATCTAATGGGGCTGACTTAGCGTTTAATAAAATAGCAGGAGATGACAACATCTTATTTAATGTAAACACTACTTTACAAGGAGGCCCTGCCGAAGGAGGAAGAGGTGGATACGCAATTAATAGCAATAGTACTGCGTATACCACATCAAATATAATGGGAACACTGCTTTTTGCTGATACACAATTCCAAATAAGTGAAATATCAGGGTTTATAGCTCGATGGGATGCCAACACGACAGTTTATAATACAGCAACTACTGATGCAGCAAACGGCGAAACTGTAGACACATGGCAAGCCGCAGAAGTAAAAACTGGATTAACGATATCAAATGTAAAAATAACAGGTGGATCAAACAAGCCAAAATTTTATTCAGACATATCGAGAACTAAATATTTTAATAATCAAAACTCTATAGAGTTTGACGGCAACGAGGCTGCTACTATACAGGGGGTGCAAGGCTCTAATCTGTTAAGCAACAGTACAGAAGAGTTTGATTTTTTCTATGTTGTTTTTCCTAATTCTTTTGAGTCAGGAAGGCAATTCAATACCGATGAAAATCGTAAGCATAGGAATTATGTTTTTTCTAAATTTTCAAATGGAGGCAATAAAGTTCATCAGGGAATCTATATTAAAGGTGGGGATAATCAAGTTGGAAATATAAAAGAATCAACTGGTATGCCATGTGATGTTAACAGTGCCGTCACCTCTTTAACAGTTGAAACTCAAGTTAAAATTTTACCTAGTTATGCTTTTGTTTATAATGTTACCGCTAAAAAAAGTGGCTCTAGTTTTCTATATTCTGTATATATTAATAACGAACCTATTATTCAAAATGAAAATGTTGAATTGTCGAGTTTAACTTTTGATATAAATCCTATTCTTGGGGCATACAATAACCAGAAAACAAGTTTCAACATTTCAGATATAGTTATGTATAACAAACAGTTACTTCCAAAAGAAAGAGATTCCGTGTATTTAACTTTATCACAAAGAGCTCGTAAACCTTTGCAAATTATCACTGGCGCTTCACCCATAACTACTAATACCTTAAACAACACTGTAGAAGATAACTCAGGGTTTGCTGGATACATTAAAACAAATAGCTAATAATCATGTCAACACAATCATTCAATTCTTCTTTATTAGATCTTTTACCTGATACTATCATTGAGTTATATGAGATAGATTTAGGGGAACAAGATGGAATTTTTCGATTTCATCCCGGCACTATATCTTCTTCTAATATAGTTTTTGATGGCAGAACCTATATTTCTATTCCAGTAGATGCTGCAGGATTCGAGAAAAAAGGCGATGGTAAAATGCCCAGACCGACTTTGACTGTAGCGAACTTGGAAGGCTTAATGAGTGACGCCATAAAAACAAGATCTGATCTGGTTGGGCATATGTTCACTAGAAAAAGAACTTTTTTAAAATATTTAGATTCAGCAAACTTTCCTAACAGTTTTAATCCTTTTGCTATACCTGATCCTGAAGCTAGATTCAGCGATGATAGGTTTTTAATAAATAAGAAGTCGCAAGAAAATAAGTTTTTTGTTGAATTTGAGCTTATTTCTCCCCTTGAGTATGAGGGAGCAAAATTGCCTGCGAGAACGATGGTTGCCAACTATTGCCCTTGGGTTTACAGGGGTGAAGGGTGCTTGTATGGTCAAGATAAAAATTTTACACAAACGGTACAGAATCGGTCAGATAGGAATATTTTCACGGATAACAGTCAACCTATTGGTAACCTTGGGGTTCCAGTAGCAGATGAAGATAATAAAATATTTTGGGACAAAGATGGTTACAATATTCCTTTACCTAACAACGCTTATAAGGGGGATTATGATAAAAATACACCTTACGGTAAAGGGGATATAGTAAGAATAAAACCTTATTTTAATGTTTCTAGTAAAATAGGTCAATCTGGCGAACAGGAAAACACGAACTGTTTAAGTAATCATTTTTATGTTTGCATAAAAGATAACACTATTAATAAAGACCCTAAATTTGAGAAAGAAAATTGGGTTGCGGATAAATGCTCCAAAAACTTAACTGGTTGCAAAATAAGATTTAAACATTATTCTTCTCAGAACTATGACAAAGGGTTACCATTTGGAGGATTTCCGTCAATCGAGTCTTACAGGTTTTAATTTATTTTTTAAAAAAATAAAAAATTACTGCTCGAATCGTAATTATGAATGTTGCGGTATAGCCACAGATAAAAAATTACATTTCCTTGAAAATATTCATAATAATAAAAGATTTTTTTTTCAAATACCCCCCGAGAGCTATTTTGAGATAATAACAAAAGAAGATATCTCTTTTATATGGCACTCTCATGTTCTTGGTTCAGCTTGTCCCAGCAGCGAAGATCTAGATTACGCAAAAGAACATCAGCATTTTTCTTTAATTTATTCTGTTATTGATGATAATTTTTGTTTTTTTGACCCCTATTGTTTTAAACAAGTTTATTTTTGCATTTGAAAGTGTATAATATACTAATGACAAACGTTATTATACATGGCAGATTTGGAGAAGTGGTGGGTAAACACCATAATTTTGCTTGCTCAAAATTATCTGAAGTTTTTAGGGCTATAGAATCCAACACTGGAATGCTTAGAAAATACACTTCCTCCAATAGGAAGCGCAAAATGAGCATCTTTGTAAATGGTAAGGCGGCATCAGATAAAAATTTCGACCTAGTTAATGTTAAAAACAGTGAAGTAGTTATTCTTCCCATACTAATGGGTGCGATAGGATTTACTATTATGATTGCCGCCACAGCTGCTACATCAATAGGCACTCTGAAAGTAGGCGCACTTATTGCGGCTGTAGTTATCAATATTGCTTTTGCTGTAGGTATGAGTCTTCTTATGAGCAAATTGCTTGCGCCGGATGATCCTGATACAGCCTCAACGTCTTCCTATATTTTTAATCAAGCAGAGAATGCTGTAAAACAGGGCTCTCCTGTTCCTGTTGGTTACGGCAGATTTAAGGTAGGTAGTACTATTCTATCTGTGAGTCTGATAAATGTGGATAAAGCTCTTACTTTAGAAGGTAATTTTTATGAAATTTTATTTTCTAATAATACAAGTAAAGAATTAAAAAAAGAAGAAATAGATGTCGCATCTGCGTCAATAGCAAAATTTAATTAATATGAGCCATTCAATAGGTCTAAATCAACATAATAATAAATGGGCGACATTAACTGCTAGAAAAGTTTGCCCTTCTGCTGAGCTTGTAAATGCAGACGAAAAACCTTACCGTTTAATCAACAACACATTTACAAATAAGAGGTCGACACGTTTAAATGAAGTAGCAAAAGACAAAAAAAACAAAAAAGAATCAACATCATTTTACCAAGTTGTTGATATTTTATCTGAAGGTGAAGTTGCGGGCCTTTGTGATAACAACGGTGATTTGATTTTATTATCTAATGATATAAATAAAAATAGTGATTATTTTAAAGGTTTATATTTTGATGATAACCCTGTAAAAAATACAAAAACAAATACCTACAACTATAGAACTGTTTTTTCTGAAATTAGATTGGGAACTGAAAAACAAAGAGCTTTATCTGATTTAAACAAAGGCCTTTCTTTTGCTAAAGCAAGCCAAACTTTTAATTACGGAATAGCTTTATTTGCAAACCCTCATACAGCATCATTAAGTAATGTTAGAATTAACAATGTGGATTTTGTAGCCAAAGCAGAGCAGAACACAGACTACTGTTATGATTATGATACGGTAATTAGTAGTAAGACAAAACCTAATTTTGCATACTCAGAATTTCCTTTTGTACATACAGTTATAAATCATAATGTAGATGAATTAGTTTTGAATATGGGTTTTACTGGCCAATATAACGCAAATAGCGCTTATACTGTAAATACGTCATTTGTTATTGAAGTAGGTTATGAGGGGGATTCTTTATCTTTAGATCAAGGGGGCTCTGTAGGCTACTTATCTTGTTTTATAAGAGGGTTTGCTTCATCAGAATATATACGTAGTTATCATATACCTCTTCCACCGTCAGAAGACACAAAGAAAAGATACATAAAAATTACGAGAGTAGACAAAGACTTTAAACCGTCATTCATAAAAGCTAATAAATCTTTATCTGTAAGCTCAATAGTCGAAAATATAAAAGAAAAATTGAGGTATCCCAATAGTTCAATCATGGGTAATATTTTTGATGCTTCTGCTTTCGCTCAAATACCTAAAAGATCTTATGATTTAAAATTATTAAAGATAAATGTGCCTTCTAATTATGATGCTGAAGCAAAAATATATGAAGGAAACTGGAACGGAACTTTTGCTTTAAACAAAAAGTGGACGGATAACCCGGCTTGGATTCTGTATGACATAATGACAAATAACAGATATGGGTTAGGTAAATACGCGTTTCAACAATCTATGTTGGATAAGTGGAATTTGTATTCTATATCTAAATATTGTGACGAGCTAGTTCCCACTGGTAATACAGGATTGCATCCATTCGATGAATTTTCAGTAAATAAAGGTTCAGGTGTCTTTAAAATAACAATAAATGGTAACTTATCAGGTTTAAACTCTAAATTTGAATTAGGCTCTGATATTTGTTTTATGGACTTAAAAGATGGGGGTACCGATATAGACTATAATTATAAAGGCATAATAAAAAAAATAAATATTGATGGTTCAGATTTTAAATTTGAAATAATAAAAGATTTTGGTGTCGAAGATGTTTTTTTGAATTATCCAGATTTAAAAAAACAATTCTTGTTTAACCGCTCAGACGACATTGTTGCATCTATAAATGCAAAAGATTTTATAAAAGATATTATCATAAATGACAATGCTCAATCTTATCTTACCTCTGACGAAGCTAGGTCGTTTGAAGATAAATACAGTAGATCTTATTCTTTAGAAAATGTTACTTCAGGTTACATCGTTAGGCAGTATTTGGGAGAGCTGCCTATCTTAGAGTCGAGATTCACTTGTAATGTTGTTTTTAATAACAGAGATGAAGCTTTAAACACCATAAATAATATAGCAGCAATATTTAGAGGTCTAACTTATTGGAGTGAAGGTTTACTCTTTCCCTCTGTGGATAAGCCTAAAGATGCAGTTTTAATGTTTAACAATTCAAACGTTTCATCTGGAACATTTGCTTACACGGGTAGCGCAAAAACATCAAGAACTTCTAGTGTAGTAGTTAGATATAATGATGCTAATGATAATTTTAAAGTTAAAGTCGCTTATGCTGAAGATTTTCCTGCATTAAGAGAGTTTGGGTATAACGAGCAAGAAGTTGTTGCTATAGGTACTACATCTGCAAGTCAAGCAAAAAGAATTGCTAAATGGATTTTATATACTAATCAAACTGAAACAGATGTGGTGCAGTTTTCAACTAGTCAGGAAGGGGGCTTTTTATTGCCGGGAGACATAATACTTATTCAGGATAATTTTAAAACTGTCAAAAGGTATGGCGGCAG
>Ga0222718_10004669_pt1 | contig 11307 bp, 10 predicted proteins | sample C33_27DmetaG_FD_165045 | JGI IMG/M metagenome (GOLD analysis project Ga0222718, IMG submission 165045) | Estuarine water microbial communities from San Francisco Bay, California, United States - C33_27D | ecosystem: Environmental > Aquatic > Marine > Unclassified | place: USA: California... | reverse complement strand
TGAGGGACAGTTAGTATAACATAGCGACAGTGTTTTGGGTTTTTCGATGTTATCCTTAAGACCGCATAGCGGTTGCCCTTAAAGAAATTGCGGCTCTTCTAACCTACAGGAGTGACAAAACGGCCTTGTTATATTTTGCAGAATAAAAAAATGCTAGTAAAAAAAATATATCCCACAGAGTATCCCGGCTATTATGTCACCGAAACCGGCCATGTATTTCGAGATGGTGTAAAAAAATCCGAGGAAAAATTTGTAGAGATAAAACCGTTTCTCCGAGGTGGTGCCGGAGTTTCTAATAAGCAATATCCCTCTGTAAATATCTCGATAAAAAACTCCGAGGGTAGGACATTATATCAGAGGAAGGAGTATGTACATAGAATGGTCGCTGAAGCCCTGGTAGACAACCCTCACAGGTACACAGAGGTTGATCACATAGATAGAGACAAACTCAATAATTGTGTAGACAATCTGAGATGGTGTGATAGGAAGACCAATCTCAGAGATCAACCTAGAATTAACGGGAGGTATTATAAGGTATGAATAGTTCAGAAGTTTATCACATTTATCTAAAGGATAGTTGTATTCTTCCATGTCTATCGAAGGAGAAATTTAAAACGAATTGGGAGTGTTTGAATATGATGGTAGGGTTTATGAAGACTGATTACGTGGCGGAAGACCTGTCATATGAAGTAGTAAAACCACTACAATCAAATGAAGACCAATCCTATTGACAGACACTAAATATCGAAGTATAATAAAAATTGAACTGGAGTGACATTACAGCATGGCTAAGGGATTTACAGTCAAAGCATCAACACCTAAAGCAAAAGAGCAAGGTCCTGAGTGGGATTATGATGCAATCAAAGAAAGAATGAGAGGTAAGGCAATTGTCTTTTGTCTACCTGGAAGGGGATGTAGTTATGCATTCATGAAGAATTTTGTACAATTATGTTTTGATCTTGTACAAAACCAGATGAGTATTCAGATTAGTCAGGATTACTCAAGCATGGTGAATTTCGCACGATGTAAGTGTCTCGGCGCCAATGTATTGAGAGGGCCTGACCAAATTCCATGGGATGGTAAGTTAAATTATGATTATCAGTTATGGATTGACTCAGATATTATTTTCAACACCGAGAAGTTTTGGCAATTATGTGATGTAGCGTTAGATGCTGATGGGACCGAGAGACCTATTAGTGCGGGGTGGTATTCAACTGAGGATGGACGGACAACCTCTGTTGCACATTGGTTAGAAGAAGATGACTTCCGTAATAATGGTGGAGTGATGAATCACGAGATGGTTGATGGTATTAGTAAGCGTAAGAAGCCATTTACTGTAGACTATACTGGATTCGGATGGGTATTAATTCAGAAGGGTGTCTTTGAGAATAAGGGTATGACATATCCATGGTTTGCTCCAAAGATGCAAGTATTTGAGAGTGGTGCCGTACAGGATATGTGTGGAGAGGATGTAAGTTTCTGTCTTGATGCTATTGAATCAGGATATGAGATTTGGTGTGATCCACGTATTCGTGTTGGTCATGAGAAAACCCGAGTTATCTAAGGTACGAATGGCTAATCAATTTAAAGTTGATCAATCAAGGGAATTTGCTTCAAAGATGACATTAATTACTGATGTAAGTAGTGAGAAGTATTTGAAGCAATACCGACAACATCTACAAAACCAAGTTCAATTAGAATCAATTTATAAGGAGAACTAAATTATGGCAAAGATTCGAAAGTCTCTATTGGGACAAACGATGATTGAATCTCAACCAAAGAAAACCCGACAAGGTTGTGGTGCTCATACTAAGTACGCAGCAAGTAGTCGTAATGGCAAAAGGAAACGTTATCGTGGACAAGGAAGAGGTTAATGGGACGTTGGACACATAAAAATGGCAAATCCGCGCCAGACAAACGTTGTAAAAACATTTCGACTCCTAAAAAATCTGCCAAACCTAAGAAAAAAAAATAAGTTGTTTGATTGCAAATCTTCAATCACATGAAGTATAGATTCATAATGAATATCTAACGAATCATCAAAGTGGACAAGGAAGAGGATAGGTATAGTACAGAATATGAATGGGTATCAACTCATTCATATGATCTGTGGGTATACAATAAGTTACAAGTAAGTCGGGTATTAGGATATGAGTGTGGACCAGCTGGTCTCACCGTACCTAGACCCGATTTTTATATTGTTCGACCATGTATCAATTTCATGGGTATGAGTCGTCATGCTCGTATTGAATATCTTGAAGGTGATACTGAACATTTACATCCAGCTGAGTTTTGGTGTGAAGTATTTGAAGGAGAACATATATCAGTTGATTATTACAAGGGACAACAGGAGTTAACTGTAAAGGGTGTGAGAGACCCCCAGGACCCTCTGTATAAGTGGAAGAAGTGGTATAAGGTAGATAGAGTGATACCATTACCCAAAGTGTTTAAAGAAGTTAGTCAGAGATATGATTGGTTAAATTGTGAGTATATTGATGGCAAGCTAATTGAGATACATTTAAGAGGTAATCCTAATTTTAATTATGGTGGTGAGTCAATTACTCCGGTATGGGAAGGAGATGATGTATCTGACTACATAGAACAAAGTAACTATAAGAGATTGGGGTTTATTATAGATGGATAAGAATTTTTTAAGAGAGATTAATCACGATCAGAAGACACCAAAGAATACGAAGAAGGTTCGTGAGGATGGATTCTATGAAGCGAGTGAAGCTGATTATAAAGACTTCTGGGAGAATGAAGACACCACAGATAACAAGCAGACATTGATTGATTAAAAGTTTAGGTTTGGTGTAATAAATAACTCATAATTGTTGTGGAAACATTACGTGCCTGTCCAAAGAGTCAGTCAAGGTTTTAGAGATGTAAGTGCATCATTCAAGATCAACCCGTTAAATCTCGATTTAATTGCGTTGAGAAACGAGAATGCTATTGCACGATCAATTCGTAACTTAATTTTTACGTTACCTGGCGAGAAACCATTTCAACCTAATGTTGGTTGTAATGTAACTAAACTCCTCTTTGAGAATTTAGATAGACTTACCGCCAGTTCAATTGAATCTGAAATTAGGAACACAGTTAACAACTTTGAACCTAGAGTCCGTTTAAGAACTGTTATCGTCAATCCAAATTTTGATGATAATATCTTTGAAGTAACTCTTAAGTATGACATCGTAGGTATCGATCTTCCTCGACAACAATTATTATTCGCATTACAGCCCACTAGGTAAATGCCCTTAGTCAATTTTAGCAACTTAGATTTTGATCAGATAAAGACTTCTATCAAGGATTATCTCCGTGCGAATTCAAATTTCACGGACTATGACTTTGAGGGATCTAATCTATCAACTATTCTAGATACGTTAGCTTACAACACGTATATAACCTCATATAATGCCAATATGGTATCTAATGAGGTATTCATTGATAGTGCCACCTTAAGAGAGAATGTGGTATCTCTCGCACGCAATATAGGGTATGTACCGAGATCCAAGAAAGCTTCTGTCGCAACAGTTTCCTTTACAGTCAACGTTTCAAACACCACAGCTGTAGCAGTCACACTTAAGGCCGGTGCAGTAATGGCATCTAGGTCAGTTGGTGTGAATAGTACGAAGAATTTTATATTTTCAATACCAAACGATATTACAGTTCCAGTGAACTCTTCTGGATTTGCAGACTTCTATAATATCGAGATATATGAAGGAACATATGTTACACAAACATTTACTGTTAATAGTGTGAATGTAAATCAGAAATTTGTATTACCTAACTCTGGTATTGATACTGATTTGTTATCTGTTGTTGTAAGAGATACACAGGAATCAACAGTAACTAGAAAGTTTGAACTATTCAATAGTTTGTTTGATGTCACAGCATCTACTAGAGCATACTTTATTCAAGAGATTAGTCAAGAAAGATACGAACTATTATTTGGTGATGGAATATTCGGTGTCAAGTTAGATAATGACAATGTTGTTGAAGCAAGTTATATTATTACTAATGGTCAATCAGCTAACAATATTAACAAATTTGCATTTATAGGTAATCTAAAATCTAGTTCTGGAGATACGATTAGTTCTGGGGTGTCTATTGTAACTACTGAAGCATCTTCTGGTGGTGGTAAACAAATCGAATCTATTGATTCTGTCAAGAAGTATGCTCCTCAAATTTACGCATCACAAAATAGAGCTGTTACTGCTGCTGATTATGAAGCACTGATTCCACAGATTTATCCTGAAGCAGAATCGGTTTCAGCTTTTGGTGGTGAGGATTTGACTCCACCTTCATATGGTAAGGTATTTGTAAGTATCAAACCATATAATGGTGTCTTCTTATCGAGTGCTATCAAACAAAACTTACAGCAACAGATGAGGAAATACTCTGTTGCTGGTATTTTATCTGAGATTGTTGACCTAAAGTATCTGTATATCGAACCAAACTGTAAAGTATACTACGATTCGAATCTGGCACCAACTGCATCATTCGTTCAAAACCTAGCTACAACTAATATTGTCAAGTATTCTGAGTCATCGGATGTCAATAAGTTTGGTGGAAGATTTAAATACTCCAAATTTCAAAAAGTGATTGATCAAAGTCACGAATCAATCATGTCAAACATTACTAATATTGATGTTAGAAGAGATATTAATGCTCAACTGAATACTTTTGCTGAGTATGAATTGTGCTTCGGTAATCGGTTCTATATAAGAAACCATGGACATGGTGCAAACTTCAATGGAAATCTCGTTGGGTACAATATTAAATCATCCGGTTTTACTGTCAGTGGTATTAGTGGAACTGTATACCTTGGTGATAGTCCAGTTGGTAACTTAAGTACGGGAACTGTATTTCTATTCAAACTGAAATCTTCGTCAGAACCATATATCGTCAGACAGAATGTAGGTACAATTGATTATGAAAAGGGTGAGATTAGACTTAACCCAATTAATATCATATCAACATTGGTGAATAGGGGAACTCCTTTGATCGAAGTTTCTGCATGTCCGTACTCAAATGATGTGATTGGTCTTCAAGATCTCTATCTACAATTGGATGTAAATAATACAGTAGTTAACGTTGTTGCTGACAATATTTCTTCTGGAAATGATGTTTCAGGGACCAACTACATTGTTTCTTCTAGTTATGGCTCTAACATTTTGGTTAGAGGGAAGTCCATATTTGAAAATGAAGTAGATCCTATGTCTACACCAACTACTCCTTCTAATACAATCATATTAGCAGGTGGATCAACTACTACAAGTGGAAGACCCAGATTATCATCATCATCATCTTACTAATAAGAAGTCAGAATACAAATGACAGTAGATAGAGTTAAATTTCAAGAAATCGTTGAAAGTCAACTCCCTAGGTATGTTAGGGAAGACTTTCCACTACTAAGCGATTTCATTAAACAATATTACATCTCTCAAGAATTTGAAAGTGGTCCTATTGATGTCCTCAATAATATTGATCAATACGTAAAAGTAGATCAATTATGTGACATTGTTGATTCTACTAAACTTACTAGTTCATTAAATTCTGTTGATACTACTATCGTTGTAAGTTCTACTGAAGGATTTTCAGACAACAATGGTATCATTCAAATTGATAACGAAATTATATTATATCAATCCAAAACTTCGACTACATTTGTAGAATGTTCTAGAGGTTTTAGTGGAGTTACAACATATATTACTTCTGGTTCACCCGATGAACTGACATTTTCTTCAACAATTGCGGAATCTCACACCACCGGTGCGACTGTTAAGAATTTAAATATACTTTTCCTCAAAGAATTTCTCACTAAACTCAAAAGACAGGTAACTCCAGGGTTTACTGATAGAAATTTCTATACAGGATTGAATAAAAGAAACTTTATAATCAACTCTGATAGTTTTTATAAGTCAAAAGGTACTGAACAATCTTACGAAATACTCTTCCGAGCACTATATGGGGAAGATGTAGAACTTATTCGTCCATCAAGATTTCTTTTAACACCATCTAACGCAAATTATAAGGTCACTAAAGACTTTATTGTAGAACAACTTCAAGGTGATCCTCTTGATTTGAAGAATCTTACGATATATCAGGACCTAACTGGTGCAAGAGGATCTGTTACTAATGTTCAGCAGATACCTTATGAGAATTTTCAGTTCTATCAGATCAGTATTGACTCAGGTTTTGCCCGAGATAGTGATGTAAGTGGTTCTATCTACGGACAATTCAAGCCAAATCCACTCACAAAAGTCCTAAATGAAGTAAGTGTTGGTTCAACTATCATTGATGTTGACTCTACAATCGGATTTCCCGAGTTTGGTAGTCTTAGTGTACTTGATATTGATGATAACGAGGTATCAATTGCATATAGCGGTAAGACTTTAAACCAATTTTTCAACACAAGTGGTGTTATTGGCGAAATTGCAAAGAAAACTGACATAACTTTAGACACGTATTCATATGCATACGTTGGTATTGACACTAATCAACAGATAAGAGTCAGATTTACTGCCGCAGTGAAGGATTTTATCCCCAATGGTCCCAATTATTACTACAAACCACATGATACTGTAGAACTGAAGTCTCTTGGATGGGAATCTGACACGAAAAAGTCAAATAATTACGTCTTAAATGTAAAAACTAACTGGGATGTTATAGAATCTAGTGTTATCGATGCAAATGCCTTTGTATATGAGTTCGAATTTGCAAAAGACCACTTTTTAAGAGAGGGTTATACCGTAAGATATGAAAATTTAGACGGAACTTACTCTATTTTTGGCACAGTTTCCAGAGTTCTTTCTTCACAAAAAATTAGAGTAACTTTTTCACAGCAAATTAACCTAAAAGGGCAGTTTGTAATTGAAAATCAGACATTGAAAGGTGAGTCTCAGGCATATCCTTACTTGAATAGTTATATTGCTAACGTTCAAAACACATATTCTAAGTATAATGATGATCTAATCATTGCATCCAACTCTATTGCAAAGTATAATGACATTGAAACTGATCCATACGATAAAAAAATAACTTTTAGTGCAAATCTTCTTTCGACAGATGAACTAAAATTACCAGTTAACCCCACATCAAGACCTGATCATGGGTATTATACTGGTGATGCAGTATATTTTACCTCCGCCGGAAATGGTTTTGAGGATATGCCATCCGCATCGTATTTTGTTTTTAGAGTTGATGAGGAGACTATTAAACTTTCTAGAAGTAAAGCTGACCTATCTAGAAAAATTTATATCACATTTAATGGTTCTGTAGTTGATGCGTCTCTTGCATATCTAGATTTCTATAATAAGAGCATCGAACCTCAAGGTCTGTATAGACAGATTTTAAAACCAATCAACGATGACAAGAATTATAACACTAGAGCCGGTCATACCGGTATGTTTGTTAATGGTGTTGAACTATTAAACTACAAAGCACAAAGTAGTGTTTATTATGGAGCAATCAATAATTTGTCTATGACTGCCGGTGGTGGTGGATATGACATTATCAGTCCACCATTATTGACAATTAAGGATGAAGTTGGATATGGTGCTACGGGATTCTGTAATGTAAAGGGGTCACTTATAAGACTTGATGTAATAGATCCTGGTCTTGGTTATTACGAACCTCCCACAATCTCTATCAGTGGTGGTAATGGGTCTGGTGCCCAAGCCGAACCAAGAATGATTTCGATCAAACATGAAAATTCATTCTTTTCAGACTTTCCATCTCAAGTTGATCTTGTTAATAATACGATCAATTTCCCAAGTGACCATAAGTTTTTGGATGGTGAAGAGATAATCTATGAACCAAGAGGAACCGAGATCATTACGGGACTTTCTACCGGGGGTTCTTACTATGCTAGAGTTGTTAGTCAAACTGGAATTAAACTTCATATTACTGAAGGTGATGCATTTGTTGGTATTAATACTGTCAATCTTACCAAATATGGTTCCGGTACACAATACTTTGTTGCATCAGATCTAAAACAGGTTGTATCTTCTGTCGTAATTACTGATCCAGGACAAAATTATGAGAACAAGAGAAGAACAATTCCTGCGGTAGGTGTTAATACAGTATCTAATCAAGTAGAAATTGTAAATCATGGTTATGAATCAAAAGAAATTGTAAGGTATACAAGACCCGAGACTGGAGATAGGGTTATTGGTTTAACAGAAACCACCGATTACTATGTCGTTAAAGTTAATGACGATGCGTTCTCATTGACAAAGGTTGGAGTAGATCCCGTTGCAACAGATTATTACTTTGACAATGGTATTATTATTAACTTTAGTAATGAAGGTTTGGGTTCTTTCAATTACCCACCGATTGTTGTAACAGTTGAAGGTGCTGCAGCATCTTACGATAAGACATTTGTTGAAGATTATCAGGAACTTTTTATAATTGAATCCCCGATTGAAGAAAATATTACGACTCCTGTATTCGTTCTTGCATGGACAGATACTGAAGCCGAGATTACAAATAATAGTACGGTAACAGACGAATTCTATGTGGAGGTAAATGAGGGTTCTAACTGGTTGATTAGTGATGATCCGTTTATTGGTAACATTCTTTTGTATGATGCCAAACTCCAACCAGTTTTTAGAGGTTCTATTGAGACTATCGATTTAACTTCAAATGGTGTTGGTTATGGTTCTTCGGATATTGTAGATTTTGTAAGACAACCAGAAATTACATTTGATGCTGGGGTTAATGCAAAATTGACTCCCATCATCAATAATGGTGAAATTGTAGAAGTTGTTGTTAATACTCCAGGTAGTGGATATAATTCTCCACCAGATTTGCAGATTGTTAGTGAGACTGGTAACTATGCTGTTCTAATTCCAATTATTGAAAATGGTTCTATTAAGAATATAATCATATCAAAAGGTGGTATTGGTTATGTTGCAGGAAAGACTAATGTCAATATAGTACCATCTGGTGGTGGTGCTAGAGTAAATGCAAATATTCAAGCTTGGAATGTAAATCTATTTGAAAAGAACTTCAATAATATACTCGATGATGATGGTGTTATTGAAGAGAATCTTTCTAATGAGTCACTAGAGTATTGTGCGACATATCTACCCAGACCTCTTCGTAGAACTTTGAATGTAATTAATGGTTTTGATAAAAATAATGAACTATATGGTACTTTTGACTTAAGTTTTGATCCACAAACTGGTGGAGAAGTTAATAACACCTATCACTCACCTATTGTTGGATGGGCGTATGATGGAAATCCAATTTATGGACCATACGGATTTAAGAATATTGATGGTACTGGTGATATTTCACGAATGAAATCTGGCTATAAATTGCAGAGAGTTCAAAAGGGTAGACCTCCATATGGTTCATTCCCTAATGGTTTCTTCACTAATGACTATATCTTTAGTGGAGATGGTGATTTAGATATTCATAATGGAAGATTCTGTGTAACACCTGATTATCCAAATGGAATATATGCATACTTCTGTACTATCTCTGAAGGAAATGACTCTAGTGGACCATTTAACAACTACAGGAGACCTGTATTCCCTTATGCAATTGGTGACACATATAAGTCAACACCTATTCCATTCAACTTCTTAGCAAGATCTAATCAGACTGATTACGATATTGAAGGTAAAGGTTGGTTTAGAAATACCAAGTATTACTATACGAATGGTGGACAGAGTGGATATGATTATATCTTCAACTCTAACACGGTAAGAAAACAGACTATTGATGTTACTGCAACATCTTCAGGAAGTATTGACACAGTTACAATCTTTGATCAAGGTAGTGGTTACCGAGTTAATGATAAGGTTATATTTAATAACACTAAAACTGGTGGTAGTAACTTAAATGTTAAGGTTTCTCAGGTTGGTGGTAAAAAGGTAGATGCGGTAAGTCTTGCAACAACTTCTATTGAAGATGTTGAGATTTATTCAAATACTAGTTCTAATCAATTTATTGGTCTGACTTCGGCACCACATAATTTCCTTCCAGGTAACATCATCTATATCGATGGTCTTTCTGAGACCTATAAGAACCTACAGGGTTCGTACAGTGTTGGTGTAAGTAGTGACAGATGGTATACTTCATTAGGTATCTCTACAGGCCCTGTAACGGGTATTGTGACCTATGTGTATGTTTCTGGTTCACTTGATGAATCTATTATAGCACCAGATGATATTTTAAGAATTGAATCTGAAAAACTTAAGGTTCTAAACATCGATAAACTTTCGAGTAGAATTCGTGTTTTAAGAGGTTATGACAATACTTTTGCTGTTGTACATAGTGCAGGTACATTAGTTCGAAATGATCCTAGAAAACTATCATTTACTGCAACAGGTATTGTTACTACAAAAGAATTAATAACGAATAGACAACTTTATTTTGAACCAAACGAGGCAATAGGTCTTGGTACCGAAACTGTTGGTACTGCAACAACATTAGTTTTTGCTAATCCAGGTGTAGGTCAGACTCAACAGAGAGTTGATCAACAACAAATCTACATCCCAGATCATAGATTGGGATTGAACACCCCTATCGTCTATTATACTAATGGTGGAACGACTATTAGTGCATGGAGTGGTATTACTAGTTCTAATATATTCCCACTAGAATCGAACAGAAATCTTTTTGCAGTTCCCATTAATAAGGACATAGTTGGTATTGCAACAGTTCGTGTTGGTATTGATAGTATCTCTGGAAAATATGTAGGGGTTAATAGTGAGACAGGTGGTCTTCTTTACTTTACTACTTCGGTTGGTCTCGGCAGTTACCATAGTTTTAAAACTAATATTCCGTCAGTATTGAGTACTAGATTCTCTAAAAATGTTGTTACTGTTTCTACCGCAAGTACTCATGGTATAAAGCCTGGTGATAGAATTACCAATAATGTAAACCCAACTACGACTACCGAAATATCGGTCATTTATGATGATTACAATCGAAGAATGTTATTTGATCCTGATACCATTGAACCAGTAGGAATTAATACGGTATTTGATACTTTTACTGTTCCAAAGAATAAGTATCAGATCGGTGATAAGGTTGTCTACAGTTCGGTAATACCTGATCCCAGTCTTTCTAACAAAGGTCTTTACTATGTCTATGTCTTTAAGAATGATCAGATTAAACTTGTTGAGTATGCTTCAGAATTAGGAAAAGAAAACCCAACATTTGTCAATATTGGAACCGCACACACAACAACAATCTCTAGGATTAACCCTGCAATCAAAGTTCAAAAAAATCAGAATTTGAAATTTAATCTTTCTGATAATTCTTTGTCGTTTACTAATGCTGGTGCTA
>Ga0222718_10004667_pt1 | contig 11308 bp, 11 predicted proteins | sample C33_27DmetaG_FD_165045 | JGI IMG/M metagenome (GOLD analysis project Ga0222718, IMG submission 165045) | Estuarine water microbial communities from San Francisco Bay, California, United States - C33_27D | ecosystem: Environmental > Aquatic > Marine > Unclassified | place: USA: California... | reverse complement strand
GAGACGAGTGGGATCCGGGTGTACCCGCGGCGTTGACCGTCGAGCACGGCGATCGGTCGCACCACATCGCACTCGATACCGGTCTCCTCCTTCACTTCCTTCACCACGACCTCTGCGGGTGAGTAGCCAATGTCGGCCCAGCCGGTCGGGTAGAGCCACACCCCGGAATCAGCTCGCTGCACCATCAGGAGTTCACCATCGTCGTTCCCCACGACCGCCCCGACAGTGATCTTCGGCGTCTGATAGCCGGCAACGCCGCTACCGATGCGGTCGAGCCACTCCTGGACCTGTCGGCTCGGATCGAGGCCACCCGACACATGAGATCGAATGTCGGCTGCGATCTCCAGTACCTGCTCGAAACGTTCCCGCTCGTACAAGTTCTCGGTGAAACCGAGGCCGGTGATCGCCGTAGCTGACAACGCCTCCGCCCAACGCAACAACTCTCGTTCGTTGGCAGGGTGGTCGGTCATGGAGATCGTGGCAGCGAATCAGGCGTCGGCGCCGATGGCCGACAGTACGGCGAGTTCAATCTCCGCAAGGTAGTCGGGATCGGTGACCTTCGCGCCGCTCGGACCTCGCACATAGAAGGTGTCGACCACGTCGGCGCCGAGGGTCTGAACCTTCGCTCGGGTGATGTCGAGGTCGAGCTCGACGAACGCCCGGGTGACTCGGTACAAGAACCCGATCGAGTCAGGCCCGCGTACCTCGAGCACCGTTGCGATCGCAGAGATGTCGTTGTCGACGATCACCTGGGGGTCGGCCGGCCGCGCCGTCGTCACCCGCTGGAAGCGATACGACTTGGCCCGACGAAGAAGCCGGGCCGTGATAGCGAGTTCGCGACGAAGCGCCCGATCGATATCGCGCGAGACGGCCTCGGGCCGCTCGTGCAACGCAACACCTCCCTCGACGCGGATCTCGTCGATCGCCATATCACCCGAAGTCGTGAGGTTGGCATCGAGGATGCCGATGCCGTGCAGTGCCAGCGCGCCCGCCACCCGACTAAAAACACCCGGTCGATCAGGAGTGACAATCGTGATGACGTTGCCCTCGATCTGCACCAGCTGTTCGCCCAATGACGCCCGTTCGAGCAGCTCGTCCGACGGGAAATTCGATTCCGCATGTTCCTCATGTTCACCGCGCAGATGGGCAACGACTCGGGCTGCGAGTTCGTTGACCAGTTCGGCCTTCCAACCACCCCACGCCGACCTGCTCGTGGCGATCGAATCGGCCTCGGTCAGAGCGGCGAGCAGTTCGATGGTGCCGACCGAGCCGACCGCATCGGCAACGGCAGTAATCGTGCCGATGTCGTCGAGATCGCGACGAGAGGCAATGTCGGGCAACAGCAGATGATGACGAACCAACGCCTCCAGGATCTCGATGTCCTCAGGCGGGTACCCCATCCGCATAGCGATCGTGTTGACCAGCCCGACCCCAACCTCGCTGTGGTCGCCGGGATATCCCTTCCCGATGTCGTGGAACAGTCCACCGAGCACCAGCAGATCGGGCCGTTCGACCCGGTCGACGAGTTCGGCAGCCTCCGCTGCAGCCTCGAGCAGATGACGATCGACCGTAAAACGGTGATAGGCGTTGCGCTGCGGCCGGTGGCGATTGGGCGCCCATTCGGGGATGAGCCGGGTGACGAGGTCAACCTGATCGAGCGCCTCCACCACACGAATCATCTCGTGGCCAGTGAGCAGCAGGTCGACGAAGAGGTCTCGGGCCTCGTCGGGCCACGGGTCCGGCAGCGCAGCGCCTTCCTCGGCGATGCGATCGAGTACGTCTCGCTCGATGAACGCGTCGTGCTGCGCCGCATAGAGCGCGATTCGCAGCGGCATGACCGGGTCGCTGGCATCAGCATCGGCATCGAGCCGCACCGTGTCGTCTGCGAGCTGAATGCCGTGCCCGAGCGCCCGGGTCTTTCGCAGTCGGCGGCGCCGTTGGCCCCGAAGATGGATGCGATGCAACACCGCATCCTGGATGCCCTGCACGGTGCGGCCCGCAGTGGTCACGTCGGCCATGAGGTCATCGGCATCGCCGTAGCCGAGACGATCAGCGATCTCGTCCTGTTCCTGCAACAGCAGTTGGTTGTTGGCCCGACCCGTCGACCGATGGAGCTCGATACGCGCCGACAACAAGACGTGATGGGGCGAGTCAAGCGCCTGACGCTCGCTGTCTTCGAGAAGTTCAGCATCGGCGAGATCGATCCACCGAAGCGTGTGGAGGTCGCGCAGGCCGCCCTGGGAGAGCTTGAGGTCGGGTTCGAGGAGGAAGGCGAGCTCACCAGACGATGCGTGCCGTTCACGACATCGCACGGTCAGTTGGTCGAGCATGCCGTCGCGGTTTTCTCTCCACTGCTGGAGCGCGCGTCGCCTGAGGTCGTCGACGAGGACTTCGCTGCCACCGAGGCAGCGAATTTCAAGGAGCGATGTCGCCGTGTCGAGGTCATCCGCAGCCAGATCGAGAGCCTCATCGACCGTGCGAACGGCATGGCCGAGCTTCATCCCCGAATCCCAGATCGGATACCAAATGCGCTCGGCGACCCCGGCAGCCGAGCCCTCGAACTGGCACACGAGCAACAAGTCGAGATCGGAACCGGGACTGAGGTCACCGCGGCCGTATCCCCCGACAGCAGCAAGCGCAAAGCCGGGCAGATCACCAACTTCGTCGATCACCGACGCAAGCCAGCTGTCGACCTCAGCGGTGTACGCCTCCGCCAACGCCGTCCCGACCAGAGAACGGTCGGCGACGACGGCGGCGGTTGCGGGGATGGTGTTCATCGTTCAACAGACCCGCCGACAGCGCACACCGCCGAGGGTACCGGCTGGCGATCAATCGACGTAGGCCGTCTCGGCATGCTGGGTCTGGTCGAGGCCGGCGACCTCGTCATCATCGCTCACCCGAATGCCGATGACGTTGTCGAGCACCTTGGCGATGGCGAAGGTGACAACAAACGAGAAGGCGATGACCGAGACGATCGCGATGAGCTGGCTCACCACGAGGGCCGCGTCACCGAAGAACGCACCATCGACGCCGCCGATGCTCGCATCGGCGAAGAAGCCGAGCAGCAAACCACCAACGATGCCGCCAACCATGTGGATGCCGACGACGTCGAGACTGTCGTCGTAGCCGTACCGGGTCTTTAGCTGGATTGCGTAGTAGCAGCAGACCGAGGCGAGGGAACCGAAGATAATCGGCGAGAGCCCGCCAACGAAGCCCGCAGCCGGGGTGATCGCGACGAGGCCTGCGACCACACCGGAGGCACCGCCGAGGGTCGTGGCGTGACCGTCACGAATTCGCTCGATCAGCAGCCAAGCGATCATGCCCGCAGCACCGGCGACGAAGGTGTTGAGGACAGCCTGGGCTGCTACACCATCGGCGGCGAAGGCCGAACCGCCGTTGAACCCGAACCACCCGAACCAAAGGATGCCTGCCCCCAGCATCACGAACGGCAGGTTGTGGGGCGGCATCGCCGTACTCGGCCAACCCACCCGCTTGCCAAGCACCAAAACCAGCGCAAGCGACGCGACACCGGCATTGATATGGATGGCGGTGCCACCGGCGAAGTCGATGGCGGCCGGGTCGAGCTTGCTGTGATGCCAGCCGTAATAGACCCAGTAGAAGACCGGGGTGTAGACGAGGAGGCTCCAGACGGGGACGAAGACGACCCACGCCGAGAACTTCATCCGATCGGCGACGGCGCCGGCGATAAGCGCCGGTGTGATCGCGGCGAACGTCATCGAGAAGGCGACGGCGATCAGCGCATCGGTGCCCTTGACATCGGAGAGCCCAAGCGCATCGAGGTTGCCGATGAATGCCTCCAGGCCCTCACCATCGCCGCTGTTGCCCAACGAGAACGTGAGCAGCACCCAGAGCAGCGGCACGATACCGAGACAATACGTGTTCATGTTCAGCATGTTCAGAACATTCTTCGAACGGACCATGCCCCCGTAGAACAAGGCCAGACCCGGCACCATGAACAGCACGAGTGCAGTGCTGATCAACATCCAGGCGGTGTTGCCTTCCATTGACTTCCTCCAGTCCTTCGCCCCGCAGCTAGCCCAGGGACTGACCGCACGGTAAAGATCGAAGGTTTCTAGATTGTTTCTGGAGGCTGATCGGTCTGTTACCGACCCGGGGCCGTCTCAGCCCAGCAGCTCCGCGGCGCGGCGAAAGACGATCGAGCGCGCAAGCGCATCGGCACAACCTGCTTCCCTGGCCGCCGAGAGCGCGTCGTCATCCACGTGCGCGCCATAGGCGATGACGGTGCGACCATCAGCCACGATCGCAGCCAGATCGAGACCGAGTGCAAGGTCGACCAGTACCAAGGTGGCATCGGTGAGCGCGTCGTCCGTGGCCGACCGCACGATGGTGACCCCAGGAGCAGCCGATCGAAAGCGGCTGCCATCCATCAGGTCTCGGGTGATGACGACCTTCTCAGCCATCGCCAACCTCGCGACGACGTCGGAGGTGAACGTGAGCCCTGGCTGCGCCCCACAACAGCCCCGGTTCGTGGAGGGAGGGGTCGATATCGCTGAAGGCTGCCGGGCCGAGTCCGAACGGGTCATTCGGGAACTGCCGCTCCTGGAACTCGTCCCTCGGCGGGCGGGGCGATCCCCATGCTTCCAGGCACCTGGTCATTGCGCCGACGCCGGCCCTGAGCGACGCCAGCGGAGAGCCCACAGCCGCGTCGACATCAGCGGCGAGGAGCACTCGAAGCGATGGCATGACCACGGCGGCGGTCTCGACCGCAACACCGGATGCGGTCACCGGGTCGAACGCTGCGCCACCCCTCGCTCGAAGCGAACGCTCGACCCAGTCCGGGATCGCAGCCTCAACGCGATCGGCAAGGTCGAACGCAAACGCAGCGAGGCGCGCCTCGTCGTCTGCGAGCGTCACTTCGGGCTGCGCGTCCACGCCGTCAGACTACGGTGACGCCGATGCCACTCACCCTCGACGACCGCGACCAAGCGCTTCTCAACGGCGATGGCGGTCCAGCCGCCGCCCTCGCAATGCGCATCGTCAGCCGGACCGCCGAAGTGATGCGAGCAGAGCGACTTGTCGACATCACCGGTGCCCACATCGACTCGTGCCTGTACAACGGCCAGGCGAGCGTCGACTTTCCCAAGCGCCTCGCCGACGGTGGCGCTCAGGTCGTCGTGCCCGCGACCCTCAACGTCAGTTCACTCGACCTGATCCACCCCGAACTCTTTCGAGGTGACACCCACACCGCTTCGCAAGGGCGACTGTTGATGGAGCTCTACGAAGGCATGGGCTGCCAGCCGACGTTCACCTGCGCCCCGTACCAACAAGACAACCGACCCAACGTTGGTGAGCACGTTGCATGGGCCGAGTCCAACGCGATCGTGTTCGCCAACTCGGTCCTCGGCGCCCGCACACACCGCTATGGCGATTTCCTCGACATCTCGGCTGCGATCACCGGGCGCGCTCCGCTCGCCGGCCTGCATCTCGACGCCAATCGCCGAGCGACGGTCGTCTTCGATGTGAGCGCTGTGCCCGAGCGACTGATCGCACTCGATGCGTTCTACCCTTTGCTCGGCCACCACATCGGCAAGCGGGTCGGCAAGGCGGTGCCGGTGGTGGTCGGCGCTCCGAACCACGTCGCCGAACATCTCCTCAAGGCCCTCGGCGCTGCCAGCGCAGCTGCCGGCGCAGTCGGCATGTTCCACCTCGTTGGCTCGACCCCGGAGGCACCGACGCTCGATGCCGCGCTCGGCGGCGAGCGCGCCGCCGAGACCTCTGTCGTGACCGCAGCTGACCTCCGACTGGCTCGAGATCAGCTGACCACCTCGACGTCGTCGAAGCTCGGTGTCGTAAGTCTGGGCACGCCGCATTACTCGGTGGCCGAATTCGGACGGGTGGTCGAGGCCCTCGACGGCCGCCGAGTCCATCCGAGTGTTCGGCTCTACATCAATACCGGCCGCAGCGTCGCCAACGAGATCGCACTGCGCGGTTGGATCCCGCTCCTCGAGGCCAGCGGGGTACAGATCGTCACCGACACCTGCACCTACATCACACCGATCATGGAAGATATCGACGGCGTCGCCATGACCGACTCCGCGAAATGGGCCTACTACGCCCCCGGCAATCTGGGCGTCGATGTTGCGTTCGGCTCGGTAGAAGATTGCATCGAATCGGCCGTGCGAGGCGAAATCGTCCGCGACGAAGGCGTGTGGGCCGATGCCTGACGCCGAGCGCGTGTTGATGAGCGGTGAGGCCCGCGGCCCAGTTCTTCATCTCGAGGAGCCGATCAGCTTCTGGGGTGGCCTCGACCCGTGGAGTGGCACCATCATCGACCAGGCCCACCCCCAGGTCGGTGAGTCCATCGTCGGCCGCATCCTGTTGCTGCCGTCGGGGCGAGGCTCAAGCAGCGGTTCGTCGGTTCTGACCGAGGTTCTCCGAGCCGGGATCGGTCCGGCTGGGATCGTAATGCGGCACGCCGACGAGATTCTCGTGATCGGCGCACTCGCCGCCGAGGAGCTCTACGACATCACCGTGCCGATCTTCACGGTCGACGAAGCAACCTACGGCGCCCTCACCGCTGCCGACGCGATCGTGATGGCGCCGGATGGCACAATCACGACCGGCTGACGCAGATAACCATTCGGAGTTCACCGGGTCGACCGCTCCACCGACCGAACCTTGCGAGCTCTCCAGCCAGCCGGCGTCGTCGATCAGCCGAGGGCGAGGCGAGCAGCCGCCAGATCCTCGAGCGCCGTTCCCGCCGACTTGAACATCGTGATCTCGTCGTTGCGGGTGCGGCCCGGATGGGTTCCGGCGACGAGTTCGGCGAGGTCGGCGGCCAGATCGGCTCGGGTGAGGACACCGGACTCGAGAGGCTGCGCGATATCGCCAGCAATGACCGCATCGTCGTAGGTGTCGACGAAAACCGATGCCCGTCGTACGACGTCGTCATCGGCTTCACGCATGGCGCGGTTGAAGCCCCCGATCAGATCGACGTGCGTCCCTTCGCGCAGCAGTGCACCGCGCACGATCGGCTGTGTGGCCCCGGTGACACACGAGATGACGTCGGCGTCGGCCACTGCAGCATCGAGATCCGTGACCACGTCGGCCGACAGCCCTTCTGCAGCCAGCGCATCGACGACCGCTGCCGCCTTCGCTCGGTCGCGCCCCCAGACCCGGATTGAGTCGAAGTCTCGAACCGCAGCATGGGCCTGCGCAGCCATTGGTGCCAGCGCACCCGACCCAACCACCAGCAACGTTCGGGCATCAGGTCGGGCAAGGCGCTTCGCAGCGACCGCCGAGGCCGCTGCGGTGCGGCGAGTGGTCAGCACGTTTGCTTCGCAGGCCCCGACGAGCGATCCCGTCGTACCGTCGAACAGCAATACGCCTGCTTGCACCATCGGGAGCTCCTGCGCACCGTTGTCAGGGAAGACCGTCACCGCCTTCACCCCGATCAACTCCCCAGCGACCCACCCAGGCTTCAAGAGGAACGAAGCATCGTTGCCGTTGCCGTCGGGCACCGTGTGGAGCGTGCGAGCCGGCGAGGTGGCACCCGGCTCGACCATGATCTGCTCAATCGCCTCGATCAGGGCTGGCCACGGCAGCGCTGCTCCGATGTCGGCGTCGGTGAAGAATCTCACCCGTCGTCCCCCCAATGACCCATCGGTGGCTCCGGTGGGTACCAGTCTTCGATTTCGATCCCGAGGCCATCGGCGATCCGATTGGCATACGCGTAGTAGGCCGTCACGTCGCAGATGTCGAGGACATCGCGATCAGTGAAACCGGCAGCTCGCAGTGCGTCGACGTCGGCCTCGACCATTTCGCCCGGCGTCCGCGTGAGCTTGACTGCATAGGTGAGCATTGCCGTCCGCTTGAGGTCGAGCCCGGCGGTCTCCCAACCCTCGTCGATCCGGGCGAGCAGTGCATCGTCTTTGAGAAGTCGGCGCAGACCGCGACGGTGGTGCGTAAGTCAATAGTGACAGTCGTTGATGTCGGAGACGATGTAGGCAATCAACTCTCGTTCGACCTTGCGAAACGTCTTCGTTCCCGCCATCGCCGACCGATACAACGCATCGTGGGCGGCAACGCTCGCTGCGTTGAGCGAATGGACGCTCATGATGTTGTCGATCCGGTTCGCATCGCGGTCCACGACCCGTTCGCGGAGCGGTTCGAGATCGCCACTCCAGTTGTCGTCCGGAACCCGTTCGATCCACGCCATGACCGCTCCTCCTGAAGAACGAGGACGCTAGCGTACGTCGCATGACTCACCCGGACCTCGCAAGGAAGGTCGTCGTCGTCACCGGCGCCGGCAAGGGAATCGGCCAAGCAATCGCAGAACGCTTCGGCTCGGTCGGCTCATCGGTCGTCGTAAACGACGTCGACACGACCACAGCAGAGGGGGTGGCCGCCGGCATCAACGACGCCGGCGGCACCGCGATCGCCGCCCCCGCCGACGTATCCGACAGCGGTCAGGTCGGGGGCATGTTCGACCGCACCGTCGATACCTTCGGCACCGTTGATGTGCTGGTCAACAATGCCGGCCTCGTGAGCCCGATGTTGCACTTCTTTGACGCCGACGAAACGTGGTGGCGGCGGATCATCGACGTGAACCTCACCGGGCACTTCCTGTGCTGTCACGTCGCCGCCCGCATCATGGCCAAGAAGGGCGGGGGCTCAATCATCAATATGAGCTCCGGCGGAGCCACGCGGGCCCATCGAAGCTTCACCGCCTACGACGCAAGCAAGGGTGGTATCGAGGCGCTCACACGCGCGATGGCGCTCGACCTCGGCCCCTACAACGTTCGGGTCAATGCCTTGATGCCCGGCTCGATCGATACCGCCGGCATGGACGAGGAGGCTCGGGCCTACCGAGGCCTCAACATTCCCGCAGGGCGGATCGGCGATCCGTACGACATGACCGGGCCCGCACTGTTCCTCGCCAGTGACGACGCCGCCTACATCACCGGTGACGTCATCAAGGTCGACGGCGGCATGCTCGCCCAGCAGCGATCGGCAACCGTCGACATCGTGCACCCCGACACGTTTCCCGCAGTCGAAGACCTTTAGGCCGTGGGCGCGATCCGTACCGGTGGCCAAATCGTTGTCGACGCCCTCGTCTCCCACGGAGTCACTCACGCCTTCGGCGTACCCGGCGAGAGCTACCTCGCGGTGCTCGATGCCCTTCACGACACCGACATCGACTTCGTCATCTGCCGCCAGGAAGGCGGAGCTGCCTACATGGCCGAAGCCTGGGGCCGACTCACCGGCTCACCCGGTATCTGCATGGTCACCCGCGGGCCGGGAGCAACCAACGCGTCAGCCGGCATCCACGCCGCACGCGAGAACTCCCAACCGATGGTGGTGCTGATCGGGCAGGTCAGTACCCATGAGATTGGGCGTGAAGCCTTTCAAGAGCTCGACTACCAGCGCTTTCTCGGTTCACTCACCAAATGGGTGAACCAAGTCGACCACGTCGACGACCTCGCCGAAACAATGCAGCACGCGTTCAAGATCGCCGTGTCGGGTCGGCCCGGACCAGTAGCAATCGCGCTCCCCGAGGACATGCTTCGGGCATCGACCGCGGCGACTGACGTAACACCACTCGAGATCGAACGCGCAACGCCGACCGACGCCGAGATCGATGCGATCATCGCCGAACTGGAAACAGCCGAACGCCCCGTGATCATCGCCGGCGGTGGTCGCTGGACGCTCGATGCTCGCGTCGACCTCGCCGCGTTTGCCGAGGACAACGACATTCCAGTCGTCGCTGCGTGGCGGTTTCACGACCTCATGGACAACCACAGCGGCCACTTCGTGGGTGAAGCAGGCATCGCGATGGTGGCGGCTGTGCGAGACACGATCCTCGATGCCGATGTCATTGTCGGGCTCGGCATCCGGTTCGGTGAGATGACAACCGCCGCCTGGACCCTGATCGATCTCGACGAGCCCACCCAGCGAATCGTTCACGTACACCCCGAGAGGACCCAGATCGGCCGGATCTACCCGACCACCGTGGGCGTCTGTGGCGACCCATCGGTAACCATTGGCCTCCTCCGCAATCGCACCGTGGCAGGAGCCGAGCAGCGGGCCGAATGGCGGACCACGCGTCGGGCCGCCTTCCTCGACGGCTTCGGAGCGCCACCCCAGCCTGGAGATCTCGACATGGCCGAGGGGATGCGCTGGCTCGAGGCCAACCTCCCCGACGACGTGATCCTCACCAACGGCGCCGGCAACTTCTCGATCTGGAACGGCAAGCTCTTCCGTTACGGCGCCGAAGCGCGTCTCTTGGCCCCCCAGAACGGCACCATGGGCTATGGCCTGCCGGCCGCCATCGCGGCCAAGGCCGCGTACCCCGATCGCACGGTCATCTGTTTCGCCGGCGACGGTGACTTCCAGATGACAATGCAGGAACTGGGAACGGCTCGACAGGCCGGACTCGAACCCATCGTGCTCGTATTCGACAACGCGATGTACGGCACGATCCGAGCCCACCAGGAACGTAGCTATCCCGAGCGAATCAGCGGGACGCCGATCGTCAACCCTGACTTCGTCGCGATCGCCGAGGCCTACGGCATGCACGCCGAGCGGATCGAGCGGACCGAACAGTTCGGCCCGGCGATGAAGCGAGCGATGGCGTCGGGGACCGGCGCACTCCTGCACTTAGTGATGCCGGCTGACCGGCTCACCCCCTGGGCATCCGTCGCCGACGTTTGGCCCGACTGACGCAAGCTGCAGTCGAACTCAGCGTTTGCCGTCGCCGAGATAGCTGGCCCGGAGGTCCGGATTCGCAAGCAGCGCATCGGCGGAATCGTCGAGCACGACTCGGCCGGTCTGGAGCACCCAACCCCGGTCGGCGATTGACAACGCCATGTTGGCGTTCTGTTCCACCATGAAGATCGCGACACCTTCCTCGTGGATCTGCTGGATCAACTCGAAGTTGGTTTGCACCAGTGCGGGGGCCAACCCCATCGACGGCTCATCCATCAGCAACACCCGAGGTTTGGCCATCAGGGCTCGGCCCACGGCCACCATCTGTTGCTCGCCACCTGAGAGGGTGCCCGACTTCTGGTTGAGGCGCTCCTTCACCCGAGGGAACATCTCGTAGATCCGCTCGAGATCGCGTTCGATACCGTCCTTGTCGGTGCGCAGATACGCCCCCAACTGCAGGTTCTCCTTGACCGACAACCGCTTGAAGAGGCGTCGATTCTCGGGAACCATCGTGACGCCCCGCTCGACGCGGTAGGACGTGGGTTTGTCGTTGACCACCTCACCATCGAGCACGACTTCACCCGTCGTCGGAGTGACCATTCCGAGCAGGGTCTTGAGC
>Ga0222718_10004666_pt1 | contig 11309 bp, 22 predicted proteins | sample C33_27DmetaG_FD_165045 | JGI IMG/M metagenome (GOLD analysis project Ga0222718, IMG submission 165045) | Estuarine water microbial communities from San Francisco Bay, California, United States - C33_27D | ecosystem: Environmental > Aquatic > Marine > Unclassified | place: USA: California... | reverse complement strand
CTCGTCGAAGGTATTTCAAAGATAATTTGTAAATTAATTCATCATGATCAACTACATCCATAATCTCACTCCATAGAATTTTCTGATTATTTTTGATATTTTCTTTAAATTGAGGAATTAGTGATTCAGCGATAGATTTGCACTCTTCCATTGTTTTCCCGTTTTTGTAGGCACGAACTCGACGGTCACATGAATCCATAATTAAAAGCCCTTAAAATAGTAAATAAACCTAATTTGAAAAGATTGTAACAAATACAAGGAATAACCAAATTAATGAATGGTAATTAGTTCTGCTCAAGAATATGTCAAATTTTTTATCAATTTGAACATGGGAAATGAGGTAAGTTTGTTACGATTTATCAATAATGAAAAAATGACATTAAAGCAAAAATTGAAAAATAAAATTAATGAAAAAGAGCCAATTGAAAAAGGTATCAATATTTTAGAATCAATAATTAAGGAAATTTCCAAAAATGGAGAACCAAAAGTGTTAAGCAAATATCAAATATCAAATGAGAGAAAACATGGATAAAAATTCAGAAATTATCAGAACAGAAGTTATTAGAATTTTAAATGAAAATGGAAAAATTCGAAGTAATGAATTAGCAAAAAGAGTTATCAAAAAAGTAGGTAATGAAAAAACAGTCTATAGAGAAATAGGTCAATTAGTAGAATCAGGGGAAATTGCACGGACCATACACAGTAGGTCACATATTGAATATGAATTAATTAATTTATACGAATCCGTTAATAATCAATTAAAGAATCTGTATAGTGAAGTAAACTTAATTTTTGAAGAAATAGAAAAATTTGAACAAATTAGTAATGAAAAGGATTTTTCTCAACTTGAGCGCTTAAGAAATACAATTGATCTAATACATGCAATACAATCAGCAGATAGCATCATAAAATTACTATCGTATTATCCCACATTCAAAAAAGATCAGATGTTTTCACAAGTTAAAAGAAGAATTAGTGATTGTTGGGAAAGGATGATGAATAGTATAATACATCAACCTGAAGAAGATTTTTTGAATGAAATAATTAATAATTTGCAAATTGGAAGAAAAAATCAAAATCACGTAAATTAATAATTTTTTAATTTATTCAAAACAATTTTAAAAATTGAGTCATTATCTAACAACACGTAAGGCAGATCATTTTCCTCACAGGCTTGACCACTTTCAGTATCACGAGTAACCAAAATCATATTATTTTCTTTAGCATAATTTATCACCGAATAATCTGTTCTTAATTTGTGGCCATCCATGCGTAATTTTTTAACACTATAAGCATCAAATCCCAATTCCTTAAGTTTCTCATCCCAACCATCATCCATTTCATCAATTAAAATTTTCATATAATCATAAAATTATTTTGCAATATTAGTGTAATACGCACAGTTTTAAAAAATTACAAAATAAATTGAAAAAAGATTTTTTTTATGCTAAATCATGAGAAAAATTTTACATTGGACATGTAATAATAATTTTTTAATTTGAGTTAATGTCAAAAATATAAGCATACGACATCAAAGCAAGAAAAAAAGTAACCATGAACAATCCAAGACCATATCTAATGAAAAATGGTTAATGGGCATTAAAAGGAACTAGTTCAGAAACCGGAATATCACTATTTAGAATAGGGGGTAGAAATAAACCAAAAATTTCTCAATCACGATTTGAATCATTCAAAAATTTGTTTGTAAGCAGACAATGTGAATGTGAAAAAATCTGCTAGTTTTGATTTTTTTAAGATTAAAAATTTAATTAAAGAAAATTTGTTTAGCAAGTAATGAAGAATTTAACAGATAATAGAATTAGGAAAATAATTTTAACAGAGTTTTATAAAAGATCCCAATCAAAATCAGATAATCCTAAACTTCACATGTACAATTTTCCAGAATTAAAAGAAACAGATAATGAAAGAATTTTTGAAAATGTCAAATTTTTGATTAATGAAAATTTGGTTAGAGGAGGAATTGATCAAGATGAAAAGCAATCTTTTCCATGGATTAGCAGATTGACACGATTAGGAACAAAATTGATAGAAGATAAAAAATAATGAATAAACTAGTTCAAAAATAAAATGATCAAGTACTTATTTCTAGAAACATAACAATAGTCAATGGATGAAAAAAAAGAGGATAAATCAGAAGAATCAAAACAAAATCACAGAATTTACTACAAATCATTGACAAAAATTATTGCAGATATGGAACAGGAAATAAACAGTGATGGGGAACCTGCAGTTAAGGAGCATCTCAAAAGCAGAATTGATGCAATTGAAAAAGACAGAAAGAGGATTAGAGAGTTATTTCCAGATATGACAAAGGAAGAATGGGATAATGACAACACCAACTGAAAAAAATCACAATAAACATCTAGATTTACTACATGATTACAAAATACATCTAATAAAACAGGTTCAAGAATTAGAAAAAATGGATAAAAAATCAGAGTTTTTAAAAAAATGGAATGAAACTACCATAAAAGATAGAAAAAAAGAGATTCAAGTAATTGATAAAATTTTAAAAAATATGATTAGATTTTAATCATGATATTTTTGTGTTAAATCATAAATAGAATTACAAATAATATCCATATGTTCAATTGAAACACCATCAATCCAAATTACTTCTTCATCGATACTAAAGTCATATAATATATTTTTAAAATTTGAATTTACAAATATTTTTTCATCATGGATTAATTTCATTATTTCATTTAATTCAAGTTTTGAAAAAACATAATTGCATGTCATCAAATCGACATTTACAGAATAATTTCCATGTAATGGATTAATTTTAGATTTAATGAAAGGTTTGTTTTGTTGTTGACATTCTCTGTAATGTTTATCATATTCAAACATTTTAGAGTCTGCAAGATATTTATGAAAAGTCATGACTTCTAAAAATTTTAATTAGAATTAAGAATTAGATGTCTGAAGTAATTTTTTTAATTTTAGTAATTAATTTTATTTTTGTACTCATTGGGGTTTCAGGCTCCATTGTGAAAAATACAATATTTCGTTTTGTGTAAATAACAAGTTGTGAAACTTTTTCTCTTTCTACGTGAATGTATCTAACTTTGCCTAAAGAACGATCAAATTCTTTTCTCATGGTACGTCTTTGTGCCACTTGTTGACAAAAATGCTCTTCTTCTTTTTGAGAATTTAGACTGGTTTGACCTTTTTTCATTATACCCTCTCGAATATTGCCTTTAGAATCAATTATTGCGGCAAATCTCATTTTTGAGTTTAAACTAACAATTTCTTCAACAAGTTCAAGAAGATCAATTTTCTTTTTTATGGCCACAATTCAGCATAGAATTTGTCAAATATAAGCCCTTAAAATTAAAAACAGTGCATAGCAAATGGGTATTTATTAATTGTAAATTTAATTAAAAATTGTGAGAACAGGGACACCATGGATGATAATAGGTGGAAGCATGTTCATTTTAGGATTAATTTTATTTTATTCAATTAATTCTGAAGATAATGTAAATTTAGAAACCATAAAAAATATTGGGACATTTGTAGGCCTAACAGGTATTGGAGTAGCAGTTGCAGGAATTTTACTATTTTTAATTAACAGAAATCCTCAACCAATTAATGAAAATTACGATACAAAATAATTTCTACACATTACTAATTTTAAAAGAAAATACCATTGTAAAAAATAAACTATAATAGTACAAAAAAAAGAATCTGGTAAATGTCTGAAAAAATATGGTTAGGAGGAATTTATCTTAAAGAAGAGGGTGGATATAAAATAATTTTAAAATCGTTAACTCATTATAAGAAAAGATTACAAACAATCCACTCCAGTCCAGAAGTAAAACAAGCAGCAGCAATGTTTGCTCCAGTATTACAATCACAAGCTAAAAAAAGAATTCCAATGATAGAAAGCACGAAAGAAAATATTGAAAAATTTTTACTTGATTCAAAAGCAACAGAAGAATTAGAACAAAATCTAGAGATTATACAAAAAGCATTAGAATGTAGAAAATCGGATATCGAAAAGGCAGAAAGTACATCTGAGGACTATTTTATAAAATTGATAAAGGATGTTGAAGAATCTAAAAAAGATTTACCAGACATAGAGAATGCATTGTTAAAAATTAAGTCATATAGTTAATAATTTTACAAGCCTTGCAAATACCAATCATAGTAAGGTAAAAGCAATTTACATTGTTTTTTCTTTTCGGATTCAGATGAAAGTTCAACAATTTTTTTGATCTTGCCTTTAAGGTATTCAACAGTCAAATCACTCTTGAATTCAAGCATAATTTGTTCCAAAATTTCTAAAAATTCATCAGATGAAGTACCTTCAAAATCATTTACAATATTTCGTACTTTAATCTCTAAGGACATATCAATTCATTATTTTTATTTAGATAATTTAAACAAATCTTCATCATCCCAAGTTAATCTAAATTTTCCAGTTACTCGAAACATATTGATTTTACCCCCATCCTTAAAAATTAGTTTATAGCTTTTATGAGATGTATCTTCAATCTCTAATGAAACATTATCTTTCTTTGTTTGAAAAACTATAGGATTATTAGAAATTTGATTCCAGTCCTCATCATCAAAATCCATATAGAATTTTGTATATAGTAATCCCATGAAATAGGTTAGAAACTACCTGAATAAAAACTAGATAAAATCAATTTTAAGAGTCATATTGTGAAACATTAACCTGATGGTAACTAACAATTGTTGGAAAGATTTGCTCGTAATCAACATCATTTTTAATAATTTTAAAAAGTTGTGAAATTAATTGTTGGATCATCAAGTGTTCATCACGATACAATGTCTTTTTGGGATTTTTGATAGAATCTAGAATTGTAAATCCAGTATCAGTCTGGAGTAAGATTTTCAAAAACATAGTCCCAATGAGAATTTTTTCATCAATATCCTTGTGCGGAAATGACACATCCAAATTTTTTATTTTCAATTTGATATCATGAAATGCTTTGTTTGTATTTTGTTCCAATCGTTGTTGAGATTTTTCCTTATAATTTGGTGTAGGAACGTAAAATTTCATATTTCCTTTCTTTTTCACAAATATGATTTCTTTTTCAATTAATGAATTGCGTGCATTTTCAAAAGTATTTTTGGCCATATATTGAGGGACAATGAGTTTTATCAATCCGTTATGATGTAAATCAGGATTATTTTTTATTGATTGTAAAATAATTCTTTCACGCTCATAGATCTTTATGTTAGGCTTCAATTGACTCATCATATTTAGGTCGACCTATATTAAATGAGTCATCTATTAAGGTTTTTCATTAAAATTTTAAAAATTAACGGAATAATTCTAACTCTTCTAGAATTTTATTCATATCATGTTTCCAACGTCTCATTTTATCGATATCATGAGGTCGATTATCTTCCAAATCCTTTTTCTTTTTTAGCAATTCATCATATCTATGATTATCTACTCGAACCATATAGAGAAATTAAAAACTAATGATATTATTCTTTATCAATAAACTCGTTAACACCTGGTGGCTCAGGGGCTAATCCTTTTCTCTTTCGAATATCCTCTACAGCTGTTTTTAGCATGGATTTTGGAACTTCAGTCCATTCTTTAAAAGAAGTATTCCATGTTGCACGTCCTGCAGTTTGACCTCTCATAGCTTCAGATAAAGTAAAAGTTTCAGAAGCAGGTAATTCACCAATAACAATACTTGATGCACCTTTTTGTTGCATGTCTAAGACTTTACCACGTTTACCAGAAAGTATAGTTGCAACGTTTCCTACCAAATCAGTCGGTACACGAACTTCAATTGCAAGAGTTGGTTCTAAAACAGCAGTACCTGCAGTTAACAATGAACCCATACATGCTCTACGTGATGCAGGACCTAGTTGAGATAAACCTCTGTGAGCTGTATCTTCATGAGGTACAAAGTGAGTAAAAATGAATTTACAATCCCTCATTTGTTCTTTACAAAGTGGGCCTTCTTTCATTACTTCATCAAATCCAGAATTAATTGAGTCAGTAGATTCTTGTACAAATTGAACACCTTTTGTTCCATTAATCAAAACATTACCACGAGAATCAAACTTCATAACTCTCTTAATTGTATCAGTATCCCAACCTGCACCTTTCAATAAATCAGCAACTACTTTCTTATCTTTCATATCACTAATTTCACCAGTTCTTAGCATGTGAGCAATTTCAGGCTCCAATGGTTCAACTTTCATGAAAATTTTATTGTGTCTATTTGGAGATTTTGCCATGATTGGTTCACAAGCAGCTTTAACAGTTTCTCTATAGTTAATCAAAGGTTCAGATGTAATGATTTCACATTTTGCATCTTGAATTCTATGTGTTGCAACATCCAAGTGTAATACACCCATTCCAGCAACAATAGTTTCACCACTTTCTTCATCAATTTTTACAATCAAATTTGGATCCTCAATTGTGAGTTGTCTCAAAATTTCTACAAGTTTAGGTAAATCTTTAGGATGTTTTGGTTCAATTGCAATTTGAACAACAGGTTCTGAAACATATTTCACCCCTTCAAACATTGGAATATCTTTAACAGATGATAATGTATTACCAGCACGGCATTCAGTTAAACCCAATAAAGCAGGAATATTTCCAGCTCCCAATTCACCAACTTGTTCTCTTTGATTACCCATAAAGAAATTAACAGATTGAACTCTACCGTCTCTTTTCTCATCAATAATGTGAAGTGTTTGTCCATCTTTGATAGTTCCAGAAAATAATCGTCCAATTGCAACAGGACCTGCTGCAGGGTCTAACACCATATTGACAACCATCATAATTGTTGGTCCATCATCTTCACCGGCAAGTAATGCCTTACCAACATCAGATTCTAAATCACCTTTCCAAATTTGAGGGATTCTATATTTGATAGCGTCTTTTGGTGCAGGATGATGCTTTACAACCATTCCAAGTACTGCATCTGCCAAAGGTGCTTTTTCTACAAGTTCAGGAAGTTTTTCAGCAGTATAAGCATCAATTACATCTTTGAATGTTATTCCTCTTTCTTTCATTAAATCAGTGTTAATTGCCCATCTATCTTTAGCAGAGCCAAATGTTACACTTGCATCCTGAATTGATACTTTCCATTTTTCTTTGTATTCAGGTTCAGCATAAGTATCAACTAATTGATTGAAAGTAGAAACAACTTCTGCAAGTTGGGCTTGCATTTTTTCTGGAGTTAATCTCAATTCTTTGATTAATCTATCCACTTTATTGATAAACAAAACAGGTCGGACTCTTTCTTCAAGTGCCATTCTTGTTACAGTTTCAGTTTGAGTCATAATACCTTCAACTGCATCACATACAACAACTGCACCATCAATTGCTCTAAGACTTCGAATAACCCTTCCACTGAAATCAACGTGGCCAGGAGTATCAATCATGTTAATGACATAATCATTGTCGTTTTGAGAATAAAGCAAAGTAACATTAGCTTGGTAAATTGTAATTCCTCTTTCTTGTTCTTCTTTGTCAAAGTCCATTGCAAGTGCTTTTCCAGCAGCTGAGGGGGCAATAATTCCAGAATAAGCTAACAGACTATCACTCATAGTTGTCTTTCCATGGTCAACGTGTGCAATTACACCAAAATTACGAATATTTTGTTTATTCTTGATAATTTTCATTACTTCTTGTGTTGACTTGAATTTTGCCATAATGCGAAAACCAGTCGAGCATTATATAATGTATGTGATATTTAGTCATGAAATTAAATTGTTAATTTTTTTAATCTTACAGAATTTAGAATTTTAAAAAAATCTACAAAAATGATCGTCGCTAATTAAACCAGAATAGAATGATTTGGATTTTTATTACGACCCTTAAAAAAACAAGTATGGAAATTTCAGTAGGACATACTCCAGATTCTGATGATGCATTCATGTTTTATGGAATGTTTACTGACAAAGTCCCATCACCAGATTTTACTGTAAATCATGTGATCGAAGATATAGAAAATTTGAATCTCAAGGCAACAAATCCAGAATTAGATGTAACTGCAGTTTCAGTACATGCATGCGCATACATCCCAGGGTATACAATTCTAAGAAGTGGCGGAAGTTTTGGGATTAATTATGGTCCGATAGTTACAGCAAAAAAACAAATGACAATTGAAGAATTAAAAAAATGTAAAATTGCAATTCCAGGAAAAATGACATCAGCATTTTTGCTACTACAATTAATGATAGGAAAATTTGACTATGTTGAAATGAATTTCAGCGACATTCCAAAAGCAGTAGAATCAGGAGAAGTGGATGTAGGATTAGTAATTCATGAAACTCAATTATCATATGAACAGGAAGGAAATGTAAAAATTTTAGATGTTGGAGAATGGTGGGATAAAACCACAAATGGGTTACCAGTTCCATTAGGTATCAATGTAATGAGAACCGATTTAGGAATGGATACAATTGTTAAATTTGACAAATATTTACAAGCATCAATTGAATTTGGAATAAAGAATTTTGATGATGCTTTAGAATATGCAATGCAATATTCAAGAGGAAAAGAACGCTCTTTAATTGAAAAATTTGTGAAAATGTACGTAAACCCAGTAACTGTGAACATGGGAGATCCTGGAGAACAAGCAATTAGAAAATTATTTGAGATGGCAAAAGAAAAAGGATTAGTTCCAGATTTTGAAATTAGTATTGCCACCAAGTAATTATAGAACAAAAAAATTATTCAATTATGTCTGATGAACTTGATGGTGACGGTATTGGTGGAGCAGTTTTAGAAGTTTTAACAGGTAATGCATTTAGGTTATTGGTAAGTCACACTAGAAAAGACAACAAAGGAGATTATGGAAAAACTGAAAAAATCATAATGGGTTTAATCAAAGAAGAAGAACAAGGACAACGTCCAGAACAAACAAAAGAAGATTTGGAACGCGCATTAATTGGAAAATTTGTTACATGTAAAGTTCAATACAGAGATTCAAAAACAGATGCACTAGTATGTAATGTATTTGTTCAAAAGCCACCAGAAGGTTCAGTGTAATTTTAAAAATAAAACATAGATAAGAAATATTTAGTTGAAATTTAACAATTATTTGCTGATGATTATGTCAACGGGTTCTCTCTGATTTTCCTCAAAACTGATGAATATTGCCGAATTATGAAGCACGAAATTAATACAGTTCAATGAAATTTGCAAGAATAATTGTCATAGTACCATAGACTATCAACGATAAAGCAGCAAGGAAACATCCCCAGTTTACTGCCTTTTCATATTTGAAACCACTTCTATAATCAAGGAAAATTCCTCGCAGGCCATTAAAGCCATGAACAGATACCAAAATTAGAATTAATTCTAACAGTATGGCATAAGTTAAGTTCTGATAATTTGAAACTACAAATTCATAAGACAAGGAAGATGCAAAATGTCCTGTTGAAAATCTTACCGAAATATGTAATGCAACTAATCCAATGGCGCCCAAGGCAGTACCATAATGAATTTTCCTAATGTGACTCTCTCTAATCCTCAAAATTCAAAAAACACATCCAGTGCATAGTATAATGCTAATGCTGAAACACCCATAGTGACATAGATACATAATCTATTTTTTTTACCCATTGATTGAATTTGATATGGATAATCAGGTCTAGTTGGAGTTCCAATTCCAAGTCCACCTTGTTGAAACATTAATCTAATTCCATTAATTGCATGAAACGAACCTAAAGCAATCATCACAGACAATACAACAAAACCAGTAGGCGAGTATGTCAAAAACAACATTTGTCCCCAAGACATACGATCAAGAATAGTTGCAGCATGAATTACATGTACAACAAAAAACACCAATAGGTAAATTCCAGAAATTCGCATAAGTAACCAAGAAACTCTACTTATCCCATAACCTCTAGGGTTAAACCATGAACGAATGCCTTTCTTATTTTCTTTGTTCAGACCTTTACTAAATTTACACACTATATAGTATCAAATTACTTGACTTTGCTGGTGCCAAAAATCATATAATACAGGTAAAGAGAACAAGGGTTATGACAGATGATGTATGCGATTTTTGCAAAGGAGCTGGTTCAAGTTCAACAAATGTATGCGTATATTGTAATGGAACAGGAGAATGGAATCAAGCTGCCCAATCATATGTAAAAAATCACATTTGTCAATGTATTGTATTGGACAGAAAATTTTGTCCTGTATGCAACAAACCATGTCATCATGATACAAGTCTAAATCCAAAGCAAACAATTGATTCAGGACATGGTGGAATGTCAGTGCCTGAAATTCCAATGTAAGAAAATAATTATCAGAATTTTAAATAATTAAAAATCACTAAAATCGGTTAATTTTACAATGGTTTAATTACGACACCATTTGATTAAAGCTAGAAAACATGTCATACAATAGAGAAGATAGACAAATGTTTGATGCAAAATGCGGTGATTGTGGTACCGATTGTCAAGTACCATTTCAACCAAAAGAAGATAGACCTGTATATTGCAGAGAATGTTTCCAAAATCACAAACCAGCACCAAGAAATAGAGACAGATTTGGTGGCAGACAAGGTGGAAGATTTGGTAGAAGAGACGATAGACCACGAGAAATGCATGATGCAAAATGCGGTGATTGTGGAAATGATTGTCAAGTACCATTTCAACCAAAAGAAGACAGACCTGTATATTGCAGAGAATGTTTCCAAAATCACAGATAACATAAACAAATTGTTTTGAGAAAAACACTCAAAACTTTGTAACTTTTATTAAATTTTCAAAAAAACAACTTTGCGGCATAATAAAAAATTTGTAATTAAATAGATCGAAAAAAAATTGATTCCCTAATATATGATGAAATTTAATTAATCATAGAATGGTTCTTGTAAATAAAAAAATGTTAGCAGGAGGAATGGCAATGGTAATTGTTGGATTAGCGTTGACTATTAACATCAATGCAGCAGTTCCGGTAGGTCAAGCAGGAATGACTGAAGAAGAAAAACTGGATTTGATGTTAGCAGAACAAGAAAATGAAGATTACAATACATTGGCAGGGATTTTATTCGGATTAGGGTTTTTACTAGTGTTGATTAGTTTTGGTGCTCGAAGAAAGAAAGGCAGTAAACCAACAAAGAATGTTGAAAAAAAAGTGGAATAAGATTCATTTTCCGTTTATTTTATACAGTACAACATCTTCTGAGATGTACGTTTGATTCCAAAATCGCGTTAACCAATTCGGGTTAACAAAACGTGGTAAATGTAGAACGGAACTCTCCAATCTACATGAGGTTGGTTGAGACTCTTCATCTCACCAATCTCACTATTCAGAAAATTAT
>Ga0222718_10004665_pt1 | contig 11311 bp, 9 predicted proteins | sample C33_27DmetaG_FD_165045 | JGI IMG/M metagenome (GOLD analysis project Ga0222718, IMG submission 165045) | Estuarine water microbial communities from San Francisco Bay, California, United States - C33_27D | ecosystem: Environmental > Aquatic > Marine > Unclassified | place: USA: California... | reverse complement strand
AAGAATAGAGAAAGATTTTTAATTAAAAGAATAAAAAAAAAAAAAGAAGGGAGTCAAATATATACCGTATTAAATAAAAAAATGGGTACTAGAAAAGGTATCACCTTAGACGAGGTTACTATAAAAGGAATTGTCGATGAAAGATATACGTCCCCGCCTAAGAAGGGAAAAGCCGAAAAAAAGTCAAAGACAGCGGAGCGTATAAGAAGAAAAAAAGCCTGGGAGAAGAGAGAGAGAGAAAAAAGAAAAAGAGAGGAGTTAATAAAGAAAACACGAAGAAAGGTGGTAACAGCTAAACCAAGTTCTGGAAGTAACAATGGTAAAGCCAATGCCAAAACCAAAACCAAAGGCAAAGCCAAAGCCAAATCTAAACCTAAAGCCAAAGGCAAAGCCAAAGCCAAATCTAAATCTAAAGCCAAAGCCAAAGGCAAAGCCAATGGTAAAGCCAAAGCCAAATCAAAATCTAAATCAAGGTCTAAAAGTAATTCAAAAGGGAAAGCAAAAAAAGGCGGAAAAAGAAAAACGAAGAGAAGAGTAAGAAAAAAAATCAATTAACAAAATCATTTATCTTTCTCCTTTTTATTTGCTTTAAATTTTTCCCATTCTTTTTCAATATCTATATCTCTACTATGACTCAAATAAAGAGACTCATAATATTCAGTTGCCTCAACTATTTGTATAACCTCGTATTCAATATCACAAGTATCTGTCTCACCATTAGAATAAATTTCATCGAAGGCTCCATGCAATGAGAGAATAACCGAATCCTTATCTATATTGTGTACTTCTTTTAGATATTCGCAAACATCGACATCATCTTCCCATTCTCCCCCATCTTCGAAGTGAGAAATCCCGTTAATATCCATACAGAACTCGTCATAGTACAAGGTAAAATGTAAATTAGGATATTTTTTGCTTATTGTAAGGAAGTATTGCTTGGGAGGACACCATCTACTACAAAAATGAATGGAATTGCTTTTATCCCATTTATCGGAATGCATGATTTCCGCATTCCATAAATCGTATGCATTTGCTCTCAAACCACCACAAGGAATACTGATATCGAAGTCAAGAAAACCATCAGCATTAGTATTTTCTTTGTAAAATTTTTCCCAACCTTCATTGGTAACAATAAGTTTATTTGAACATGGGTTTGGCATATTACATATACCATCAAATCATATATTTAAGTATTAACTTCAATAAATGATTTATTATACACGTTTCTCATATTCGGCAATGCGTTTATTCACAGTCTCATTTGAGATAGTAAAATCATCGTATACTTCGAGTAGGTCATCTTTTCTTTTGTTGAATTTCTTGCAGAATCTTTGGTAATTTGTTTTCATAAAAGCATACATTTTGCGTACTTCTTTGGAATTTTCTTTGGAATTTTTCAGAGCGGATTCGAGAGTTTCTTTTTCTTGGGTCCATTTGTTATTTGTTTTGGTGAGTTTACGATTTGTTTTTTTAAGTTCGCGGATTTCGTCTTCAAGTGTTTTACATTTCAAAGATAATTTTTGGGTTTTGCGTTCCAACCTATTATTAGTGTCTTTAAATTTACGATTTTCTTTTTTTGATTGGCGATATAATTCATAACATTTATCTTCCACAAAGGTAAAAGAGGTGCTTGCTTCTTCCATTATACATAGTTTTATTTTTTTTTCTTTAAGTTTCTATTGTTTTATTTATTTATTCTTAATCTTCTTCCGACGATGTCAATTCTTCCGAATCTGAGTCTTCTTCTGACTCAGTAGGATCAAAATCTGACTCAGATCTCACCCCCAAACACTCTAAATCTTCAACCGACTCTAACTCTTCAACCGAATCTAACTCTTCAACCGAATCTAACTCTTCATTTTCTTTCTCTTCATTTTCATTTTCTTCAACATTCTTTTCCCAAATTAAGTTATGTAATTTATCTTTTTTATTTTTGAAGTTTATTCCAATTCCATCAGAAGATTGTAAATTATTATCAACTATGTATTGTAAGACACCATCAAAAATTTCAATTTCACTCATGTAACTTTTTGCGGGGAGACCAAAAAAATCGCATAATTCGTCATCAAGCAAAAGCAAAATACTTTCTTTATTATCAATGAAATGTGATTCGAAAATTGTTTCCAAATCATCAAAACGATATAAGACGAGTGGTGTTTGAGGGATATTAGTTGTATTATCAGTATTATTTTCATTTTCATTGAACAACTCATCAACTGGTGAATTGGTTATCAACGCATTCAAAAATTTATTCATTTTGAATTTATACCAAATAGCAGGATGTTGTAGATTATTTTCTTTGATGTATTCGATTAGTTTAATAATTATTTTTTGTTTATGTATACGTTTATTAGGTAAAAGATTCAAAACTTTTGCCAAATTCGCACTAGGATAAACAATGGGTGCTGTCGCGGAAACCTCTGGTTTGGTTAAAATTATGGATTCATAATGTTTTTTTAATAACTGGAAAAGATTGAAAAGATTGGTTTTATTTTTTTTTACTAGAGATGTATCAAAATTCATAATCCGACAAATTTCTGGTCCAGGTAGTCCCGTACGTAAGAATCCCATAAGTGACGAATCGATGGGAACTTTTAATTCATAAGGCGTGGTTCTTTTTCCTTCGCTCATAATATGCCTATTATTATGTGAAAATTTTTAAGCCTTAATAAGATAAACAATAAGAATATAAAAATTTCAACAAGTAGACATGTATAGGATGGAAACAATACCAGAATATATAAGAGCAAAACAGGTACATGACAGAATAAAATATTTGGGTAAAAGTAAAAGTAAATTACAATTGTTAATGGGTACAGTTAGTACTTCAAAAATTAATCAGGGTCGTCATTACATGAGAAATGTATATGATTATGCGGAAAAATATAAAAACATGGGTGGTCCATTTGATACCGAATTATGGGCTCATTTACCGGACAATATAAATCACGAATGTCTTAAAATTATTGGGAACGGTCAAGCAGTAAGCATGCCCAAGGATGGAAAAGATTTGATAGAATTATGCGAAAGAAAAACAATGGGTGACGAAAACAATAAGTATGAAATCGAGGCGGATGATTTACAATTAACTGAGCAATTAATAGACGTTTTGGGGAAGATAAATAAAGAGATTTCTCATGAAATGTATGGGGGGAGGTACATTAAATTTAAGTTGAGAAAATTGAGTGTATATACTCAGGGAGCCGAAATGAAAACCAAAGTATTTGAACCCGAGGATAGTCACGTAGGGACATTAATTTTGGAATTACCGTATGAATATGAGGGTGGCGAATTTATGTTAGGTAAAGAGGAGATTTATACGAAAAATAAATGGATGGGATTTTATTTGAAAATGCCCCATAGTATTAAGGAGGTAAAAAGCGGTCATCGCGTAGCAATAATCTTCGATATAATGGTGGACGATATGTGTGGTACCCCGAATATGACGTTCGAAAAATACACGACCAATACATTGGTAATTAACACGGGGAAATCCATTTTATCGCAACTTTATGAAACTGATATGGGATTAATATTGTCACCAGATTATTTTGCAAAAGAGTGGGGGAATAATGTATATAAGGGACCCGAGGTATGTTTATTTGAATACATAAAAAATTCTTGTGAGATTGTAGATATATTACCTGTAATTTTAAGACAAGAAACCACTCGAGAAAGTTATCGAAATAAAACATCAATCAATGTGTATAGATATACTGAGAAAGACATGGTTACAATGGCTCAAAATTCAAGTTCTCATGAATTCGAACCATTGAAATACCAAAATTTGTTATTTTACGATATGGGATTTTATACGAATCGTAAAAAAGACAATAATGACGATCGCCCTAGATATTATATGGTAGCGATATTAACAAAAAAAATTATTATATTGAGTGAAGAGATGTCGAAATTGACGGGTGTAAAAATGGGAGGTGAAATTAATCGCAATGAAATAAAACAAAATATCGAGAAATACATTAAGAAAAATAATTTGGAAAAACGAGGTCGACCGAACACGTATATTAAATTAAATGGTATATTGTCCAAAATAACTAACCGATGCCATTCAACAGTTTCATTGATGGATTGCGCATTTTGGGGAGAAATAAGTTTTTCAAATCTAACAAGGAGAGGACATATTAGATTATCAAAGTAATTAGGATAGTTACCAATAACAACCACCTTCTACTTTATTTTTTCCTCCTATTATTTCGTCACCCGATGGACGTATAAATTTACAATTGTTTTCACGTATAATTTTTTTCCACATTTCATTGTTTTCCCAGCGTTTTCCCATCACGCCAAACATTAATTGCAATCCACCACCGATATATATGGCAGATTTGTTAAGTTTTGTTTTGATAAAATTGCATAGAGGTAGTCCATATCCGCCGCACCCCAGGAGAGCAATGTCGAAATCTAATTTTTCAATGTCTTGGCACATAATATGAAAGGTTTTTAACCAGTTGTCGTGTGGTCTATTTCCTGCCAAACAATTGAAAGATTTGTAGAATAAAAATTCTTGTCCTTCGCAAAAAAGTTTTTCATGCTTAAAAATTTGAAAACCGGCGTCCAATTGTTTTTGCATCGAGTCGACAAAGGGATTTATAATGAGTACTTTTTTTCCCTTTAGTGATTGTGTCCATGGTTTTTCATTTTCTAAAATACAATAAAAGGGTTCTAAAATTCTATTATGTAAAGATGTTAAATTGAATCGTTGAATAAAAAAATTTTGAAGAAGTGAAAAATCATGTCCCATTTTGGGAAAGGCTGCCAAATAATCAGAATTTTCAATGGCTTTCAAATAGATTTTGGTAAATATTTTGACTTCGTTCATTGAATTACAATATATTCCATCGTGGCTTTGCATTTGTTTTATGAACAAATTGTTAATAGTTTGATTTTGAACATCAGCGCGTGTAACAAAACCAATTGCCCATCCCAGTCTAGAAATTAAAAAGGGTTCATTTTTTCGAATTAGATTTATTATGTTTTGATTGGAAATTTTGATTGATAAGACAGTGGTTTCAACCATATAATAGTCAAAGGTGTAATTGTATTTAAATTAAAATACCAATATTAATCTAAAAAGGTAACACCATAATGAATTATATTCTTAAAGAATGACAAAACTAGCATTTATAACAGGAATAACTGGACAAGACGGTTCATATTTGGCGGAATTATTGTTGGAAAAGGGATATCGTGTCTATGGTATAGTTCGCCGTACTTCTCTTCTCTATTCGTCGACACGCTTGGATCATATTCGAGACAAACTCATTTTACGTTACGGTGACATGACAGATTTTTCGGGATTATCGAATTTGATTGCGCAGATTATATGTGAGAAGCCAGATTTTGAGGTATTTGAGATTTATAATTTGGCGGCACAGAGTCACGTGGCTATCTCCTTTGAGATACCCGAATATACCGCCGATACAGATGCGATTGGTGCGTTGAGATTGTTGGAAATTATTAGGAGTTTACCCGAAGGAATTAGAAACCGTGTCAAATTTTATCAGGCAGGAACAAGTGAGATGTATGGTAAAGTAATGGAAACACCGCAAAGTGAAACCACTCCATTTAATCCGGTGTCGCCTTATGCCGCGGCCAAATTATATGCCCACAATATGGTGACTTGTTATCGGGCGGGATACAATTTGTTTGCGGTTAATGGTATACTATTTAATCATGAGAGTCCGCGAAGAGGTGTAAATTTTCTTACGATGAAGGTGGTGAAAGCGATAAAGGATATATGCACAGGGAAGAAGGAATATGTGGAATTGGGCAATTTGGATTCGAAGCGAGATTGGGGGCATTCGAAGGATTACGTGAGGGGGATGTGGTTGATTCTACAACAAGACCGTAAAGTACCAGAAGATTATGTTCTGGCTACGGGCGATACACATACAGTCCGTGAATTTGTCGAAAAGGCATTTGCTTACAAAGGTTACCAAATCACTTGGGAAGGTGAGGGAGTACAAGAAAAGGGATATGATCAGAATGGTGAGGTGAGAATAACAATAAATCAGAAATATTATCGACCGTGCGAAGTGGATTTATTGTTAGGAGACCCGTCAAAGGCGGAAAAAGAATTAGGATGGAAGCGCGAATATAATACGCTGGATAAGTTGATTGTAGATATGTTTTTTTAAATCATAGTTTTAATTAACTAATTTAACTGATTTAACTGATTAAATTATAATATTCCATGCATTTTTCGTTATTGTGCAAAGGTATCAAAGAAAAAATCATAGAATTTGTTATCATTTTTAAAAATAATAAGTATTTTTCATCAAATAATTTACAGAAATATTTTTCAAAAAAATCAATCATGTCTTTCTCATATTTTTTATTAATTTTTTTATTATGTAGTATTTTATCGTATCCTATTAAAGATTGATATAATTTTGACCAATCATATAACCAATCACCTTTTATTGTTAATACTTCACCAACTTTGCCTCTCATATCTATAAATTTAATTTCTTCATATTCATTTAAAATTATATTTGTAAATACACAATCACCGTGTATTACCTTCTCTATACCAGCATCTTCTTGTTCATAATGATTTAAAAATTTTCTGATTTTGTTGTATTTTATTTCACAATCTTTAAATTTATTATAATCATACTCTTTATAACGTTTTTCAACTTTTCGCAAATAATTATCATATATATTTATTTTTTCTCCGGTTGTTTCTATATTTTGTATTTTTTTTATAGCATCCATTATATCTTTCAAGTTTTTTATAGTCAACAATTCGGATACATATAAAGTTGATACCGATAATCCATTTACTTTTTCCATTTTATACCAAGTATTATTTTCATCATAATCTATCAATAATGGAAAATTGTTTTTTATTTTTTTAGGTATATTTTTGTAATAATATATTTCTCCATCTAAATTTTTGGATGACTTTTTATATATTTCAATAGAATTGTTTTCTATTTTGTTAAAATATCTTGTTTCTATTTTATCCATATAATACCCTATATCTTTTTCAATATCATCAAAACAATTTATAGCTAAGTCATCTATATAATAATCCGCATAAGGTTTTCCGAAATATATTTCATCAAAAGGTATCTCATATTTTTTTAATGTCTGAAATGTTATTTCTCCTATATCCGCAAGTATCTTACCATTATTACCTTGATGCGTTTTCATCCTTCTCGCAGTATATATTATAATTGTATTCCCCTTATCCTTCAAATATTTCAAAAAATTTATATTTTTAGATATTGGTTTCACAGTGTTATAATCTCCCGAAATTTTAGGATATGTTACTAATGTATTATCTAAATCAAAACATATTCTTTTTTTAATATTATTTTCGCTATGATTATCACAGAATTGTCTTAATTGAATTGGTGTTCCCAAACATACCCATTCTTTTTTTTTTATTACACTATAATTAAATATTGCTTTATCTTTTATCATTTCTCTTATTACCAATGAAGTGTAATATTCATTTTTGGTTGTAATATTATTTTCTAATACGATACTTGTATATTTTAATAATTCTTTATAAGAATTAAATCCATAAGCACCAGTACATGCATAATTACTAACTTTTTCTTTTTCTAATATATCATAAACCACATTTTCATTTGTTACTATATATGAATAAATAGGTTTTTCATTAAAATCTTCTACAGTAATTATCATATTTTTCATATTCCATAATTTTATTATATCACATTTATAAAAATTATCTCCATCTAAACATAACACAGGTTCGTCAGGAATATTTAAATTTTTTAAAGCAATGTTAATTGTTTGAGCCGCACCCTTTGTATTATTTTTTAAGCACAAAAACAATAAATTAATTTTAGGATATTTTTTTTTTAATAAATCTTCGAATCTATATTTTGTATATTCGTTATTATACACTATATATACTAGTTCATTTGTGAATTTCAAGTTATCTAATAGATGAAATATTATTGGATTACCTAATACATTTATTAATGCTTTTGGTTGTCTATAATTATTATCTTTGAAACGTTTCCCAATTCCTCCTAATGGAATAAGTATCATTGTAATATATTATCCTTATTTATTTATATAAAAACTACATGTTTTATATAAATATATGAATTCATATGATGTATTCGATACTATTATAGGTAGGTTATGTTATACTGGACATAACATTTTTCAAATATTAGAAAATGAATATAAAATGAAAGATTTTAAAAAAAATCGCATTATTTATGAATCTCTTACAAAAAATTTCGATAAAACATATCGACAACTTGAAAAATATTATAAAAAAGATTTATCACATATTAAACAAAGAGAAATTGAATTGGAGTATGAATTATCTTTTCCTATCTTAAAATATTTGAATAAAATTAAAAAAAAAGATATTTTAATTAGTGATATGTATTTACCTGAAAATACTATTAAAAGTATGATAAATAAACACAAATATATTGATAATAAATTATTTGTAACATATGGGGGCAAATTAAATAATACTATTTGGAAAAATAAAAATATAGTTTCCAACATAAATACACATTATGGGGACAATTTAATAAGTGATTTTAAAAATCCATTACAACATAATATTAATGCTTTTCATATTAAAGATACAAAATTAAATAATATTGAAACAATAATATCATCTATAAATAATTATGTAAGTTATGTATTAAGGGCCACGCGATTATCATATATATCCGATGATATATTATTTGAACCTTTTGTAAATTTCGTTCTTCCTTTTATTATAATTGTTTGTTTAAAAATAAAACAAATATCAGTTTATAATAATTTAAACTCCATTGTATTTTTATCTCGCGATGGTTATTGGTTTAAAGAAATATATGATGTTTTGTATCCCAAAGACAATACACATTACGTTTATTTCTCCCGTTTATTAGTTAAAAATAACCCCGATATAGTTAAAAATAATATCGATTCTATTTCGGGTAAAAAATTCGTTTTTGATTTACAAGGTTCAGGTAGAACTTTTAATAGTTTAAAAATAAACAATTGTTTTTATTTTATGTGTTTTTTATCTCATGACAGTATCCTTTCTAATTATTTATATAAACATAGCAATAAAATCTCTATAATTAAAGAAGTAATAGAAACATTACTTGTAGCACCACACGGTAGTGCTGAAAAATATCAAAACGGTAATATATCTTTATTGCCCTTAGAGCACGATATACATTCATTTAATTCATATTTTATTGGTATGAAATTATTTAAAAAATATTGGAATAGTGTTTCCAATTACATAGACTTATCAAAAATTGAAAGTCATAGTTTAAATAAGGTAATAGATACATTCTTTAAAGATACCAACTATCAAATTAGTATCAATAAACTTATAAAATCTAATTTCACTCATGTTAACAATCATGAAAACAAATACAAAATTTATGTTTTACCTTTTTATTCGCAAATACAACAAGATAAGTATTATATTGAAAATATAATTAAGTATAGGCAAAATGGTATTTTTGTCGAAATTGGAGGATACGATGGAATAACAGGAAGTAATACATATTTTTTAGAAAAAAATTTAAATTGGGACGGTATAATTGTAGAATGTAATCCTACTTTAGTAGAAAAATGTCGTAAAAATCGTTCTTGTATTATATGTGATAATGCTCTATATATTAATGATAATGAAATTATTGATTTTATTGTTCCTATGGGCAAAGAAATAGTAGGTGGAAAAGAACAATTGGGGGGCATTTTAAAAGAAATTAAAAAAGAAAGTTTATTTGCTTTTAAAGATAGTTATAAAAAATATAAAAAAATACAAGTTAAAACCATTAATATTAATACTCTTCTTAAAAATAAAAATATCTATAACATAGATTATCTTAGTATTGATGTTGAAGGTGCAGAATTATCAATACTAAAATCATGGGATTTTGATAAATATAAAGTTAAATATTTGACAATTGAACATGGAAATGTTATACATTACCAAAATCAAATTAGAGAGTTTTTATTAAGTAAAGGATTCTCTTTTAGTAGAAATAATAAATGGGATGATGAGTATATATTTTATAATTAGTTAATTTAAATAATATTTTATATAGTATATTTAAATATGGAAGAAATTCCTATAATTACACAAGAACCACTTAAATATTTTTTTTTAAATTATACTTTAGCAGATAATGATAGTTTGATTTTAGAATTTGGCGTATGGAGTGGTGGGACTATAAATTATATAAGTAATAAAACTAAACAATTAGTATACGGATTTGATAGTTTTAATGGATTACCCTCTAATTGGGATAGAGGAGATAAAACATCTGAATTATTTAAGGCTGGTAAATTCTCTAGAATTAATTTACCAAGAGTAAATGATAATGTTATATTGATTAAAGGTTTATTTAATGAAACATTAGAACCATTTTTAAAAAAAACAGATAAAAAAATTAAATTTATTCATATCGATTGTGATTTATATGAAAGTACAAAGTGTGTTTTTGATTTATGTAATAAGTATTTTGATGATAAAGTTTATATAATTTTTGATGAAATATTTAACTATCCTAATTGGAAAAATGGTGAATATAAAGCTTTAATGGAACTTATTGAATTACTGAAAAACTCTTATGAATATACTTGGATAGGGAGATTTGAAAAAAAAGATAAAATATATAAAGATGAATTAGAAAAAGCACATTATGGAAAAGCATTGGGATTTTTTAAAAAAATTATAAACGGATAGGGATAGTATAACAATTCAAATTTTCATTAAAATCTAAAGTATAATTATTATCTTTTATATATTTCATAAATAATTGTGTTGCAATAATAGATTTATCATTTGTTTTATTAAATTGCCAGTATCCTTTGTTATTAAATTTTATTTCATTATCAAATATTTCTTCTTCATTATTTATGAATTCATAATAATTATTCCATAATTTCATACCTTCTTTATCAGATATTTGCATATGATCCCAATCTCTATTATGTAACCAACGTCTATCATTGCGTTGTTGTCCACAAATAATTACTATTTTCTTACTAATATTTATATTATTTAATGATATTTTATTTGACAATACTATATCTGGTCTTAATCTAATAAAAATATCATATTCATTTATTCCATTTATTTTATCAAATAGGTATTTATTTCTGTATAATACAATCCATGGACCATAACCATTCAAATACTCGGGATAATTAATTTTATTATCAAATGTTTCTATAATAAGGTTTTTTAAATATTTACCATATATTTTTTCTATATTCATTTTAAATTTATTATATTCATTTTCCTCATTTGTAAAATTATTTTTTTGTGAAC
>Ga0222718_10004662_pt1 | contig 11313 bp, 6 predicted proteins | sample C33_27DmetaG_FD_165045 | JGI IMG/M metagenome (GOLD analysis project Ga0222718, IMG submission 165045) | Estuarine water microbial communities from San Francisco Bay, California, United States - C33_27D | ecosystem: Environmental > Aquatic > Marine > Unclassified | place: USA: California... | reverse complement strand
CTCTGTAGGTTCTAAACACCTCATACACCGAGTCGCCGTAAAGAAATCCCCGGTCAAGAACCGGGATTGAAGCTTCTTTGGCAGGCCGGATTAAACCGTCGACGTTAATGGTGGGCGAAATCATTGAATAAAAAGTCTCTCGATATACTTGTGGACCATTGAAACCCGTGACGGTTTCGGCAAAGTCTTGAATGGGTTAAAGCATTATATTAACGCGCTCGAGTCAATAGGGAATGGCGATGTATCTAAAAACCCCAGATCACCCCGCTACCGACCCCATCATAAACGCAGATGACAATTAATCAGATATTTCATAACGGGCATCAAGGTTTGGCAAGGGTCGCTTGTCTTCTTGGTGGTGCGGTTTGGGGCTTGTACTGGATTCCGTTACGCACCCTGGATAGTACTGGGATCAGCGGCGCCTGGGCGTCGGCTTTATTCAATCTCATTGCGCTTTTAATTATTGCGCCACTTATTTTGATTAGATTAAGGCCCCTGCTCGCTGGGGGGTTACAAATCCAGTTAACCGGCGCAACCCTCGGGCTCACGCTTCTCGTATATGCCACGGCGTTTCTGTACACCGATGTGGTTCACGCTATTTTGCTGTATTACCTGACGCCGATTTGGGGCGCTTTGTTTGGACGCCTGTGGCTTAAAGAAAAAATTTCTCCCGATCAACTTGTTGGAATCGGGTTTGGAATAGTCGGCATGATGGTTATTTTGCATATTGACGAAGGCTTTCCGTGGCCGCGCAATATTGGTGACTGGATGGCGCTTAGCGCCGGAATCCTTTGGGCACTCGGCGCAACGATGACGCGTCGATTTCCGGAACAACACACGCTTGATATTGTCAGTACATGGTTTTTATGGTGTACCATTTTTGCCGTTATCGCGGGATTAATCTTTCAAGGGTCGCAGAGCGTCCCCGATTTGGCAACGATAATCCCTGTCGTCTATTGGACAATCCCGATCGTTGCGTTGATCGTGGTACCCACGTTCATTGCAATTACCTGGGGACTTCCGCAATTAAATCCAGGAACCTCAGGGCTTCTTTTTATGACCGAGATTAGCGTGGTCACTGTTTCTGCAGCAATTCTGACTGAAGAACATATCGGGGTTCGCGAAATCTTGGGCGTCGTTCTTATCAGTTTGGCCGGCCTTGCCGAAGTGGTTTTACCCCGTCTGCGGCGGGCACACTAAAGCGCCGGATCTAGGGTTTATTCTTAGGCTGGCCGGCGCTTTTTTTGCCCCGATTATCGGGATGCTCAGGAAATGAAGCCCCAGGAAACCAGACGCTCCATGCTGGGAAATCCTGGCTATCTGATGCGCCCAGTCTCGAATCTCGGGATTTTGGATAATTCGGTTTTCGACTCACCTTGGGATGTCGACGACTAAACCACCGCTCCGCAAGTCGGGTCAAACTTCCGCGCTCGCCTACCGACTCTCCTTCCTGGGTCGTGTATGTCTTATCGTATTGCAGGGGTTTTTTACTCATTATGCTTCACGGCGCGTTCTAAGTATTAAAAAAACGAATACCGCATTCTAAATCAGCGCCTCTTAAAATAGTATCGATTTGAAGCATAGCGATCAAAGATGTTTTAATCGAATCACATTTTCAAAAAACGGAACTTAATGATGAGCCTAGTCGAAAATATCCTAACCGCGTGGGACAAAACTATGGAGACAAACGATCCAGCCCACCTCGGCGCCTATCTGGACGAAACGTTTGAATTTTTGAGTTCTGACGACTCTGTCAACTCAAAGGCAGAAACACTAGAGTGGTCAGCGGCCGGCGGGCTCCGAATCGGAAACTTCAAAACGGTATACGAAGACGGCAATGTGAGTTGTGCGACCCATAATGTCACGGAAGATGGTGCGGGACCCTCGACTGTCATGTGTTTCGTAAAGCATCAAAATGGAAAAGCGACGTTCTGGAAAATCCTGCGGGCATTTTCTACTGAGTAAATCTTCATATATTTGAAATCCTAAACGCGCCGAAAAGGCGTTGCGCACTCAACCCGATGAGAAATGTCGCCGCTTCACAATCGTTTGAGACCTTGACATAGAGGCATAAAAAAACCCAAGGCAAGCGCCTTGGGTTTTTAAAAAAAATGCCTGGCAGTGTCCTACTTTCACATGGGGAAACCCCACACTATCATCGGCGCTATGCGTTTTCACTTCTGAGTTCGGAATGGATTCAGGTGGTTCCCACACGCTATTGCCGCCAGACAAGCTTTGTGCCTAACTGGGTAACCAGTTAGACGAATAAGGTAGTGATAAGACGGTGTTACTGCGGTAAACAGCATACCAGTCTTCTTGGGTGTTATATGATCAAGCCTCACGGGCAATTAGTACGAGTTAGCTTAACGCATTGCTGCGCTTCCACACCTCGCCTATCAACGTTGTAGTCTACAACGACCCTTTAGGGACCTTAAAGGTCCAGAGAAACCTAATCTTGAGGGGGGCTTCCCGCTTAGATGCTTTCAGCGGTTATCCCGTCCGTACATAGCTACCCAGCAATGCCATTGGCATGACAACTGGAACACCAGAGGTACGTCCACTCCGGTCCTCTCGTACTAGGAGCAGCTCCTCTCAAGTTTCTAACGCCCACACCAGATAGGGACCAAACTGTCTCACGACGTTCTAAACCCAGCTCGCGTACCACTTTAAATGGCGAACAGCCATACCCTTGGGACCGGCTACAGCCCCAGGATGTGATGAGCCGACATCGAGGTGCCAAACACCCCCGTCGATGTGAACTCTTGGGGGGTATCAGCCTGTTATCCCCGGCGTACCTTTTATCCGTTGAGCGATGGCCCTTCCATACAGAACCACCGGATCACTAAGACCTGGTTTCCCACCTGCTCGACGTGTCAGTCTCGCAGTCAAGCACTCTTATGCCTTTGCACTAACCGCGCGATTTCCGACCGCGCTTAGAGTACCTTCGCGCTCCTCCGTTACTCTTTGGGAGGAGACCGCCCCAGTCAAACTACCCACCATACGCGGTCCCGGACCCGGATAACGGGTCTCGGTTAGGGCCCCAAACATGCCAGGGTGGTATTTCAAGGTTGGCTCCACCGAAACTGGCGTTTTAGCTTCAAAGTCTCCCACCTATCCTACACAAATAAGATCAAAGTCCAGTGTGAACCTATAGTAAAGGTGCACGGGGTCTTTCCGTCTAGCTGCGGGAACACTGCATCTTAACAGCGATTTCAATTTCACTGAGTCTTGGGTGGAGACAGTGTGGCCATCGTTACGCCATTCGTGCAGGTCGGAACTTACCCGACAAGGAATTTCGCTACCTTAGGACCGTTATAGTTACGGCCGCCGTTCACCGGGGCTTCGATCAAGAGCTTCGTCCGAAGACTAACCCCATCAATTAACCTTCCGGCACCGGGCAGGCGTCACACCCTATACGTCCTCTTTCGAGTTTGCAGAGTGCTATGTTTTTAATAAACAGTCGCAGCCACCTCTTTATTGCAACCTCCTTCAGCTCCAGTCGCAAGGACCTTCACCTACCAGAGGCACACCTTCTCCCGAAGTTACGGTGTCATTTTGCCGAGTTCCTTCACCCGAGTTGTCTCAAGCGCCTTGGGCTTCTCGCCCTGTCCACCTGTGTCGGTTTAGAGTACGGACACATCTAACCTGATGCTTAGAGGTTTTTCCTGGAAGCATGGCATCAACCACTTCAGTTTCAATAGAAACCTCGTCGTCACGTCTCAGAATTATGTCCCCGGATTTACCTAAGGACACTCCCTACTCGCTTAAACCGGGACATCCAACACCCGGCTGGCCTAGCCTTCTCCGTCACCCCATCGCAGTTAGACGCGGTACAGGAATATTAACCTGTTTTCCATCGATTACGCCTTTCGGCCTCATCTTAGGACCCGACTAACCCTGCGCCGATTAACGTTGCGCAGGAAACCTTGGACTTCCGGCGAGGGGGTCTTTCACCCCCTTTATCGTTACTCATGTCAGCATTCGCACTTCTGATACCTCCAGCATGCCTCACGGCACACCTTCGCAGGCCTACAGAACGCTCCCCTACCATGCAAGCAAAGCTTGCATCCGCAGTTTCGGTACACAACTTAGCCCCGATACATCTTCCGCGCAGGCCGACTCGACCAGTGAGCTATTACGCTATCTTTAAAGGATGGCTGCTTCTAAGCCAACCTCCTGGCTGTCTGGGCCTTCCCACATCGTTTCCCACTTAGTTGTGATTTTGGGACCTTAACTGGCGGTCTGGGCTGTTTCCCTTTCGACGACGAAACTTATCTCCCGCCGTCTGTCTCCCGTGATTGCACTTTCTGGTATTCGGAGTTTGCAATGGTTTGGTACCACTAGACGTGGCCCTAGCCATAACAGTGCTCTACCCCCAGAAGTGAGACACGAGGCACTACCTAAATAGTTTTCGGGGAGAACCAGCTATCTCCGGGCTTGTTTAGCCTTTCACTCCTAGCCACAGCTCATCCACTGATTTTTCAACATCAGTTGGTTCGGTCCTCCAGTCGGTATTACCCGACCTTCAACCTGGCCATGGCTAGATCGCCCGGTTTCGGGTCTAATCCCAGCGACTATGACGCCCTATTAAGACTCGCTTTCGCTACGCCTACCCTAAACGGTTAAGCTTGCCACTGAGATATAAGTCGCTGACCCATTATACAAAAGGTACGCAGTCACCCGGCCGAAGCCAGGCTCCCACTGCTTGTACGCACACGGTTTCAGGTTCTATTTCACTCCCCTAACAGGGGTTCTTTTCGCCTTTCCCTCACGGTACTGGTTCACTATCGGTTGGTAAGTAGTATTTAGCCTTGGAGGATGGTCCCCCCATGTTCAAACAGGATTTCACGTGTCCCGCCCTACTTGTCGCAAGCTTAGTACCACAGCCAAGTTTTCGTGTACGGGGTTATCACCCTCTATGACCGGACTTTCCAGACCGTTCCACTAACTTAACTGCTATTACTTGCAGGCTGTTCCCCGTTCGCTCGCCGCTACTAGGAGAATCTCGGTTGATTTCTTTTCCTCTGGTTACTTAGATGTTTCAGTTCACCAGGTTCGCTTCACACACCTATGTATTCAGTGTGAGATGACCCCGAAGGGCCGGGTTTCCCCATTCGGAAATCCTCGGTTCAAAGCCTGTTTGCTGGCTCCCCGAGGCTTATCGCAAGCTACTACGTCCTTCATCGCCTCTTACCACCTAGGCATCCACCATGCGCGCTTAGTCGCTTGATCATATAACCCCAAGAAGACTGAACTCCTTGGGATCGAACTTACTAGTAAATGCTGGTATACCCAGTAAAGTTTCCTCCCCGAAGGGATTTCACTTCACCGTCGTATATCACTACCCTAATTTTTAAAGAACGTTCCCGACCGTTGCTGATCAAGGGATAAACAACAATATCTGATGATACTGTTGTTTATCACCTGGTGGAGCCAGGCGGGATCGAACCGCCGACCCCCTGCTTGCAAAGCAGGTGCTCTCCCAGCTGAGCTATGGCCCCGAATTTCCTGCTACGGAATTTGGTGGGTCTGGGAAGAGTTGAACTTCCGACCTCACCCTTATCAGGGGTGCGCTCTAACCAACTGAGCTACAGACCCGCGGTCACGGATATAAACAGGCAGATTGTGTGGACGCTCTTACGTCGTACCGATTGCTTTTAAGGAGGTGATCCAGCCCCAGGTTCCCCTAGGGCTACCTTGTTACGACTTCACCCCAGTCATGAACCACACCGTGGTAAGCGTCCTCCCGAAGGTTAGACTACCTACTTCTGGTACAGCCCACTCCCATGGTGTGACGGGCGGTGTGTACAAGGCCCGGGAACGTATTCACCGCGGCATTCTGATCCGCGATTACTAGCGATTCCAGCTTCATGCAGTCGAGTTGCAGACTGCAATCCGGACTACGATCGGTTTTGTGAGATTCGCTCCACCTCGCGGCTTCGCTGCCCTTTGTACCGACCATTGTAGCACGTGTGTAGCCCTACTCATAAGGGCCATGATGACTTGACGTCGTCCCCACCTTCCTCCGGTTTGTCACCGGCAGTCTCCCTAGAGTTCCCACCATTACGTGCTGGCAACTAAGGATAGGGGTTGCGCTCGTTACGGGACTTAACCCAACATCTCACGACACGAGCTGACGACAGCCATGCAGCACCTGTCTCTCAGTTCCCGAAGGCACAGATCCGTTTCCGGTTCCTTCTGAGGATGTCAAGAGTAGGTAAGGTTCTTCGCGTTGCATCGAATTAAACCACATGCTCCACCGCTTGTGCGGGCCCCCGTCAATTCCTTTGAGTTTTAGCCTTGCGGCCGTACTCCCCAGGCGGTCTACTTAACGCGTTAACTGCGCCACTAAAGGGACAAGCCCCCCAACGACTAGTAGACATCGTTTACGGCGTGGACTACCAGGGTATCTAATCCTGTTTGCTACCCACGCTTTCGCACCTCAGCGTCAGTGTTAGTCCAGGAAGTCGCCTTCGCCACTGATGTTCCTCCGAATATCTACGCATTTCACCGCTACACTCGGAATTCCACTTCCCTCTACTACACTCTAGTTTGGCAGTATCAAATGCAATTCCCAGGTTGAGCCCGGGGCTTTCACATCTGACTTACCAAGCCGCCTACGCGCGCTTTACGCCCAGTGATTCCGATTAACGCTTGCACCCTCCGTATTACCGCGGCTGCTGGCACGGAGTTAGCCGGTGCTTCTTATTTAGGTACCGTCACAGTACGAGGTTATTAACCTCGCACCTTTCTTCCCTAACGAAAGTGCTTTACAACCCGAAGGCCTTCTTCACACACGCGGTATGGCTGCATCAGGCTTTCGCCCATTGTGCAATATTCCCCACTGCTGCCTCCCGTAGGAGTCTGGGCCGTGTCTCAGTCCCAGTGTGGCTGATCATCCTCTCAGACCAGCTACGGATCGTAGCCTTGGTGAGCCATTACCTCACCAACAAGCTAATCCGACGCAGGCTCCTCCAACAGCGCGAGGTCCGAAGATCCCCCGCTTTCCCCAATAGGGCGTATGCGGTATTAGCCCGGATTTCTCCGGGTTGTCCCCCTCTGTTGGGCAGATTCCTACGTGTTACTCACCCGTCCGCCACTCGTCGGCACCAAGGTCATCCCGAAGGAATCCCAGCGGTCCGTTACCGTTCGACTTGCATGTGTTAGGCCTACCGCCAGCGTTCAATCTGAGCCAGGATCAAACTCTCCAGTTCAAGATTTTTTTCCGGATAACTCGACCGGGGGGTCTTGTTATTCCGGAGTGCGTCGCATTCACCGAAATGAATACTCCACACAACTACTGTTGTCGGAATCGGACGCAAAAGCGCCCACACAATCTGCCTGTAAATTGTTAAAGATCAAGGCGCACCCTAGAAGGGGGTTGCCTGAAGAGGTGCGGATTATACAGATTAGTTACAGACTGTCCAATCTATTTTGATGTTTTTCGCATCTTTTTTAGCAGCTCCGATTCAATTGCTGCCCACCCCAACCAGGCCTGTCACAAAAGCCCTCATAAAAAGGCCCAAAACAACGCGTCACTACTGAATTCGAATTCTCGCGATTCGACGTTTACCCACCTGCAATACGCCTTCAGTCCCCGGCACGAGTTCGAGTTTTGGGTCTTCAAGCCGCTCTCCATCAAAGCGCACGGCGCCCTGTTTGATGAGGCGTATTGCCTCGGAAGTGCTGGCAGCGAAATTCACCCCCTTAATGACACGCGCAATACCGAGCGCCCCTCCCTCAGATTCAACAACTTTCTCTTCTAGATCTTCAGGCAAGGCGCCTTGGGTAAATCGGTCAACAAAAGCTTGATGGGCTTTCTGGGCATCCGATAAATGATGAAAACGCGCAACGATCTCCGTAGCGAGTTCGAACTTAATATCACGTGGGTTTTTCCCATCATCCGCCGCTTTGCGCAGCATTTCTATCTCTTCGAGCGTCTTAAAGCTTAACAATTCAAAATAACGCCACATAAGGTCATCGGAGATCGACATGAGCTTGCCGAACATATCTTCAGGCTGATCCGTTATCCCTACAATATTTCCGAGGGACTTGGACATCTTCTGTACCCCATCAAGCCCCTCAAGCAATGGCAGCGTGATGACGACCTGACTCGGCTGTCCATATTGCTTTTGCAATTCTCGCCCCACCAGCAAATTAAACTTTTGATCTGTTCCGCCCATCTCAATGTCAGACCGGAGTGCAACCGAGTCATAGCCCTGCATCAACGGATAGAGAAATTCATGAATCGCGATCGGCTGGCCGCCGCGATAGCGCTTGTCAAAATCATCCCTTTCGAGCATCCGCGCGACGGTATGCCGTGCTGCCAATCGAATAATGCCCTCGGCACCCAGGTCATTACACCACTCAGAATTAAACGCGACTGTCGTCTTATCCGGATCCAAAATCTTAAAGACCTGCGCTTTGTAAGTCGCTGCATTGGACTTGATCTCGTCTTCGGAAAGCGCAGGCCGAGTGACGTTTTTACCGCTGGGATCACCAATCATCCCTGTGAAGTCACCGATCAGAAAGACAACATCGTGTCCTAATTGCTGAAATTGCCGCATCTTGTTGATAATTACGGTATGCCCTAAATGTAAATCAGGCGCGGTTGGATCAAAGCCCACTTTGATCCGCAGCGGACGATCAAGCGATAACCGTTCAACCAGCTCCGTCTCAACCAGAACCTCCTCGGTTCCTCTTTTAAGCTCAGCGAGAATCTCTTGGGCTGACTCGGTTGTAATGTTTTTGCTCATATCAGGCGAAGTTTAACTGACACTTTTTTTTCTTGCCCTTCTTTCTTGAAAAAAGTGGCGTCATATAAAGATAAAAGAAATAGCGGTTGATGATTTCAGGGCGACTCTATCTTTCCATATTTAACGGAACACTTGCTTCGCTTTTGCTGGAAGTCTTCCCCGGTTAATGCGAGTTCCTGACTGCCCCCAATAATCCCCCCTACCCTGCTATCGACATGGCGATTTATGTCATCTGGATAAAAAATTACAGCAGTGCTCATTTTTAGAGAAACTACTTTAAAAGGGGTTTACAAATTACTTTGACGTATGAATAAGGTGAATGTAAATTATGCGCACCTTGGGCGCCGGCAGCGCCTTTTTAATGTTCACCTTCAAAACGCATGAGCAAAGACCCAACGGTTTTCGGCAAAGACCTGCGATACCTGTCTAAACCTTCCCGAGGACGTTTAGCAACGCTCGGGCGGCCGTCACACTGGGTCACCGGGGGATTCATCGCAATCGCAATCGCGATTTGGCTGGGCAGTTCACCCGGCGCGTCAATCGAGCGGCCCTCTAAAACACTGCAGCTGCAAATTGAATCCGTCATCGAGAAAAATGCCGAGCCCGCAGAGTCACAAGACCATTTACTGAAAACCGGTGTCAGCGTGCTCCCCGCAATTGAGGGTATTCGAGGCATCGAGTCCTGGTCACTGATCTCAAACGAGTTTCCGCTCTTACCACCGGGTTCTGAGAACCCCGAGGTTTCAAAAAGTCCGCAGAAAGAACCTGTCAACGATGAGCAGCCAAATCAGGTCCTTCACTCCTCCGCCACTGCCAGCAGCGCAATTGCTTTAAAGCCGGAATCAACCGGTATTGCTAATAAAGACGCGGCGCCTGACGCAGCGGTTGAGTTGATGACACCGTGGAAAACGATCGACATTCAATCCGGGGACTCTTTGGTTCTCATCTTCAAAAGACTTGATCTTGATGCCACCCAGGCCATCGAGATCAGCAAACTCGATGGCGCTAAAAAAATTAGTAACTTGCGAACGGGGCCCTATCTGCAAATTCAACAAAATGACGGTGCACTCATCGCGCTTCGGTATCAGCCGGATATCAAGAGTTATTTAGAAGTTACCCGTAAAAACAACTCATTTATTGCCGAGACCATAAAACGAGCGTTTGATATCTCGGAAAAGGAAGTGTCGGTCGAGATCACGGGTACACTTTATGAGAGCGCAAAAAAAGCGGGGTTACCTGCGTCAGTTGTTCATCGAGTCACTCAGATCTTCCAGTGGGAGATTAATTTTTCGAGTGATATTCAACCTGGCGATCGCGTCACGGTTGTTTATGAAGAACGCTCACTTGAAGGTCAAAAGGTCGGCACGGGCCCGATTCTTGCAGTAAGCCTTGAGAATAAAGGGAAAGTTCATCACGCGATTCGACATCTAGACGCCAACGGTGTGGCAACCTACTACTCCCCCAAGGGAAATAGCCTACAGCGGGCATTTTTACGATCTCCCATTCCCGGTGCCTATATCAGTTCATCGTTCTCTTACAATCGACTACATCCAATCCTGAAGGTTCGCCGACCTCATCTTGGCGTCGATTATGGTGCACGCAAAGGCACCCCGATCGTGGCAACTGCGGACGGCAAAATTATTCGGGCCTCTCGAAAAGGAGGCTATGGCAAAACGGTCATTATTCGCCACGGTCAGGAATATCGGACGCTTTATGCGCACCTATCCAAATATGGCAAAGGGATTCGCAATGGAAAATGGGTGAAGCAAGGTCAAATTATCGGATATGTGGGTTCAACCGGTTTTTCAACCGGGCCTCATCTTCACTATGAAATTCATGTGGGCGGAAAAGCAAGAAACCCGCAGACACTAAAATTTCCCCGCGCGGCATCCATCAGCAGCAAAGAAAAATCAAACTTTCTAGAGCAGTCTACAATTTGGGTCGCCCGCCTTAATCAGATTCGCTCAGCAAGCTGAACGCTTCCATTTAAACGACCAGTTACCACTCCTCTTTAGGGTGGATCATAAAATCTAAATGTCCGAGATCTTTATTGGTTTGATGTCCGGCACCAGCGCAGACGCGATCGATGCCGCTGCTGTCGATTTCTCTGCGGCTAATGGACTCGCTCTAGCTGCCACTCATTCGCATCCGCTGTCCGAGGAATTACGAGCGCGAATTTCCGACGTCAGTTCCGGAGCCCTGGATCAGCTTGACGACGTCAAACAGCTAGAAGTCGATCTTTCAATCGAGTTTTCCCACTGTACTCAGGAAATCATTAACCTGCTAAATGACAAACCGGTCGCGATCGGCTGTCATGGTCAAACCGTCCGGCATCGTCCTGAGTTGGGATTTACGGTTCAACTGGCTGACGGTGCGATCATTGCCCAAAGTACCCAAACGCCAGTCGTGGTCGATTTTCGGTCAGCTGATGTTGCCCTTGGCGGCCAGGGCGCCCCGCTTGTTCCGGCTTTTCATCACGAATTTTTTAGTTCATCTTCAGAGGATCGTGCAGTCGTAAATATTGGCGGAATTGCGAACGTTACGTTACTGTCAAGCG
>Ga0222718_10004655_pt1 | contig 11317 bp, 4 predicted proteins | sample C33_27DmetaG_FD_165045 | JGI IMG/M metagenome (GOLD analysis project Ga0222718, IMG submission 165045) | Estuarine water microbial communities from San Francisco Bay, California, United States - C33_27D | ecosystem: Environmental > Aquatic > Marine > Unclassified | place: USA: California... | reverse complement strand
AACCATCTTCTAAGTATTCACCTTTTAATATAAAATGTTTTAAGCAAAATTTTTCACCACAACCATCATCACCAACAAATCTTATAAAGTGATGCTGGTCTAAATATTCATTACCTTGTTGTCTTTTATAATCTACTTCAAATAAAAATTCTAAGCCACGTACTTTACCAACACTAGCACCGTCTGACCATGATTCTTCTGTGCCATCGTAAAATGTACTTGCTCTGTTCTCATAACCAAACCTGGCAATCTTACGTATACCTAAGGCTAAAATATAATCGTATGGCGTTTTTACTGTTACAGTTTGTAAACCACTAGTTACAGAAAATACATCTATGTCAGATACAGAATTACCACCATTTGCTGCCGCGTAAAACGTAGCAAACTTAAAATACTTTTTAAAGTTTTGTGAACAACATTTTTTTGGCGCAGCACAAGCAACCAATGCTATACATATTATTATTATTAGTTTTTTCATTAATTTATCTTTTTATTATTCTTCTTTTCTTAAGTTTTCTATCTCTAAGTTTTTTATTTTGCTTTTCTTTGTTTTTAATATCTTCTTTGATTTGTTTCATTTTTTTAGTATCACCAAGATTTAAACTCCAAGTAGTATAACCACTAAAAAACAATATTCTTTGTAAAGCCGTGTAATCTCTATCAGAAGCATTTCTAAGATTTATAGTTTTTTGATATATTTTGTTTGTAGGCGCTGTAGTTATAGCTTGGGTGTAATTTGTAACAGCAGACCACATAGGATTATCTATATCAAATGTTTCCATTTCTTCAATTACTTTTTTATTGTAATTTAAAGTTTTTTCAGCGTTAACAATTCTTCTAGCTTTAATACCAACAACAGGTGAAAAATTAAATAACTCCATAACAACAGCGCTTTCGTCTTTATTATAACCTTTTTCTCTTTGCTCTAAAAACTTAATAGCCATGTTTTTTAAAGTAGAAAGTGCAACACCGTATATACCAGAACCTCTTAATATAGTATCTATAGATCCACTTATAACTCTTTCTTTTTTCTTTAAAAATTGTTCAACTCTTTTTTCTTCGTCTTCATCATCTGGATTTCCAAACATTACTGCAAATAAAGCTGTTTGTAAACTATAGAATATTAAGTTTTGTGCTGCGCCGTAATATAATATTCTAGACATATTAGACATGTTGCTTTGCATCAGCGACGTGTTAGGTGGTGTTATTCTTTTGTTTTTAATATCTGAAGCAGCCTTTTTAATTATTCTGTTGTACTGTGAAGGCGTGTTCAAAAAGTTTAATATTAATTTACCTATCCAACTTGCTTGTTGCTGTGAAGTCATGTCAGGTCTTGCAGACTGCTGTGTTGACTGTGTTATATTTTGAAAATCAGTAAAAGCTTTAGTTTCAGCTTCTTTTTTACTTAAACCGTCTTTTAAATACTTGTTAACTCTATTTCTATAAAAAGCAGCTCCACCTGTTGCGATTGCAATGTTATCACCAATTTGAGTAGGTAAAAAACCAAGTCTAAGAGCTTTACCTGTTATTATAGCCACTTGGTCAAATATGTTTCCTGGTCTAGCTTTTTTAATAGCTTCTGCAAGCTCAGCACCATTAATATCTGTTTGTAAACCACCACGCCTTTGCCTTAACATGTCTGAGTTAAATATCATTGCAAAGTCTTTCCAGTATTGTTTTTGATTTGCAAAAGCCTTACCAGCTGCAAATATATTATTATCAGCAAAATTTAAATAGTTAACATTAGACATTTGCTGCAGCAAAGAAGATCTTACGTTAAAAAACATGACACCGGCAACAGAAGCGTTTAACCAGTTCATAAATATGTTTGGTTTTGCGCTTGATCCCTTTGGCCTATTAACACCTGTTTTAATTCTATGCAACATGTCTTCTAGAGCTTCTCTAAAATTAGAACCATATCCAGCCTCAATTTTATTTAAGTTTTCTTCTGAAAATATTATATCTGCATTTTCTTGAAACTCTTCAAAATATTTAACCCTACCAACTCTACCTGTAGCATCTACCAAGTCTATTCTTATATTTCCGTTTTCCCAGTTTGGACCTGGATCTACATATGTCTCTTGTTTAGATATTACATTTAGTGTGTCTGCGTAAGACTGTAGCATACCGTCAGATTTTACTAATTCAACTAGACCAGCTTGGTCTACATCACTTAAACCAGGTATTTTATAACCATGCTTGTCCCACAAATATACTCTTATAGCGTCTTGATATGTAAAATCACCATCTGGTGTTTTTTTAGAAAGCATTTTATTAACCTCAGGCATTTGTTTGTTTAGAGCTTTGTAATCATTTGCCACAGCTTGTTTTGCGGTATCTATTTCTTTATAAGCTCTGTTTAAAGGTCTAACTAAAGCTTTTTCAAAAAAATCTCTGTGCGTATCACCTTCTTTTCCTTTACCCATAAAGTTATATAGTAACCCTACAAAATCTTCGTGTGATGGTGGTATAAATAATCTAAACTTACCTTTACTGGCACCACGCTTTCTAGCCTTAGTTCTTTCAAAACGCTTATAAGCCTCAATACCAGTAACGTTTTCTAATATGTCGTTAAAATCACCGTCTAAAGATTTACTAAATTTAACTCTAGCTTGTTGTATTTTACGCTTGACATCAAATTGCTCAAGCATATTGTCTACCGCTTGCACATTTTGTAAAGCATCGTCAGCAAAATAAAAGTCATTAAAACCTTCACCAACCTTATCAGCTATCCACAGTGCTTTTGCTTCGGCCGTGCTATTACCTAAACCAGTTATGTTTTTTAATGGTATATTTAAACCGTTAGCTTTTAAAAAGTCAAATATAGCTTTTTGAGCAGCTGGTGGCCTAGCGGTTAATACAAACATATTTTCAGGACCAAACTTACTTTGTAGCTTTAAAGCTTTTTGAAACAGCGGCGCTATTTTACCACCTACAACTTTATTAAATTCTGAAAAATCAAATGTGTAGCCTTGATCTTGTAAGTCTTGATATGTGCTAGCGTATTGCTCAGCGTTTAGAGTACCTGTTTCACCATCAGGAGTTGTATACTTAACTAAAGATTTACTTGTAGCTAATGTATCATCAAAATCTAAAACAGTAATACCTTTAGCATCGCTAGCAGATCTAGACATTCTAATAGCATTGTCTAGTGTTTTTACGCTAACTATTGATTTAGAAAAACGCATGCCAAGCATACTTTTTACGTCTTGCTCGTTTAAAATACTAACTTCAGAATCTTCTTTTAATTCAGCTAAACTATTTTGAAACTGTAATTGAAATCTTATTTTTTTATCACCAGCTTTATTTAATATTGGTTTTTTATTTGAATCTTTTATTGAGCCAGAGTTTTTTAAATATAAATTAGTTTTAATTCTTGCTACATCAACAATATTTTTAGCTCCTTTTAATAAAGGATTTTCTAAAAAAGTATAAAATCCTCTAGGAAATATTTCTATATACTCTACAGGCGATGAAATTCTTTCTTTATCTTTTACAATTGTTTTAGCCAAATAGTGGTCAGCTAAAGGTTGACCGTCTCTACTTGTAACATCTACGCCAAAACTAGTAAGCCCTCTTTTTTGCAGTATTTTTTGTATAGGCACTAGCATGTTGTTGCCTATCTTTGTAATAGGTTGCTCTTTATCTTTACCTTTTAACACAATACCTTTTTTGTTTAAAGGTAATACAGTACCATCTTCAAGAACAACTTCTTTTACTCCATTGTTATAATCTTCTATATAGCTATTGTAAGCATCAACTAGTTTTTTTATAGGTTTTAAACCACGTTTCATTAAACTTTTAAAATCTATTGAACTGTAGCTTTCGTCTTTTGCTAAAGAATATTTTCCAGTGTCAAAATCAAGAGCTTGCACTAAAACGCTTCCCATTGCTACATTCTCGCCAAATTTAAGTTCTAAGTTAACAGGATTGCCGTGTACTTCTATTGTTACATCAGCTAGTCCACCTTTTTCTGTAGGACCATCAACGGTAACACGTATTGCATCTCTAGGTATACCCATATCTTCTAGTATATCTATTACCACTTTTTCAAAAGCTCTACCCATGTCAGCGTATAGATTTTTACCGTTTTTATCTTTTCTTTTTATTTTTTTACTAACGTTAGAATAGTATTCGTTTAACACTCTACCAGCTATTTTATTAGCAAAATCTTGACTCATACTATATTTAACTGAATCAAAGCTTACTTGCTCGTTAGTTGCATTTTCTGCGCTGTCAGATAAAGTTCTTATTTTAGACTTTATAACAGCATCTATGTTTTCAGAGTTTTGCTCGACATAACTATCAACAGCTAAACTAGCTTTTCTTTTAGCGATACGTCTTATTAACGCAGTTCTTCTTTCGTTTAAAACACCTCCTTTAGCTTCTAAAAAATATCTTATAAACTCACGCTTGTTAGTTGTGTTTACTTGCGTGTCTTTTACAAAGTTACTAACTTTACCTGTTACAGGGTCAATATTTTTATAATCTTTTTTGCCTGTTTTTTCTTGAGTAAAAAACTTTTTATACGAAGTTCTAATAGTTTTAATACCTAAACTTGGAATAATTTCATCATACTCATATCTAATAAAAGCATCGTATTCAGTTGTTGGTTTGCCTTTTGATATTTTTGGTATTATTTTAGACAAGCTAGCTCTTATGTCATTAAGCACTATTTCATCCATTTGTTTTTGAGCTTGTTCAAATGTGATTTTACCGTTGTTAAAATTATCTAATATATCATTAACCTCAGCAATAGTTAAAGCGTCTGCTAAACCATTATCTAACTCTACGTTAAAATCTTTTAGTTTTCTAAGCTTAACGTCTTTAACCTCTGTTTCCTCAGCTACTTTAGATTTGTCTTCAAGCTCTTTAACCTCTTTAGAATCTATTTTAACTTCTTTTTTCTTTTTTTCACTTTCATCAAATAACTTTTTCTTAGCCACTAATTTAGAATAAGTAATGTTACCAGTTTTTCCACTACCACCATATAGCCATTTAGATAATTCAGGTGTTTTAGCTGGGTCAAAATTAATTAATCTATCAGCAAGATTCTGTCTTTGAATGTTTTTTTGTGCTTCAGTTATACCTTCACTAAATACTCTATCAAATTTACCTTCAAGTATACCTGTGTAAACATTATCAAACTCACCTCCTGGTTTTTGAAACTCTTCTATTGTTTTTGCACCTTTTGTTAATCTGTCTATTTTTTCTGATAATTCACCATCTCCTTTGTCTAAATTAACAGTTGATCTTGATTCTAGTTTACCAGCCTTAACTTTTTGTTTCTTTTTACCACCAACACTTTCAATAGCTTTTTTCTGTGTTATACGACCTAACAAACCTGTTCTGCCAATGTTTTTGTTGTAGTCAAGTAAAAGATTAAAAACTTCTTGACCACTTTGAAAATCAACATTATTAAAGCCTAGACCTAAACCTCTAACCATTGCTCTAAAGTTATTTTTTATACCATCGGAAGCTTCTTCAACAACTTTAATTTTTTTATTTTTAGCTAAATCAGAAAACATAGTAAAATACTCTTCTATGTACGCTTCTTTTTTCATTACAATTAAACCGTCTTCATCTCTTAAAACCTGACCATTTTCATCAAACTTCGCGTATTCATTTTTAGGATTTGCAAGTCTTTTTTCAATAGATTTTCTTATGTTTGGATCTACTTCATCTAAATATTTGTTAAAAGCAACAACAGAAGATCTTAGCACTTTAGGATTATTAGCAAATCTATTACTTATTGCATAGTGCAATAATTCGTGACCAATAACATTAGTTGCTGATGCTGCGGCGGCAACATCTCTGTTTATAAATATTTTCTTTTTACCACCTATTGTTACATCAAAAAACCCATCTGCAGAGTTACCAACGTCTTTACCGTATTGTTTTTTTAATTCGTCAAGTTCTTTTTTACTGTCAACATAAGTGTATTCTAAGTCTTTAGCTTTAAACCACAAATTTTTATTTGTTTCGTCTATTTCATTAGCAGCTCTAACAAAGTTTGATAGTTGAAACTCAACGTCTTTATTATAGTTTATATCTGTTACAGCAAAAATCTCTTCAAGAGCGTTAGTAGCATTCATAAAAGATTCTTTAGCTTCTTTTTTAGCTTCATCAGAATATTTTCTACCACCATTTATAATATCTAAAGCTTCGTGCCTTTGTTGCTCAAGATCTAAAAAATATTCAGTTTCAGTGTCTGAAATATTAATAAATCTTTCATACATCTGGTCTTGTAAATCTTTTTTCTTCTTTTTTACCTTCTCTACTTTTTTATTAAAAAATTCTTTTTTATCAGCATCTGCGTTTTCCGCATCAGTTTGAAGTGTTTCTAGCTCTTGGCTTAAATCAACTTGTTGTTTTTTATAACTACCTGGCGCAAAATACTCTGCCATTTGTTTTCTTTGTTGCACAGAGCCATTTAGTCTAGAGCTCATTGCACCACTACCACTACCTAAGCCAAAACCAATTAAACCAGCATGTAGTATACGTCTAAATCTTTGTGCTTGCGTAACTTCATCTCCATATACAAACTCATCACCATAGCTTTGTATTGCAGCTGTAATTGCTTCTTGCATAGCTTCAGAACTACCACCTTTAAAACCCATTTTTATCATGTTGCCAATGCTTTTAATAGCAACATCTTTCATGTTTTTAGGCACTACTTTACCTCCGATTCCAACTACACTGCCAAGACGGTTTAAAAAACGTCCTCCAAAATACTCTCCTATAGCGTCAGACCCACCATAAATAATAGCGTTAGACATAACTTTTTCAACATCTTGGTCGTCTCTTTCTACTAAATCTTTATTTAGTTTTTCTATAAAAGTAGAACCACCTAATAACGCATAGCCTCCAGGTAATCTACTGACAACAAGAGAAGGCGCAGCACCAGCAACTTCATTAGCAAAAGTAAATGCTGCCTTGTCATATTGTCCCGCAGAAAACAGCTCGGTAGAATCTAAAATTTTACCAGTTTCTTTGTCTTTGTACTTTATAACAGCTTTGTCTAAAACACTAGATAATTTTTTTAACTCTACAACATTGTAAGGATTTGTCTCATCGTACTCTTCAATTGAAATACCTCTACTTCTAGCGGCCACTCTTTTTGCTATGTATGTGGTGATACCTTGAGGGCCACCACCTCCAGCTTGTACTTCAGCAGCTGCTTCAAAAACATCAAAAATACTATCACCAAGATCAATTACATTTTTACCAAAAGAAGCCAATGTACTTAAAGCTTTGCCAGCCGTAGGATTTAACCTTTGAAAAGCATCGATATAACTACCATACTCAACATCTTTAACCACGTTCATATCCTTGTAGTTAATAGGTTTTTTCTTTCGTCTTCCTTCGCTATAGTTTTTAAAACTTGATTTAATCATATTTTATTTTTTAATAAATCTTGGTTTTAATGTCATTTGACTATAGTCCATTACACCAGATAAGTTTTCAAAGTTTATTTGATTTCCAGGATTTATTAATTTGTACTCGCTTACAACTACGGGTTTACCATCTTTAACACCTTCGTATTGTACTTCAGTATAAAAACCATTCAAAACTTTTCCAGTTTCCTTCTCAGTAGGATTATGCACAATGTTTGCTTTTCTATTTAAATTATTAACAACCCACTCTATTTGTGATTTAGGACTAGGTGGAAGTTTTGATTTAACTTTTTTGTCTTTTGTTTGAAGCTTTGGATTCATAAATGTGTTCCAGCTTTCATTAGCTATCTTGTATTTATCCATTTTAGCTACTTCACCTTGAGTGTAAGGACTTTTGTATTCTACTTTCTCTTCTTCTTTAACAGGTCTTTGATTAAATCCTCTTTGAAACTTTTCCTCTATACCAGGCATAAGCTCACTATCTACTAAATAGTTTAACATTTGATCGCTGTTTAAATCATCATTTTTAAGCATCTCTAAGTAGCCACTAGCTTTTTGCTGTCTTGCAAGTTGTTCTTCAGCAGTTATGTTTAGCTCGTTAGGATCTTTTATAGCTTCATAAGTTTCGCCACCAATTGTAAAGCCACCGTCTTGCATTAAATAGTTTAAAGCAGGATAAGAACCATCTCTATTTTTAGCAAAAAACCTACTACTTATTTGATTAAAACTCATTGATTTGTATTCTTGAAAAGCATTTTCTCTAGCATCTTCTCTAAAAGGCGTAAAATCTCCATCTTGACTTTTATAACCTTGCTCTTCAACTCCTGAATAAATTGATTTTTCAAAATCTAAAACACTTTTGCTTTCGTCTAGTTCTGGTAATTCTAAGCTATCTAGTGGTATAAATTCTGGTCTTTGTAAATCTCCATCTTTATCAATTGTCTGCATAATACCCCATTGACCGTCTTTAAATGTCATGCTTTCGTATATAGACCCATCAGCAAATTTAGAGGCTAGAACTTGTGACTCAGCTGAAGAAGCTGGATTTATACTAACTCTCATATCACCTTTACTAGTTTTAAAAGTTCCGTTTTTATATATACCTTCCCAGATTTCAACTTTATCTTTGACCCAGTCCATACCTGTTTGAAGATTTTTTAAATCATTATTTGTTCTTGTTACAAGCTCTGTTCCTTTAGAGGTTTTTCCACGAGCAGTTAAATTAGCGGCTTTGTAAAGATCTACTTTACCGTTATTAACAACTTCACCAGCAATAGCAAGCATGTGTTCATTGTAATTACCATCTTCAAGGTTTATATTAGCGTTGGTAATTGTCTTACTAGCTTCTTTTCTCATTGCAGCTCTTGTGCCAAATGCATTGGCTAACAAACCTAAAGCTTGCCCACCAACAAAACGTATCATAGCGTCATGTTGCCTGTTGTCTCTTATACTACCTTTACCCATAGCTTTACCTATATTGTAAAGACCTTGTACATCTACTATATTACCCATGTGTTATATTTTAATGAATTCAACGTCTAACTTGCTGTAATCTACCATATCATATCCACTAGCGTGTTTTACAACAGCTTCTTGTGGTATTTCATCTGACATAACTCCTTGGTAAACACCTTCACCTATACTTGAGTCTATGTATTTAAAACTATAAATTTTAATACCACTAGGTGATAGCCCTAGTAATTTTATATCTTTTTTCAACCTTCTATCACTAAAAGTTCTTTCTAACCAAGACCTTCTACTATCCATTGACGCTTGTGTAGCTTCCATCATACCAGCCTCAAGAGACATCATGCCTTGTAGTTTTTGATATTGTAATTCTCTTTGTGATTGAGCGCCTTGTAGTTTAGCGTCTTGTTGTCTAGCAGCTCCTTCTAATTGCATTTGTTGCTGAGCAGCAGCACCACCTAGTACCATTTGTTGTTGTTGAGCAGCACCCTGCATCCTAGCCATTTCTGCGGATTGAGCACCTTGAGCAGCGGCCATTTGATTTGAAGCGGCTTGTTGCGCTGCTAAAGCTTTATTTTGAGACTCTTGTTGTCCTATACTAGCAGAGCTTTGTCTTGCTTGATTCATACCAGCATTAGCTAAAGACTGTGCTAAACCACCAACACCGCTGCTACCAGCAGCACCGCCTAAGTTTTGAAGTAAATTTGCTTGGCTTTGCTGAAACTGATCTCTTTCAAACTCCGCCTGCTGTGTATTTACAGTTAAATCTTCAGCTGTATTTTCTAAATTTGAAAATTGATTTGTAGCTCCAGCAAAAGCATTTGTAGCTCCTGCGTACACATTATCAGCACTTGCAAAAACATTTTTATAATTTGCAGCTAAATTATCTGTTGGTAATTCACTAAACTGATCTTTATAATCATTTAAACGACCCCTTGCACCTGTTATCAACCTTCTTTGGTCAGTTCTTAAGTTTTTTAAAGGACTTATTTTTACGTATGGTTTTATTTTTCTTCCTACAGCCATGTTTTATTGTTTTATTTATTTATAATTACACTTTTTACGTGTTATTTACTACTTTGAACTATTTCCGAGCTAACAGCAAATAATTCTATTTTGTCTGTTCTACTATTTACCATTTTAATCTTAGCGTAATAACCTAGTAAATCACCTTTGTTTACTTCATCATTTTTAGAAAACATTATAAAAAAACCTTGCAAAGGAGCGTTAACAACGTTAGTAACAGATATTGTGTAAGTCGTAACTTGGTCTATTACGCCAATCTCCATGGCATTGTCCATGTTCGCAGTGTTGTATGTATTACCAGGAACGCCTACATTAGATGTTATAGGTAAATACCAAGCTATATCGCCAACTTGTACAGAAACATTAAGTGGTTCTTGAAAGTTTATTATCATATTATTCTACTGTTAAAATATTATCTAAATTTAGTTTAAAAGTTAAATCAGAAGTACCATAACTTTTAATTAAAACATCACAGGTTACAGTTGCGGCTCTACTACTACCTGTAAACGTAACTGTTTGGCCATTTTCTATTGTTTGTGCGGAACTTACAGTAACGCTAACGCCATCGCTTACAGAATCTACATGTGGTGATGAAGCCGTAACACCTATACCAGTCATTAAAACCGTGTCAGCCGCTTTAATACCGTTTGTGCTAGTTATTGGAATTGTTGTACTATTACTAACAGCGGCGTCAGTTGTTGTTACTACAGGGTCTATTGTTAAAGCAAGGTTTGAAATAGTTAAATCAGCTCCACTAAATTTTTGTAAATGATCAGTTCCTTTACCAGTAAAAGTTAAAGTTCTATCTGCAACAAAAGTAGAACTCTCGCTAATAACAACGGTACCTCCTTTGTCACTCGTTACAAAAGATTTTCCATTTACTATTTCTACCGCTGAAGGTATAATGTAAATAGATTTTTTAGACGTAGAATTATTTGTATCATAATATCCAGTACGTATTTGAGTAATAATAGAGTTACTAGCTATACCAGTACCAGAAACTCCCATACCTACAGAAAGACCTTCTATATTTTTTAATTCAAGCAGAGTTCCTGAACCAGCAGTTCTAGTATCTTTTGTTGTGGTAAACTCAAAATCAGAAGCAACTGGCTGTCTAGCTATTACAAAATTACTGCTACTTAAAGTTATAGGAAAATTTAAAGATAAGTTTGCAGCAACTTTTTGATTAACAGAACTGTTTAAACCTGTAGATGTAACATCACTAGGTTCTACAACAGCAGCGTTTGAGTGTAGTAAGCTAAAAGTAATTACTGGATCATCGTATTGGTATATATAAGGAGATGTGTATATTGTTTCTTTTGAAAATGATTTTGCTAAAACAGTTTCTTTTATGGGAGTGATAATTATTTGATACCGGTCATCATCTGAAATTGATGGAAAAACAATTGTATTGCTATACACACCGT
>Ga0222718_10004653_pt1 | contig 11320 bp, 5 predicted proteins | sample C33_27DmetaG_FD_165045 | JGI IMG/M metagenome (GOLD analysis project Ga0222718, IMG submission 165045) | Estuarine water microbial communities from San Francisco Bay, California, United States - C33_27D | ecosystem: Environmental > Aquatic > Marine > Unclassified | place: USA: California... | reverse complement strand
CTACAAGCGATGACAGTAGCTCCTGTTGACCTCATATCTAATGCTTTTGGTACATCTGTGCCAACACTAGCGGCTGGACTAGCTTCTACTTTTGCGGGCTTACCCGCATTAGCTGTAGGTACTGGAGTAGGTGTACTGACCGGAGTTGGTATTACTAAAGACGCTGCTTACGATGCTGTTCTCCAAGAATTAACAAGTGCTGGTGTACCCGAGGAACAAGCCAAAGAAGCTGCCCAAGAGGCACAGGCGTACAGCGGAGAAAACCTAGATAACATAGCTTTTGGCGGTTTTTTGGGTGGCCTTGCTGCTAGGTTTGGTTTGGAAAAGACAATATTCACAGGTGCTATAGGCCGTGCTCTGGGCAAAGAAATGCCCGAAGAGGTTATAGAGACAGCAGCTAGGCAGGGGGTAATAGCTGAAGCATCTCGTGCGGCTATTACAGAAGCCATACCTGAAGCACTACAGGGTGGGCAGGAGCAGTTTGCACGCAACATAGCTCTACAAAGAGAAGGCTTCGACGTGCCTACAGGGCGTGGTGTAGCAACAGCAGCCACACTCGAAGGTGCAGTCGGTGCGCCTGTAGGTGCCATTGCTTCTATTGGGCAAGACTTTCGTTTATCTAAAGACGCTGAGTCAGCAGCTCAATTCTTACAAAACTTAGTAGACGAAGCAGACACCATACTGCCTCCTGTCGAAGCTGCGCCTGAAGAAGACGTTACTATAGTAGACCCAGATGAGCTTACAGACGCAGAAATAGAAGCCGCCATGAAAGAATGGGGCGACCAAGAAGAGCTTGATTTTGTAAAAAAGATGAACACGCTAACTCCTGAAGAGCAGGAAGATGCGTTAGCGGAACAAGGTAGAACTAGAGCAGACTTTGACCAGAAGGTAAGTAAGCTACGAAGCGCCAGAAATACACTAGATCGTGCTAAGCGGCAGAAGCTGTCTGACTTTGAAGCAAAGAAACTTATGCAAGCACCAAGCGGTGCCGTGGCTCCAGAAGTTGGGTACGAAGATATCCAGAGGACAAACCAAGAGGCTCCTTTATCTACAGAAGGTTTACAAAAGATAGGAGAGCTACAAGGGGCTGCACGTGGTTTGAAGGGCGTACCCAAGTTGAAGGGCGTACCAAAAAAAGCTGCGTCTTACTTCCTTTCTGATGGAGAAAAAAGAACCTCAGACCCTAGTGAGGGGTTGTTTAACCTAGCGTATGAAGTAGCTACTAACAGTGATACTACTGTAGCTGACATAGACGCGAGGCGAACTAGACAAGAAAATATACCTGAAACATCTGTGATACAGGATGTGATGACGGGTAAAGGGCAAAACAAAAAAGAACTTCAGCCTAAACGCACAAAGAAACAACAAGCCGATGCTGACGCAGCCGCAGAATACTTACGCGGTGAGTTAGACTCCGACACAGTTGCAAGGTTTGATAGCTTAGTAGAAAGCATAAGACAACGGCATCAAGATGGAATTATAGCGGAAGCACGCGCAGAAAGACTTCGTAGAAGTCCGGGGCCGCAAGAAGTAAAAGGCGCTAAACCAAGCGTAGAAGCACAGGCAAGGCGTAGAGCCACTGCACCGGGGCAGGTAGCAGAAACAGATCAAGTACAAGCGGCGTTACAGCAAAGTGAGACGGAACCTGCACCCTTAGAAGAACAGGTTAAGCAAGCAGCAGCTCAAGCTACTGGCCCTCTGGCAGCAGAAATTGCTCGCAATGTGCAAGAAGCTAGAGGTGCGGCTCCATCCGTACCTGAAGCAAAACAAATACGTAACAACGCAATAACTAAAGTCCTAGAAGAGATGGGGCTTGAATCTGCTCCACGCAGAGGTTCTAAACGCCGTGCCGAGTACGACAGACTGTTAGAGGCTAAGGTTGCTGAAGATACTGCCGTAGCAGAAAAAGCCTTTGAATCACTCACATCAGAACAAATACAGCAACAGATAGAAGAGCAGGGGGTTCCTTTACCTGAAGCGGGGGTCAAGTATAAAGGCAAGAACATAGACCCTGAAGTTGTTGCTATTGCAGAGACTGGTAATCTTAATCGCACTATAACTGCGCTGCTTGATACTCTCCCCAAAGAGTTACGGTCTATAGTGCGCGTGATGCGTACAATGGCTAGTGCTACTAAGATAGAGATAGCGCCAGTAGAAGGGTCGTTCCCCGGTAAGTATGACTCTGGTACAAACACCATAACGCTTGACCCCGAGCGTGGGCTAAACACAGGTGTATTTTTCCACGAGCTAGCACACGCAGCGTTAGCACGTAGGCTTAACGACCCTAACTCTGTTGAAGCTAAGAAGTTCTTTGAGTTCTTTACTGAAATAAAAGATCAGATGGGCGATGCCTATGGTGGCACTACCCTTGATGAGTTTGTCTCTGAGCTAGTAAGTAATTCTGAATTTCAAAACTTACTAAAAGACATAAAAGCACCAAAGAGTGATACTTTTTGGAAGAACATACTTGACGCTATCCTAGAATTTTTTGGTGTACGTAAGGGCCAAAGTGCGTACGAAGCGGGTATTGATTTTATTGGGGACATACTAAACATAGACCCATCTGTAGAGCCTCCTCCGTTAAGCAAAGTATTTTTTGCTAATGGTAATCCTGATGAGGCTATTAAAGAACAGCTTGCTTCACTGCCAAATGAAGACCCATCTAAAGCAGAAAAGATCATAGATGACCTACCTAATAACCTAAAAGTAGGAGCCTTCGGCTTCTTACGGATGGATAATATATACGATATATACCGCAAGCCATTAAGTGCCATAAAGACAATATTAGATAACACAGAGCTACGTCAGGGCTATCAAGAGCAAGCGATAGAAGACGCCAATAAAAAATACAACGCTATGCTGGCCGTGGGTGCCAAGTTCAAAGCTGCAACTCGCGCTATGGGTAAGATGGCATTACAAGCTAGGTTCGCTGCTGTAGATATAATAGGCTTTACAGACGCTAAGAAAACAAATGACAAACTTACCGTAGATCAATACGTAAAAGATAATGCTTTAGAATTAACAGAAGAACAAAAGAAAGAACTTGTAAGACTAGAAGGTGTATTCAACGGGCTGCCTAAAGAAGTACAGAACGTATACAGAATTATGCGTAAAGACTTCGATAAGATGTATACAGACTATAAAGAAAATTATCTCGCAAACCTTACTGGTAAAAGACTAGAGCTAGCAGAGAAAAATTTTGCGGATAATCCTCCTATTGCCGGATACATTCCTGCCAGACGTTACGGTAACTATGTATTAACTTACATAGACAAAGACACTAACGAACGCACCGTCGCCACTTTTGAAACACGTAAAGGTAGAGAACAGGCGATACGAAGATTAGGTTTAACCTTAAATCCTGCTGTACAAAGAGCTTCGGACGAAGACACTACGGAAGATGGCAGCGAAGCAAAAGAAGAACAAGCTAAATTGCAAGCAGGTCAATACACCACCGCAGACAGTATCAGACAAGCCACAACTAAAACTTTGCCACCTACAGGTTTTGTTGCTGACTTGATTGAAAACGTTAGAGAAGAAGGTAGAGAAAAAGGTTTGTCTGACGAGGAAATAAAAAATCTTACAGATACTGTGTACGAAACGTATCTTGATTTATTTCCAGAATCTTCTGTAATTCAAAACTTTAGAAAAGCTGAAAATATACCCGGTGCTTCTGAAGACGTTATCCGTGTCTATGGTGATACGATGGTGCGTTGGGCACGCAAAATGGCAGACACCAAGTATAACACTGCCATAGCAGAAGGTTTTAGAGACGTAAGAAGTCAGGGTGCTAGGGCCAATGATCCCAATGTATATGCTGCTGCAAAAAGTATTGCAGATAGAGAAGAGCGCACGTTGAACCCTACGTTTGGTGCTTTATCAAGGATGTCTACTACCGGCAGCTACGTTATGTTTATGTCGGGTAACATATCTTCCGGTCTTGTTAACCTTAGCTCTATACCACTTCTTACTTTCCCAATTCTTGCTGGTAAATATGGTGGGCCAAAAACATCGGCTGCTCTTACTAAGGCTGGTAGAGTAGCCATACTAGATATAATGAAAACAGAGGGCGTGCCCAGATGGGGTACTGCTGGGTATGCAAAAGGCAGATACGTAAAGCTGCATAAGATCCTAAAAGATCATGGGCAGCTTAGACATACGCTAGCACGAGAGGTGCTTGAAGGCTCACGCCAAACGACTGAACAATACAACGGGCTAGGATCAAGAGTTTTAAACTTCTTGTCTATACCCATTGAAAGAACAGAACGGTACAACAGAACAACCACAGCTATAACTGCGTTTGATCTTGCGTTAGACAGCGGTATGTCCCCAGATAAAGCTGCTGAATATGCACTGCGTATAGTAAAAGATGTAAACACGTCAGGCATGGCCTCCACTGCGCCTAGATGGATGCAGACTGATATAGGTCGTGTGATGTTTACGTTCAAGAGTTTTATCTGGCAAAGTGCTTACGTAACAGCAAAAGCTTTTGTTGATTCTACTAGAGGCTCTCCTGACAGATCACGTAAAGAAGCCTTTAGGCAGCTTGTGTACACCTTTGGTATGAGCTATGCCATAGCAGGTTTGTTTGGCATGCCTTTCTTCGGTGCCATATCTGTTCTCACCAACATGATAAATACTCTGTTAGATGACGAAGAAGAGCCATACAACCTGCGCAGAGAGCTGATGCTGGTCTTGCCTGAAGTGGTAACTAAAGGGCCACTTAACTACCGCACGAATCTGGAAATATCTAACAGGGCAAGTGTAGCTAACGGCATACTGTTTAGAGAAGACCCTTATGAGATTGAGAAGTACGGGTACTTACAGTCTATGGCGTTACAAGCGTTTGGCCCACTTGGTAACTACGTGATGGACATGCCTTATAAACTAGGGCTGATAGCGCAGGGTGAGTACGAAAGAGGGTTTGAAGGGTTAGCACCTAGTTGGTTACGTAATGGCCTCAAGACTATGCGTTACGCTCAAGAAGGTGCTAGAACCATAGACGGGCGTCCTATCGATGAAGACTTGTCCTCTTGGAATCTTTTCCATCAAGCACTTGGTTTTGCACCTGCGGACATATCTTCTTTGTATGAGACTCGTGCCCTAGCCAAACAGTATGAAGCACAAGTTATGAGGGCACGGTCTAATCTTCTTAAGCGACGTTACCTTGCAATGACTACAGGTGACATCGACTTGTACAACGATACTGAACAACGTATTTATGCTTTTATGTCTCGGTATCCACAACTTTTGACCCAAGATACGCTAAACCGTTCGTTTAAGTCACGCTCCGCACAAGAGCAAGAATATCTTGCAGGTGTACGTTTCAACAAAGGATTCTTCAGTAACCTAGTGCCTTTGTTTGATCGGCTAGAAGATGTCAATTACTACGGAGTGGTCTAAACCCTCCATATACGGATGCCCTGCACGCTGCCCTCTAGGGTTACCTTAGTCACGACTTTATATTTAAGCCGTTTAGTCTCAGCCAGTAACACTTGCTTGGCTGAGACAGGCTTAAGGCAGGGTATAAAGAATGACCAGCCGCGTTTAAATTTCTTCCAGTTGATCTGGTAATTCACGTTCTCTATCTGCATTTTCTTTAGCTTTTTCTACCAATTTAGACATGTCAAAGAACTCAGGGTGAGACGCATCGAACACAGCGCACCGTTGAGCGGGTGAAGATACAGTCATGCCCTTAGACATACGCTTGTTCACAGTGTCCAAATATATCCCACGCTTCTTAAGGTCTTCAATAAATGAGTTGTAGTCTGTGCTGTCCTTGTTCAATTCGTTGCGTATGTCTTTAACCGGAATAAAAAGCCGCTGGGTGTCACCCTCGTGCCGCATAACAAGCCTACCGTACTTAGGTTCTAGCCTAGGTGCTTTAGATTTAGAAGTACGTTGGTCCACACCATCGTCAACATCAAGTAGGTTATTGAGGTTATTGTTTATAAATGAGCCAAGTATGGACACATAGCTGTCCACCGGAGCTACAGTATCTTTCCTCAGTTGAATTATGGTCCGCGATGCCTTCCTGTAGATGCGTCCCATGTCAAACTTTATTAGCCCTAGTTTACACGCAATCCATCCTCCAGCTATGTTAGCAGCTATAAGAGCCGACCAGTTTCTTTCGCGTGAAGTAAGACGCATTTCTTTGTCTATCTTAGCCTGTATCTTAAGCACGTCTGCCTTTACACCTTCGGGGTTAGAAAGCACGTATTGCATGAAAGGTACAATGGCGTGACCAAAATTAGCGTTTAGCTGGTGGTCAAACATCTCTTTGCCGTAAGTTGTAGAGATAGTCTCTTGGTCAACGTAGTCTACATAGAACTCCATGATCCGCATAAGCTCACCATCAGGTAGGCTTTTGTCTGCAAATAGCTTTTGATAAAAAGAAGAGTTAGACGAAGATAGCGTCATGTTACGCCATGTAGTGTCGTTCTTACGGTTAGCATTAGCTGTAGCGGTGCCTTTATCCTTACCTTTGCCTTGTGATACTTCGTAGGCAAAATCACTAAGAGGGCCAGACTCCATATTACTAAGCTCATCCATAGTGTTTACTATGTTGTTTAGTATGCCCAGCTTGTTGACACGTGCTACGGCTGTGTCTTTGGGGTTACCCAAAAGCTGTTCAGGATCGCCACATATACTGTTTGCCATCCGTAGTATAGTTGTCTTACCCGTACCTGCGTTCTTATGCACTAAGTTTATGATTGCACCTTTCTGCTCGGTAAGTTGTAACAGGGGGGAACCAAAGCCAGAGAGTGCGGCAAACGCATGTATCTCCATACCTTCCTTGTTGTACAAGTTAAATACTTCTTGCCACTTTTCTAAGGTGCCTCTTGGTTCAAAGTAGGATACGTAGGACTTAGTTACAGAAGACGCAGGGGAGTGATACACCCCATCCACAGTAATCTCTCGTTCCCCTACAATAAACTTAGTATCGTTGTCAGCCCATCCAAATTGTAATCTCATTATTTCTGCCTTTTCTTTTGTCTGTAATATCTGAATAGTTCTAGTAACGTATTCAATCAAAACCGCCGAGTTGCTGGCACCTGCTACTACTCCATTATGTGCAAGGGTCTTAAGTAACAGTCTACGTTCTAAGCATTCGTTAGGTATCTTGAACTCACGCACGCCATCGTGCGGAGAATGAAAAACAAACACGGACACAAACCCTTCTTGGTCGTCCCACATTTGTTTCTTTAAATAGAAATCGTGCTCATATACAAGCACTGCGTCTTCTTCTTTCATCAAATACACGCCCCCGTTTTTACCTCTAAAATAAGGTTCAAACTTATTTATAGGGCTACTGGAGGCTTTCTTTATAACTTTACCTAGGCTATACGGGCCTTTTACTTCTTTGTTTTTCTTGTGTGGGCAGTGTTTACAACCGCCGGGGTTGTTCTTTTCAAACTCCTCACAAGAATGTGGTCCCTTGATACCCGCGATCTTTCTTTCAACTGCACCAAAATCGTAGTCAGGGTGGCCGTGGGACACGGTGTGTATAGCTTTGCTACCGTCTACGCAAAACTTAGCGACAGACAGTGCGTTAAACCAACGAGGTTCCGACAGAGTTTTGCGGTTTAGCAGACTATCCTTGAGCTGTAGGCACGGGTCTTGCCGCCCTATTATTTTAGAAAACTTGTAGTCTTTGTTTTCATCAAGGAGCTTTTGCAGCGGGTCCAGTATAGGTTGGCTGCTTTTCTTCTTAACCGTAACAACTTCATCGGGGTCTACTCCAAGTAGCTCACGTATATCGTCAGGTGCGTACCTTGCGGTTACAGGGTTTACTACCTTTACTAACTTAGGAGTATCCTTCTTTTGGTTGTAGGTGCCCGGTACTCGCAGTATACGCGCAGCATCGAACACGTTCGGATCGGCATAAAATTTCTGAGTAATACATACTTGCTCTAGTCTCTTGGCAATAGGCAGCCATTTCTCGGTAGGTATTTCTTCTGTGAACCCCCAATACACATGCAAGCCATAACCTGAATTTACAATTAATGGTTCAGGCAGATCGACTGTATTGCAAAACTCTTTAAGAGCTTTTAGTCCTTCTTTCTGACTAGCGTAGCCTTTCGGTAATCCTGTAGAGGGTTCTATCTCTTCTGCTTTGTCTCCACCGCAATCTATATCAAGCCAAATAGCTCCAAGAGACTCTACATTTTCTACCTTGCGGCTACCTTTTTCTTTTAGCTTACCCAGAGCAAAGTAAACATCCATAGCTTGCTCGGAAAACCCGTCAGCTATTTCGTATGCTACTTCTAAACTATCGGTAAACTTTGGTATAAGCCTACCGTCTTTCATGCCGATCACATTGTATATGCCGCCTTTAGGGACGACGTAATCTATGAGATCGAATGTTTGCATTATCTAAACTCAGCTATTATCGCTTCTATTAGTTCTAGCAGTTCTTGTTTAGGTTCATGGACGCCCGCGAACCAGTTATAGACAGTCTGTCTGGTAACCCCTAGCTGAGAGGCTACCTCGGTAACAGGCACATTAGCGTCAATGCACGTGCGGCCAAGGCGGACCCCCAGCAGGGATTGGTCAGCTTCTTGATTCAGACTATCGAGATGTGTCGAGTAGCCGTAGCTCATTAGTCGTCATCACCCCATGAAGAAATAATGTCTTCTATATCATCGTCATCGTCGTCAGAAATGTTGTTTTTCTTTTTACGCTTGACAGGTTCTTTAACTTCTTCGTCGTCGAACGGATCAGCTTCGGGTTTAGCCTTTGGGGTGTCCTCTGCTTCAAACCCACCGTCTGAGTCATCTGACGCAAACGGACTACCAGACTCTTCGTCTGCGCTAAAACCATCCTCTTCATCAAACGGAGATGCTGGCTTGTAAGGCACGTACTTCTTAACCTGCACGCCGCGCAGTCTGAGGGCTACGCCACCACCGTTTATTTTGTAAGGGAATAACTCAACAGCTACGTTTACTGTACTACCCGTAGTGAGCATAAAGTCGCTGTCCAGCTTCTTGTTCTTTGAATCAAACTGGTCTGGGATTGAAGTAGGATTGCCGTTGTATGCAGCTTTAAGACTAGCCTTACCAACGTAAGTTCCGTCATCTTGCTCCTTAAAACGCATCTCTAGCTTCTTAGGCCAAGAGTCTTCACGCGCAGCTTTGTACGCTTCGTTCATCAGGTTGTACAGTTCTTTAGCCTGCGCTTTGCTCATGCCAAAGTTTAGATCGTAAGACGCTCCATCTTCTGTAGCATCACACGGGACACTTCTGTTCTGCTTGTCGCTCCAGTGGTAGGGCTGGTTGATACGGGGGTAGAGTGCAGTTACGCCTCTAATTATGTGTGACTTACTAGCCATATATTGCTCCTTAAAAGGGTTTGATTGACCAGCTTTCTCAAGCTGCTTTATATCTGCAAGTTCTTCCTCTGCTAGAGGTCGAACCGGTTTGAAATACATCTTGTAAAAATCACGATGTTCTACAAAATATATTTCGGTTAGCACATTACCGACGTGCTCTCGGTTGCGTTCAAGATGTTCTATATACTTATATAGATTCATCCTGTTGTCGTCTCTGGAAAACAAACTCAATGCACTAAGTCTGATTTCGTAAAGAGAGTTCTGTCCTAAGAAAGCTACCTTGATATTAGTAAAGAATTTACAAGGTGCTCCTCCTGCGTTCCGTCCAGTTTTTATACTCTGGGTGCAATCAAGACAGCGACTAGCTTGTTTGTTGGACACCGCTTCGTCTGGAAAGTCACAGTCGAAAGACCAACAAGTAAGCTTGTTATCTTCGTAGTAATTTCTTGATAGCGTTCCGCTGTCTGTTATTACAACTTCTACAGAGCGCAGTGGCTCGTAGGTATCCGGGTGCACAAAACACCCGTCCTGTACTTGAAGTCTATTCACTTCTTACGTGGTTTAAGTACAGAGATAGTGTACTTACGGTTTGTCTGTAGACCCGGAGGTGCTACATCAGGATTAGCTTCTAGGAACTCTTTCATGTTAGAGGTATGCACGCGCTTTTCCAGTAAATGAAACGCGCTGTTCTCTTTTATGAATTCGTGCATCTTGTCCCAGTCGCTAGGCCAGTAACTAGTACGCACTCTACGCGAGATGGTACCGGCTGGCGTTCTCAAGCTATCAATGTTCTGTTCTTCGCACAGAGTTAGCATCTCTTGAGTTACTTTTTCTTGTTGTGCTTTTATTTTCTTTATTTCTTCTTCTTTCTCTTGTATAGCTTCACGCATCTTGATGTAGATGGTGGCTAGTTTGTCAGGTGTGTCTTTCATCGCTCCTCCTTTTTGGTAGGGAGGAGTAGTGTACTCTTACGCTTTACAGTGTCAAGTATTTATTTCTTGTTTATATAAGTCGATTATCTTGTGGTGATGATCAACTTTAGACCGCAACATGTTGTATAGGCGTGTCTCTACTTCACTGCCGCGTATGTGAATTATCGTCATCGGGTTGTGTTGCCCCGGTCTGTCGATACGTGCGTTGGCTTGTAAGTATGTCTCTACGCTAGTAACAGGAGCGTACCAAATAATTGTATTAGCCGCAGTTAAGGTCAATCCATGTGACGCTGCCTGTGGCTGGATGATAAGCACTTGTATTTTGTTTGTTTCTTGAAAGTCTTTAATTATTCTACTGCGTTTATTTACAGAGACTTTACCTGAAATAATTTCACACGCTACGCTGTTCTTAGTAAGGAATTCTTTTAGTAGTTCTATGGTGTGAGTAAACGGTACAAACACCAACACTTTGTTAGAAGACTCATCAATAGCTTCTTTAATTACTTTCAAACGACTGCTCACGTCAAACTCTATAACTTCCTTATCGTCGGAGTACACAGCCCCACCAGAGATTTGCAGTAGCTTGTTTAAGTTAGTGGCTGCATTGACGGAAGTAACTTGCTCCCCGTCTGCTTCCATAATCATGCGGTCTTTCAACAGTTTGTAGTAAGAAGCTTGTTGTTTCGTTAGTGGTGCGTCTCTGTCTATGTAAGTAACAGCAGGAAGGTCAAGACACTGATCTTTCTCAAATCTAATCGCAGGTTGTAATACTTCATGCACCGTCTTATCTGCATCGGGCTTGGGGCGCCACGTATACTGTGAGACTTTGTGCATCACTTTGTCTCTAAACTGCCCAAAGTATTTAGGTGCGCCCTTCGGGTTGATTAGCTTGGCTAAACCAAACGCATCAACCGGGGATTGTGCTGCGGGGGTACCAGTAAGCATCCAAAGCCACGGCACGTTTGCAGTTATGTCGCGTAAAGTTTTCCAGCGGTTTGTTTGTGCGTTCTTGTAGGCGTTGGCTTCGTCAACAACTATCATGTCAAAGCCCCCTTTC
>Ga0222718_10004652_pt1 | contig 11321 bp, 8 predicted proteins | sample C33_27DmetaG_FD_165045 | JGI IMG/M metagenome (GOLD analysis project Ga0222718, IMG submission 165045) | Estuarine water microbial communities from San Francisco Bay, California, United States - C33_27D | ecosystem: Environmental > Aquatic > Marine > Unclassified | place: USA: California... | reverse complement strand
ATGAATTAAGAGATGATTACTTTAAAAAGTATATAGATAATTATAATGAACTTGATTTTGTAAGATTAATTAGATTCTTTGATAATTCTGTCTTTAAAATGCTTAGAGATTTTGTTCCCGCAAGAACCTCTTTAGCATCTGGGGTTGTAATCAAACCTCACTTATTAGAAAGACAAAAATACCCACAACCTAAAGCTTACACAACATCATCAATTGCAGGTACAGCTAATACTTCAACATCAGAAGATTTTGTAAATTTAGAAATTACTGCCTCTATTGGTAGTAAACATAGTTTACTAAACGGTCAAAATGCTTACTCAGCATCTTCCGACTTTGAATCTTATCCATTATACAATTTTGATGGGGGTACTGGTGGTACTTTACCTAATACTCAAGGAAATATTAGCTATAGTGGATCACGATCTAATATTGTTCCTATTACCCAATCTTATACTAGTGAAAAAATTACTCCTAGTGGATCTATATTTACAACACATAATACTGAAGAAGAATTTTTTGATGGAAACTTTAGTGGTTCTAATATTGTAGCTACTACTCAAAGTTTAAACCCATTAAACCCATTCTTATCAGTACTTACTACCCCATTAAAATACGATTTATCATCTTCATACAGTTCTAGTGATAGAAATGCTGTAATAAGCTTCTTACAAGCCCAAACCCCATCTCCAGGAGATTTCTTTGCTGGATTTGAATCTTATCCTACGGCTTCTTTTGGAGATAAAGGTAATGTTAATGATACAGACTGGCAATATGCATCAGATGGTAAATTATATAGAAATAGTGGAACCTTTACTACTGATGAATTAGCTATGATGTCTTCAGGTTCTGTAATTTTTGTATCTGCTTCATATGATGGTGCCCTACCTGAATCTCCATTTGTAGACGTATTTAATGCACCATCCTTAACTATGAATGCTCATCAAGGCATTTATGTTGATTATACATCTTCATCCCCAGCACTATTAACTTCAAGTGGTGCCCCCTATGGATTCAATAACTCCCCCGGATCCCCTATAGACATAGGTACTGCTCATATTACTTTACATTTTGAAGGTGGGTTAACTTACAAATTTGTAGGTATTAATGTAAACGTAGAAGATAAAGAAGGAACAGATTATACTAACGCTATTCAACAGGTAGAATCATTTGAATTTTCATTAAATAATTTAGAATCTACTTCCTTAATTAGTACTAAACAAGGTTCTACACCTTTAGAACTTACAAGATATAGTACTAATAGAGATTTTTATGCTTTATATCTTACTACCGATACTACTAATGTAGATGTTCCTATTACAGGTGTTAACTCTCAGTTCTTAGTAGCTAGTAATACTGATAGAGAAATCATATTAACCCCAGGAAATAATATAGCAGGTATTCCTTATAATGACTATAATGCTCTACTTAATAATTACGTAGATGCTAGATTATCTACCAAATACGAAGATTTAGATTACACTCAACGTAATTTAAATGTTCCCGTAAATATAAATCCTGTAATTTCAAGCAGTGCAGATAAAGCTCCTGTACAAGATTCTAACTATACAGCAGCCCGTCAAATTAATTCTAGATATCAAGGATCGAAATTAACCTCAGCTAATTATAATAAATTTACCCCTGCAAGTAGTGGTAGTCAATTAATTAGATTTGCAGATGGGACTACAGGTACCTGGACTGGTGATAAATCATTTGGTAAAACCCCATCTGTAAATAACAATGCTAATATTGCATTCTCAGTTGAATATGTAAATGGTCTGTACCCTGAAATTCCTGATGCTACAGCTGCACAAATAAAAGACTTTAAAATTATTTTTGATGAAAATACCTCAGAAATAATTGATAAAAGTGATAGCTTATTTAACTTTAATGTTGACCAATATTTAGGATTTAGTCAATCCTTACAAATATTCCCAGCAGATAATTCTCCTGTAGAAACTCCTAATATTACTTCATTAAGCGGAGATATAGGTGCTCCTGCTAAATCAATATATTTTATCCAAGCTTCACAATCGTTTGCTCAAATAACCCCTAGTAATGGAGCAGTATTATCTACTTCTTCCCAAGGAATTCGATTTGCTAGTACCGGATCAGGTGCTAAAGGAAGTGTTTATGGAGGTTATAACTTATATTATCAAACTGAAAATAAAGATGGTGAATACGTTCAAAGTGTAACATATGATACTATCGGGAGCGCTTCAGTATATGTTTCTAGAAGTTTATTAGAAGGAGAAAGATGGTTCTGTACTCTACTAACTCAATCTATATACCCATTAGAATTATATGAAGTTTACAATTCATCTAGTGAAATGGAAGTGTTTAATAGTGGAGGTGCTTTTAACCATAAAGAATTTAACCCATTCAGCTTACCAGCATTTGGGGTATACGAAATCTCAGAAGTTCAATATCCAACCTCTCTAAATCCAGGAGAACCAACCCCTGTAGTTTGGAAATTCGTTTCAGGTTCAAATGTTCCTGAAAACAGATCTATAGGCCAAGATGGTCCAGGGAATTATGATCAAGGAAAATCATTAGCAGCTTTAATTTGGAAATCATCAAATACTAATACTCCTATTCTTCCTGTAAAACGTCCTGATTTCTTCCCAAGTGGACTTGGAGATCAAGGAGGAATTATTTATCCTTCATCGTTTAATGCTAGATTTAAGACAACAGCTGTACAACTTAAAGATGGAGTTAAAGAAATTGCTCCTGGAGGTGCTACAATCCAAGCATTACCTAAAGCTGTTTCTAATACCAATAGCTCAACCAACCCAGGTGGTTCTACAGGAGGTAGCTCAAATACAGGAGGTGGTACTCCTCAATACCCACCATTTGGGGAAGCGGGAACCGCAGGTGAATTTAGAGAATATGGAGGTGATGTCTATAGATTCGGTGGAAATGGATGGAGTATATGGCTCCTTTAATTTAAAAATAAAATAAACACATATTTATAATAAAATAAACATTAAAAATGGGATATTTAAATAATACAGTAGTAACAGTTGATGCTATTTTAACTACAAAAGGTAGAGAGTTATTAGCCAAAAACGATGGTTCTTTTAGAATCACTCAGTTTGCTATGGCTGATGATGAAATCGATTATACCCTTTACAACCCAAACCACCCTTCAGGTTCAGCTTATTATGGTGAAGCTATTGATAACATGCCTCTTTTAGAAGCATTCCCTGATGAAACTCAAATTATGAAATATAAGTTAGTAACGTTACCTCGTGGTACTGCTAAATTACCTATTCTTGATTTAGGTTCTACAAGCTTTACATTAAAACAAGGTGCTAACTTAAACATTACTCCTCAAACATTAAACTACGCAGGTGGTAACCAATCCGAAACATCAGGATATACATTTACTATTTCTGATGTTAGATTATTTAGCACTTATAATGGTGTGGGAGTTGATACAGCAGCTGCTCAAGCATTAAATACAAATTCTACACAAACTTTAGGAACAAACGTGTCTAAGACAGTAATTGGTACTACCTTAAGTTTAAGAGCAACTACTGTAAATACTTTATTTGGAAATAATACTTCATTAAGAGCTACTTTAACAGTAGAAGGTAGAGATAGTGGTGCTAGATTAACTATTCCGTTTACTATTACTAAAGTATCATAAATTATAGATTATGTCATTTAATAGATTAGAAACAGACGATTTTGTAATATCATCCGATAGTATTACTTCTACGGTATGGAGTACAGATAACCAGGAATTAACCTCGTTTTTTACTTCCTCAGTCCAAGAAGCCCAAACATCAGGTAAATATTACTTAAATGTATATCAAACCGGTTCTACCCTTTCAGGTTCAGCAGTACAATTTGCAGTTGCTTATGGTAACCAACAAGGTAGTGGTAGTGAATTCTATAATAATGCTGTAACGGGTTCTACTTACACTAGAACAATTTATGGTCAGTATAGAAACTTAGTATTAGGTAGTGAAACAGCTGCCTTTATCTTTGGTAACCAAACATCTTCAGATTTCTATGCTGTATCGCTTGATAGAGCTAGATATAAAGAAAGCCTACTTCCAAGTACTTGGACACTAACCCTTTCAGGGTCGGGTGCTGGTGGTGATGGTATTATTACCTTAACAGATGACTCTTTAGTAAATTCATCTTCAGTACAATTTAATGATGCTGGTAGAGTATTCCAGATTGTCTCAGGTTCAGCTGGTACAATTTATACTGGAACTAATGCTAATGGATGGTCACCTAACTCAGGTTCATATGGTTTATTTATGCCTGATATTGCTACTCTATTATTAAATCCATTAGCTTTAACAGGTTCAATTGCATTAGGTGGTATTAACTTAGCTACTAGTCGTTCATTTGATACTGATGGTTTAAATAACAGAAGATTATATCAAGCTTTCCAATCAGGATCCTCATTTAAACTTAACTCAGAAGAAACTATTACTTCTGATTATGTGTTTATTAGAGCAAAAAGCTCACAATTTAACTATTCAGAAAACCCATCATATATCTCAGGTTCAACTGGTGAGGTAGTATTTGATGATTTTGTAAATAACCCTCAAACTTACATTACAACTGTAGGTTTATATAACGATAATAGTGAACTTTTAGCAGTAGCTAAAATGTCAAGACCCTTAAAGAAAGACTTTACAAAAGAAGCTTTAGTAAGGGTTAAACTAGATTTCTAAAATGAATGAGTGCTTACAAACAATTTTTAGCACAAGACATTATAGTCACTCCCTTTGAAGTAAATAAATCCTTTACTTTTAAAGGGGGTAACTTTACTGATAATTTAGTAGAAATAGACAGACTTAAAGGAATAAGCGGTTCTTTTGAATCTAATCAGGATGCTACAGGTAATAATTCTGACCAATACCAGGTTTTAGTCTACAATTCTATTAAAGAGCTATACTATTCAAACTTCTTAACCCAAAGTTGGGGAGACGAAGTATCTACAGCAAGCCTATTCCCAGGTGAAACCCCCTCAGGTGATGTTATGGTAGGCCCAGTTAATACCTCAGGTAGATATTATAATTATCTTCAAACCTCATTAACCCAGTCAAGATATTTCCCTACTGAATCAAACTCACCAATTGCTGTATTCTCTATACCTTCACGTTTATTTGGTGATTATGTTCAACCCTACTCATTTGTATGGGAAGATAACACTAATAACATTAATTTAACTGATGATGGTGAAGGTAATATTATCTCAGGTAGCAAAGTAGTAGGTAATATTATATATCAACACGGATTAGCTATTATTACTACTCAATCCTTAGGAGGTACTACTCCGGATTCATTGGTATCAGCTACTAATGTTACTTGCTCATTCTCAAGCTCTTTAACAATCTATGAAACTCAGTACAAGTGTACTCTAACTGAAAACGAATTTAATACTACATTAAATCCATCCATCATATCTCAAAGTGATGGTACTCCTTATAATTACGTAACTGGTTCTTATTTTTCTCCTTATTTAACTACTGTCGGGTTATACAATGAAAACCAAGATTTGTTAGCTATTGGTAAATTAGCAAAACCTTTATTTACTTCAGCTACAACAAATACAACAATTTACATTAACTTAGACCGATAAAATATCATGTGGACATACAAATCTCAACTCATGGAGGCACTCTCCTCTTTTCCTCAAGGAACATATGGGTTTATATATAGAACAACACACATTTCCTCAGGGAAAGCTTATATAGGTAAAAAAGTACTTTACCACCAGAAAAAAGTAAAATTAACTAAAAAAGAATTAGCTGAATACGCTGGTGTATCTGGTAGAAAACCTTCATATAGAATTGCTATGAAAGAATCTGATTGGCAAAAATACTATGGTTCTCATTCCGAAATTAAAGAACTAATCAAAGAAGGAAAACAAGAAGATTTCGAACGTGAAATCTTACAGTTGGCTGATTCAAAAAAGTTATTAACTTACTACGAAGTAAAATATCAAATGTTATACCAGGTACTAGAAAAACCTGAAGAATTTTTTAATGATAATATTCTTGGCAAGTTCTATAGGAAAGACTTTGAATAGTAAAAATAGGTTATTACATTTACCGTTATATGGTAAACCATTTATTAGTTAATATAGTAAACTCCGTTTTAGGAGTAGGCAAATCCACCGCAAGGGGTAACCAAGCGTACCACTGTCCGTTTTGTCATCATTCTAAACCTAAATTAGAGGTTAATTTTACTGATGGTCAAAAGAATCCTTGGCATTGTTGGGTTTGTAACAAAAAAGGAACTAATCTAGTTACCTTACTAAAACAAGCTAAAGCCCCAGAGGATAAAATTACTGAGGTTAAAAAGCATGTCTCTTACAAAAGTTATAGAGATAATACTAAAAAAGTAGAAGCAATTAATCTACCTAAAGAATTTAAACCACTACTTGAACTAACAAAATCAGATATTAAAGGTAGACAAGCGCTAGCTTACTTAAAAAAACGTGGCGTAAGTAAAGTGGATATAATGCGCTACAATATTGGTTATTGCGATGGTGGTGTCTACGATTATATGATTATTATACCGTCGTATTCCCACGAAGGTTCCCTAAATTATTTCGTAGCCCGTAACTACAATCCTCACTCACCAGTTAAATATAAAAATCCTCCTATGAGTAAGGATGTTGTGCCCTTTGAATTATTTATCAATTGGTCTTCTCCTTTGATTTTAGTTGAGGGTATGTTTGATGCTTTAGCTGTAAAACGAAACGCAATTCCCCTGTTAGGAAAACACATTCAAAGAGAGTTAATGAAGAAAATCGTTACCTCTGAAGTTAAAAAAATATACATTGCATTAGATCAAGATGCTCAAAAAGATGCTTTAAAATTTTGTGAGCAATTATTAAATGAAGGTAAAGAAGTGTATTTAGTAAATATGCAAGAAAAAGATCCATCCGAAATGGGTTTTAGTGAAGTAACAAAATTAATCCAAGAAACAACACCTATTTCAGGTTATGATCTAATGTCTCTGAAATTTCAAATGATATGAGTAAAAGAAATGTAAAACGCTCTTATAACAGAATCCTAGAGATTTCTGAAGATGCACAACAGATTACTATGCCAGATTCACGTTACTATAGACGTAACGGAGAATATTATCCATCTATTACCTATGTTTTAGGCACTTACCCTAAAGGTAAATACTTTGAAGACTGGTTAAAAAAAGTAGGTTATTCTGCAGACCACATTGTAAGAAAAGCAGCAGACCAAGGTACTGAAGTACACGAGATGTGTGAAGCATTTCTATTAGGTGAAGAGTTACAATTTTTAGATAAACATGGTCGCCCACAATACCACCCAGACGTTTGGCAAATGTTCCTTAGATTTGTAGACTTTTGGGAAGAATACAATCCTACACTAGTAGAAACAGAGGTACATCTATTTTCAGATGAATTAAAAGTAGCAGGTACTTGTGATTTAGTTTTAGAGATTGATGGTGAATTATGGATTGTAGATTTAAAAACCTCTAACCACCTTCAAACTACATACGATTTACAAACTGCAGTTTATGGTAAGTGTTACGAGGAATGTTATGGTAAAACGGCTGATAGGTATGGTGTTTTATGGTTAAAGTCTAACAAACGTAAAGCTGCTAAAGATAAAATTCAAGGTAAAGGTTGGGAAATGTATGAATCGTCTCGTACACAAGAAGAAAATCTTGATATATTTAAAACAGTTAAAACTTTGTTTGACCTAGAGAATCCAAAACACAAACCAGTATTTACTGAATTTAGAACGCAAGCCAAGAGAAAACTGTAATATTTATTACAAAACGCGCGTTAAATGATTTCACTAATCAGACTTTTAAACGAGGTTGAAGGTAATCCAAAAGCCATCATCCTCGCTGGTGCACCTGGTGCTGGTAAGGGCTCTATCCTAAGAGATTTAGATTTATCTGGTCTTAAAATCCTAAACTTAGATGATACTATCTTAGCATTATCTAAAGAACAAGGATTCTCGTTAAACCAAAAAGATACAGATGCTGAAAACAGAAGTGCCTTTATGAAGGCAATGGCTGCAGCAACTAAAAAACTTAAGGGAGAACAAATACCTCAAACCATAGCTAATAAAGATTCATTCATTCTAGATGGTACTGCTGCATCAGCTAAACAAACTCAATTATTACTTGATGAGTTGAAAGAAGCAGGCTACGATGTAATGATGTTATACGTTTACACTCATTTAGAGACATCTTTAAAACGCAATCAAGACCGCTTTGAGAAATCAGGTGGTGAAGATAGAAGTTTAATGCCTGGAGCTGTTTATAGAACATGGCTTCAAGTAGCTAAAAACTTCCCAATATATCAAAATATGTTTGGGGGTAAATTTGTTTCTGTAGCTAATACAGGTGATGATGAAACAATGAAAGATGTAGAAAAAATCCTACAGACTTATCTTGAGCCATTTAAAGTTAAAGATGGTAAACCTAAAACTGATAAAGAACTTGCTAAAAAGAAACAACAAGCAGATAAATTAAATGCTGAGGTTCAAGCATTTTTAGATTCACACGAAGTAGAAAATATTATTAACTCCTCAGTATCTAAAGAGGAAGCACAATCAAAAATTAGCTCATTCCTATAATGAACCAACTAACAGAATTTTTAGTAGACTCTATCCTCGCAGAAGAAAAAAACGAGATTGTAGGTATATTTGGTGGAGGTTTTAAACCACCTATTAAGGGTCATGTTGCTATTGTAGAAAAAGCACTACAAGACTTCCCAGAATTAGATAAACTAATTGTTTCTGTTGGTAGTGGAGTTAGAGATGAAATTGATCAAGAAGAATCTCTTTTAGTTTGGGACATTTACCAACGTCACCTACCTATGAAAGTAGAAATAGGCGCTTCTAAATCAGGAATGCCCATTAAAGATATCTATAAACTAGCCAAAGAAAATCCAGATAAAACTATTTACTGGTTTATTGGTGCTAGAGAAGGTAGAGAAGACGATCTACAAGATATAGCAGCACGTACTAAAAGTGCTGATAAGTATGGTAACCTAAATGTTAAAGTTATTACAACATCTGACCCTAATGTAAGTGGTACTAATGCACGTAAAGCCCTTTTAGCAGATGATAAAGAAAAATTCTTTACATATTTACCTAGTTTTGTAACAAACGAAGAAAAAGAAGAAATTTTTAATATTCTAAGACCTGCTGTTAAAGAAACATCTAATCCTGATGATGGTAAAGCTGCTCCTTATGGTTCAGGATATAGTAAATTAAACGAGCATTCAATGGGCCGTAGTATTGATTTATTACCTTATTTAGCTAAATTAACTCAATATATGATTGATAAAGGTTACAATATTGAACCTTTACCTGGTTTAGAGTTAATTGATGATGATATTTTAAATGCTGAAGATTTCTTTGGAAATACGGCATATTACAATCCTAACACACAAACCATTGTCCTCTATACTCACGGGCGTCATCCCAAAGATATTGCGCGTAGTTACGCACATGAGATGATTCACCATATCCAAAATCTAGAGGGTAGATTAGGTAATATTACTACAACTAATACTCAGGAAGATGATCATTTAAACGATATTGAGGCTGAAGCTAACTTAAAGGGTACAATGACGTTTAGAAATTGGACTGATGGTTTAGATGAAGGCTTTGATAAAAATTTAGGTAAAGACCCATTTGGTCTAAACCAGTTTGCTCGTGAATTAATGGCTGAAGGTGCTTATGATTCACTTACAACCCAACTAACAAAAGCTACAATCAATAAATGGGTTGAGGATTCTAAAAAGAAACCAATACCTAAAAAATCATTTGTTGATATTGATATTGATGATGTAGATGGTAAAGGTAGAGAAATTGAATTTAATTACGTTGGTATAGTAGAATTTGATAAAACAATAGACGGATACGAGGTAGATGGTACTTCAAATAGTGGTGAAGATAAAGGTAAAATACCTTTTGTAGCCACTATGTTTAGAATTAACCCTAAAATTTTACCTCAAGCATGGTCTAAAATCTCAGCTGATGTTTCAGATGTTATTAGACACGAGATTGAACATTTAACTCAAGCAGGTGATAATGTTAGAGGTCAAGTGTACGATGATGAGGGTAACTTAATTGATAAAGGTAAATACATGGATGATGATATCATGATTCGTGATATGATTAACAAACTTAAAGTTTTACCTAAAAGCGATTACTATAAACTTGAAAAAGAAGTAGACGCAATGCTTCAAGGTTTATATTTAAAAGCTAAAAAGACAAGAAAACCATTTGCTGATGTAATCAACAATTACTTAGATATTGCTCCTGGTATTGATACTAAAGAAGATAAAGAATCCATACTAAATCTTTGGAGAAGCAGAAGAAAGGCATTATCTTTACCGGTATTCGAAAATGAAGAAAAGGTTATGGACTATAAAATATTTCTAGATATGGATGGGGTATTGGTCAATTTTGATCAACAATTCCAAGAATTAACAGGTATGATGCCTCGTGAATTCGAATCTAAATACGATTCAAATAAATTTTGGGAAGAAATTGATAACGCTGGAGTAGGTTTCTGGCGCGGTATGAAATGGATGCCTGGTGGTGAAGCACTTTACAATAGAGCATCTCAATTCGATCATGCTTTGTTATCATCTCCTTCACGCAGTGAAGTTTCTAAAATCGGAAAACGTTTATGGAGACGAGATAAAACACCAGATACTAAACTGATTTTAGCTCGTTCTTATAATAAAAGAAAATATGCTGCCCCTAATCACATTCTAATTGATGATAGGGAAGATAATATACAACAATGGAGAGATGCTGGTGGTATAGGTATTCTATACAAATCAGCAGATCAGGTTAATGCAGAATTAGATAAATTGGGTTTATAATGAAAGATAACGTTCTAAAAAAAGAATTTCAACAAAAAGATGTTAATCGCCTTAGAAATGTAATGTCCGGTAAAGCTGGAGAACGTACTACTGAAGGTATTGGTTATACTAAAAAACAAGAGTTTTATAAAGAAGGTGATATTTGGACTGAAAATGGTCGTGAATGGACTATTAAAGATGGTATCAAACAAAATATTACAAAATTAGATAAGGCAAAAAAGATTATGAATTTGCCTTTATTCTGTCCTTCTTGTAGTAAAGTAATGAATCACAAATACGATAAATCCTTTTATCTACAGTATAAACGTTGTTGGGATTGTCAAATTGATTTTGAAGCCGATTTACGTAAAAAAGGACTACTCAAAGAATATGAAAAATTTGTTATGAACTCAGATATAGATGCTTTAATTAAAGACTTTACTATTTGGACTGATGAAAAAATGAACCAATC
>Ga0222718_10004649_pt1 | contig 11327 bp, 8 predicted proteins | sample C33_27DmetaG_FD_165045 | JGI IMG/M metagenome (GOLD analysis project Ga0222718, IMG submission 165045) | Estuarine water microbial communities from San Francisco Bay, California, United States - C33_27D | ecosystem: Environmental > Aquatic > Marine > Unclassified | place: USA: California... | reverse complement strand
ATTGATAGACTACAAAATTTAGTTAAAAATGAAGATCTTCCATGGGCTGATAAACTAATTAATATTACTTCAAATCATGAAACTGCTATGCAGCAATTTCAAAAAATTGCTCTTGAATCAGAAGCAGCTTAGAACGTTTCAGGTACAAGATGTTCAATGAAAAAATCTGTCATCTTTTTATATAAATGGTATCTATTTTTCCAGCCATCTGCAGGATTTTCTTGAGTTAGAAAGTTATTATTATACATTCCGTGATTAGCATTAGGATATATAAACATTTCCATCTCTTTTCCATGTTCTGCGTAAGCTTTCGCTAACTTTAATGAATGTTGATGATGAACATTATCATCTGCATTTCCGTGAATTTGTAATAAATGACCTTTTGCCTTGTCAACGTGTGTTAATACTGAAGCATTCTTATATCCTTCAGGATTATCTTCAATTAGACCCATATATCTTTCTGTCCAAATTGTGTCGTATAGTAGTGGTTCAACATTAGGAGCTATAGATATACCCGCTTTGTAATAATCGCTTGCTAAGGTCATACACATATTGGTTAAATATCCACCTCCACTCCAACCCCAAATTCCAATATTTTCTGCATCAACATATGTCAATCCCTGAAGAAATTTTGCAGCAGCTATATGATCTTTTACCAAATATTTTCCATAATCTCCATAAGCTAAATCTTTAAACGCCTTACCTCTTCCTCCTGTTCCTCTATTATCAAATGAAAAAATGATAAAATCTCTACTAGCAAAAAATTGATGAAGAGTATGATTTCCAGCGCCCCATCTATTCATCACCAATTGTGATCCTGGACCTCCGTAATTATATAAAATTACTGGGTATTGTTTCATAGGGTCAAAATTGTGGGGATATGTGATTAAGGCATTTAATCTTGTTCCATCATCTGAAAAAATATTAATTAATTGAGGATATGTTAAACCAAGTTTATCAAACTTGGATTTATCAGTTTCCTTTAAAACTGTAACAATTTTTCCATTACTTTGTCTTAAGAAAGTTTTTGGTGGAACAGTTAAGCTTGAATATCCATTAATAAAATAATTTAAAGTTGGAGAGAAAGCTGCAGAATGTGAACCGTTCTCTTTTGTAATTCTTTTAAACTTTGAACCATTAAATCGAACTGAATATAAATGGTTTTCTGTTTCAGTTTCTTTTTTGGCAGTGAAGTAGATAATCTCATTATTATAGTCTATTGCATTGATTGTACTAACTTCCCAATCTCCTCTAGTAATCTGGTTAATAAATCTTCCATCAGGTCTGCTCCTATAAATATGATTGAATCCATCTCGTTCAGATAACCAAATAATTTCACCATTTTCTAAGATCGCAAAACCAAAGCCGCCTTTTGTAGTCCATGTTCCAATTTCTTGAGGAACTGTAAATGGATCTCTATCAATCCATGAATCGTTAGAATCGTTCAGTATTAACTCTCCATTATTCATAGCAAAATCATATCTATACAAATTCCAATCATTTTGTTTGCGATTAAGAGTCGCAAAAAACAAATTTTCTGAATTATTTTGCCAAATAATGTCAGGAATATAATATGCAGTATGCGGAAGATTGACTGATCTATATTCTTTATTTTCTAAATCTAAAATGCTTATTGACACTACTGGATTATCTTCTCCAGTCTTTGGATAGCGAATATACTTAACTACAGGATACTGAGATTCGTAATCAACTAGTGGATATTTTTTAACATAAGTTTGGTCTTCTCTAATAAATGCAATATGCTTGCTATTAGGGCTCCATTTATAAGAATCATAGGTCCCAAATTCTTCTTCATAGACCCATCCAAAATGTCCATTTAGAATATCATCGCTTCCATCAAAAGTAAGTTGCTCTTCTAAATTAGTTGCCAAAGAGAATAGGTATAAATTATTATCATTTCTAACAAAAGCTATATTTTCAGAATCTGGAGAGAATTTAACATTTCTCAAACTATCTGGATTTGAAGTAACTGAAGTTAAAGAGCTAGATTCTATATCATAAATATAATACGTACCAAATGATGAATGCCTCCAAAGCTTCACTGAGTTTTTCTTTAATAATAATTTTTTTTGATTTGGACTAAACGAATATGAAAAATTATCGATTAACGTTTTTGGAATACTGAATGCTTTTGTCGTATCATTTGATGCAAGGTTGTAATTATAAAAATCTAACCCACTATCGCTTTTTGTTGAAAAGTAATACGAGTCGGTACTATTTTTCCAAGTATACCTTCCAATAGATTCTGTACTAAAAGTTCCATCTAAAACACTCTTAAGCGATATTTCGCTTTGTGCAAAAATACTGCTTATTAACATAGCAATAAAAATGTGTATTTTATATCTCATAGCTTAATAATAATTATTTTCTATGGAATAAACTATCCAATATCAAATTTTTTAATAGGTTTGCATAAACATTGTTGCTGTTATAAATTCGCTGTCTATGGGCATAATAACCAGCATGAGAAATAGAATGCAAGTAGTAATGTGGACTATATTGGTCCTCTTTGTTACTAGTATGGCTATCGGTGGACTTGTAGGTGGAGCAAGTATTACAGATATTTTTGGTCAAAGACAAGGCAATGAAGTTGGTTCTTTAAATGGAGAACCAATTCTCTTTGAAGACTTTAACCAATTAGTATCCAATGAAATTAATAGATTAGATTCTCAATCTGGAAAACCTGTTTCAGATGAAGAAAGAGAATATATTAGAGCTGTAGTCTGGGAAAGATTAATTGCAGATTTAATTATTCAAGAACAAATAGAAAAAAATAAAATTATCGTGTCAGAAGAAGAAGTTCTTTTTCAGATGAAAAATAATCCTCCTTTCTTTCTTCAAAACAGTGAAGCATTTCAATCTTTTGGGAGATTTGATTTGGAAAAATATCTTAATGCTGTTCTAACTCCCGATCAAATAGATTGGAAGCCCATTGAGGATTTTATGCAAAACGTTTATTTACCTAACTATAAACTTCAGCAGTACATTATTAATGCGTCTGCAATTCATGCAGATGAAGTTCTTAAAGATTATAAAAAAAGATTCGTAAATCATAAACTTGAGATCTTACATATAACTGACAAAGCCATAGATAATGACTTTTATAATTCAATGATTGAAAATAGACCAACTAATGATGAACTGCTAGATCTATACAATAAAAATATTGCTGACTATGATCAACCCGAGACAAGATTTATGCAATATGTTAAATGGCCTATTATTTCTGATGCAAATGATACTTTAAGAGTTAAGCTTGAAGCAGAGAATTTAATCTACAGAATAAACAACGGAGAAGATTTTGCTCAATTAGCTAATATGTACACTGAAGATCCAAGCAATAGCGCAAATCCTCAAGAATTAAGAGGTGGTAGTCTTGGATGGTACAGCAAAGGTCAACTGCTTCCTGAATTTGAAATTGCTTCATTTGATGGTAAAAAAGGCGATATTGTAGGCCCAATACTCACTGACTATGGATTTCATGTTATTAAAATTAATGATAAAAGAGTTGTAGATGAATCTGAACAAGTAAATACTTCTCATATTCTTCTTATTATCACACCTGGTAGAGGAACTGAAAATAAATTAAAAGATACTGCAAGCATATTTGCATTAGAAGCGACTGAATTTGGATTTTTTGCACTTGCTGATTCATTAGGACTTGAAGTCAAAGAATCAAGCCCAATAAGAAAAGAATCAATTTTTATTGACGATTTCGGTGTCGCTAGAAGTGCAGTTAATTTTGCTTTCAATAATGTTGAAGGTGCAACATCAGATGCTATCAAAAACGATAATTTTTATGGTGTTTTTTTCCTAGACTCAATAGCAGATGAATCAACCTTAAGCTTTGAGGATGTCAAAGATGACCTTAAAAATGAATTTTTATCAAACTTTAAAAAAGAACAAATCAAAAGTTTAGCACAATCTCTCAAAGATAATACTGCTCAAGAAATGAATCTTTCTGAGCTAGCAAAAGAAAATGAATCTTTCGAATATGTAGCTGAATCTAGTGCAAGCCTAATAGGTAGTTTTGATTCAATTGGAAAAAGTAATTTTATAGTAGGTGCACTAGCTAATGCTAAAGCTGGTGATACTTTTGGTCCATTACCAACTATCAGAGGTCAGGCATTTGTTAAAGTAATTGAAATTGATGAAATAAATTCAAATGATTTCGAAGAAAAGAAAGAATCGATTAAATTTAGCTTACTTATCCAAAGACAAAATCTATTATGGGCTAATTGGTTACAAGCTCTCAGAGACAATTCAGATATTGAAGATTATAGATACGACTTTTATTAATCTTCTCTAAAAGTTCCAAGCTTGTCATATCTTGCAACTCTATTTTCCAGAAAATCTTTATTTACACTTTTCTTTAAATCATTAATCTCATTTAATATTGTTTCTTTTAATGTTGATGCAGTTAAATCAAAATGTCTATGTGCGCCCCCAGAAGGCTCATAAACAATCATATTGCATATATTGTGCTCCATTAAGTCTTTTGGAGTTAGCTTTAAAGATTCAGCAGCTTCAGGAGCTTTTGTAGAGTCTTTCCATAAAATTGATGCGCATCCTTCAGGGCTAATAACAGAAAACCAAGTATGCTCTAACATAATCATCTTATCGCATAGGCCAATACCTAAAGCTCCTCCACTTGCACCCTCTCCTATTACAACTGACAGAATTTGAGTCTTAATAGATGCCATTTCGAAAAGATTGTTCGCAATAGCGTACCCTTGACCTCTCTCCTCTGCACCAATTCCCGGATCTGCTCCAGGAGTATCAATTAAGGTTACAATTGGTAGTTTAAACTTTTCAGCTAGCTTCATTACCCTCAAAGCTTTCCTATACCCTTCAGGCTTCATCATTCCAAAATTTCTAAAAATATTATCTTTAGTATTTCTTCCTTTTTGCTGTCCAATGATTGCAACTTTAGTATCATCAATCATTCCAATTCCAGCAATAACAGCGTTATCATCTGCAAAAGCTTTATCACCATGAAGCTCAGTAAAATTATCGCACCATGCATTGATATAATCAAGCGTATATGGTCTATTAGGATGTCTTGCTAATTGAACAGTTTCCCAAGGAGATAGCTCTGAGAAAATATTTTTTTCTAATTCTTTTCTCTCTTTTATTAATTCATTTAATTTTTCAGAATCTGGTTCAGAAATAGTTAGTTTTTCTATTTCAAAATCTAAATCTTTAAGAGGTTTTTCAAATGGTAAATAATGTTTTTTCATTTTTTTAACCTAAATAATCTCCAGAACCCAAATTGCCAAACCTTTAATACTGCTTCCAACATAACTGCTTTACTCATTTTAGATTCACCTACCGTTCTATCTGTAAAAACTATAGGATGCTCTACCAATTTACAATCTTTTTGATGAGCTCTAAATGAAGTCTCTATTTGAAAGCAATAACCTTGAGATGAACATTCATTGTATTTAATTTTTTTTAGTGTTTCAACCTTCCATGCTTTAAATCCAGCAGTAAGATCTTTCAAAGGTACTCCAGTAATAATCTTAGCATATAAATTTGCAAAATAACTAATGTAAAGCCTTTGAATAGGCCAATTAATAACTCTTAATCCACCTTTGTATCTGCTTCCAATTACTAAATCATATTGGTCTAAAAGATTAAACATTGGTACAATTTCATTAGGGTCATGCGATAAATCTGCATCCATTTGAATAATTTTATCGTAATTATTTTTTATAGACCATTTAAAACCATCTACATATGCAGACCCTAAACCCTTCTTTAATTCTCTTTTTAAAATGAAAATTTTATTATTTTTCAATCCCTCGACAATACTTGCTGTATTATCAGGTGAATTATCATCAATAACTAAAATATCCACATCTATATTTTGATCAAAAATCAAATCAATTGTTTTAACAATATTCTTTGATTCATTATAGGTTGGAAGAATGACCAAGTTTTTCATTAGTTTATATCTATTGTTTGAGCAATCATCTCAAGTTGTCGCATATAAAATGCTTTTTTTCCACCAGGATTAAAAACTAGATAACTTATATAAAATGTTCTATCATTTTCATAGTCATAGAATAAGTATCCTCTAAATGGACCACCTTTAGCATCATCAATAGATTCCCATAAACCAGAGACTTCGTATGATGATTCAGATTTGAAATCTTTAAATTCAATATTAATATATTCTTGATTATATCTAATTGATTCAAAATACATTTGGGGATATTCTTTTACATATTCTAAGACTTCTTCTTCGCTGAAAAAATTACCGTCTCTCCAATGAACTGCAATCCATCTAAAAGGTAGTTCATGTCCAATCCAAAAAAATGATTCTTCGCTATCATTTTTTATCAACTCCCATCCCCATGGTATTTTCATATTCCAATTGTATTTTTGTTGAAGATCTTTCTCAAGCTCTTCCTGTCTTTCATTTTCTAAAAAATATTGAGATTGTTTACTGAAAAAGTTTTCATCAAATTGATTTCTAATAAATTCATCATTGGCTACTAAATAATCTTTAATTTGGTCTGGAGTGCTTCCACTTAAAATCATAAATAATTGATTTTTTGCGAATTGATCCTTAGAAAGTATTACTGGAACTTCTGTTAGAGTTTTTTTGAAAGCATTTTGCCCTAAGAGTTCCTTCGCAAGCTTAGTACCTGGGTTTAATTCATAGCTGCCGATTGAGGCAACAACAAGGTTAGTTTGCGTTTTTAATGCTGAAAAACTTTCAGGATCTGCAAACTTAATATTATAAAAAGATTCAGGAGACGGAGTTAAAATAGTTTCGTTAAAAATAATCGATAAAAGGTTTCTAATTTCTTCTCTATCTTCTTTAGCTGCGAGCACAACAATGTCGTCATTTCCACCGATTGCATCCCTTTTATATTCACAACTAATTACAAAAATGATTGTAAAAAATATAATAAAGCTTCTTTTAATCATTTTTTGACCTTTGAAATTCATACATAAATACAATAAATAAAGATAATAAAAAAAACATTAACATTGGTTCCCAAGTCAATAAAGGGTATCTGACAAACTTGTCACTTGCAGATGGTGGAGGTTGCACAGAAGAATCTTGTGTACTTATATTAGCAGCATACTGGATAGAAGTTCCTCCATGAGGATTATAATACTTTAAATTAATCAAAGAATTATTTGCAGTACTAAAATTATTATTTACTCCCTGATAGAAGGTTAAGCCATTTTGATCGCGAACTTTCTCAAGTTCAAAACTTTCTGCTGAGATTTGGAACTCTTCGGATCCAAAAGGAATTTGAACCCCTAATATTAAAGTATTAATATCTTGTAATGACTCAAAATTATATGAAAATCTTCTAGGACCTGGATCTTTTATAAACTTATCTAAAAACAAATAAATTGTATGATTCCCGTTTTTATTTAAAGTTTTAAGCAAATTATTTTCAACCTGAACTATTTGTTCAAATTCTAAACTATCTGTAGAAATTGTATATAAAACAGAATCTATATTTGCAGGGATTGGGAAGCTAAAATCGTTATTGTTTGATTTATCAAATTTATATTCTATTGCAACGCCAGGATAAGAAAATTCTGGATAGACTGTCACAGATAATGTATCAATAACAGATTGACCAAATACTTGACTGAAAAATAGTAAATAAATAAATGTTTTTTTAATAAGCTAAGATAAAAGAAAAATAACAAATAAATCATAAAATGCATGAGTTAATGCAACTATCCCAAATCCTCGATTAATATAAATTGTAGATAAGTAAATACCAGCTAAAAATCTTAATGTGAAAGAGATGGGGGTAAATGACTCTTCACCAATATAGTGAAACGTTGAAAAAAGAATTGAACTCGCTACAATAGATAGTATTAATGAAGAAAACTCTTTTGTTTTTAAAATAAATGATATGCTTTTTGCAAGAATGAATATCAATAGAAATCTGAATATTAACTCCTCATATAAACCTGCACCAATAGATAAAATGAAATTGCTCAACCAATTAAAATTTTCACCTTGAAATAGATAAATATTTTTTAAAAAAAATAATAAAACATATGCATAAGCTAAAGATTCTATCGTCATAAAAAATAAATAATTATAGTTAATGTTAAATGTTTTGAAATTTTTTCTTTGAGAAATTAAAATAAAAAATAATACAGCAATAAATATTGAACTTGCAGCATAGTATCCGTTTAATCCAAGCATTTTAATAAATTCTTCAATTAAAACATCGCCTCCATTTTTTGCGAAGGAAATACCTGTTTGAAACATAAAAAAAATACCCATTTCATATATCAGAAATAAAGGTAATGTAACAAGAAGGCTATAAAATAATGATTTTGATTTAGAAAAATAATCTTGAAGCATATCAAATTTTGAGAACGGCTAATAAGGCTTCTTGCGGAACTTCAACTCTGCCAATTGTACGCATTCTTTTCTTACCCTTTTTCTGCTTTTGAAGCAATTTATTCTTTCTAGTTACATCTCCACCGTAGAGCTTTTCAGTAACATTTTTTCTGAAAGGAGCAATATTTGTTCTTGCAATTACTCTAGTACCTATCGATGCTTGAATAGGAATCTGTATTTGATGTCTTGGAATTAATTCTTTTAATTTTTGACATAAGGCTAGACCTCTATGGTAAGAGTCTTTTTTTGAACAAATCATTGATAAGGCATCAACTGGCTCTTTATTTATTAAAATGTCCAATTTATCTAACTTGCTCTCTTTATATTCTTTAAAAGTATAATCAAATGATGCATACCCTTTTGAACCAGATTTAATTCTATCATAAAAATCAAAAAGTATTTCTCCAAGAGGGAGATCATAGATGAGCTGTACCTTAGATTTAGATAAATATTGAGTAGATTTATATTTTCCTCTTTTTTCTTCACAAATCTTCATGACATTACCAATATAATCTACAGGAGTTAAAATTTCTGCTGTCACTATAGGCTCCATTAGGCTCTCCAAGAATTTTGGTTCTGGTAACAATGCAGGTCTTTGAACCTCTTCTTGAGTGCCATCTTTTAGATTTGCTAAATATTTGACATTAGGACTAGTTGTGACAATGGATAAATTAAACTCTCTTTCAAGTCTTTCTTGGATTATTTCCATGTGCAATAATCCTAAAAAGCCACATCTATAGCCAAAACCAAGTGCATCGCTTACCTCAGGCTCAAAAGAAAGTGATGCGTCATTAAGTTTCAATTTTTCAAGTGCAGTCCTAAGATCATCATACTCACCCGCATCTGCTGGAAAAAGGCCTGAAAAAACCATGGGTTTTATTTTTTGAAATCCCGGTAAAGCTTCTTTACATGGTTTATTAAAATTTGTAACTGTATCACCAGCAAGAACATGTTCAATGTCTCTAACATTTGCGATTATATAGCCTACTTCTCCTGCTTTGATTGAATCAGATTTTTTTCTATCAATAATAAAATGTCCAACTTCATCAACATCATAATGAGTATCATGCGCAAAAAATTTAATTCTATTTCCTTTTTTCAAGGAACCTTCATAAACCCTCACATAAGCTACAACCCCTCTATATCTATCATAAATTGAATCAAAAATTAAACCTTTAAACTCTTCATTTTTTGGTTCATCTGGAGGAGGAATTTTTGAAGTAATTGCATTCAAAATATCTTCTATCCCTTCGCCTGTTTTAGCGCTAGCAAGTAAAATATCTTCCTTATTACATCCTACCATTTCAATAATTTGCGCTGTGACATTTTCAATATCAGCATTCGGTAAATCTACTTTATTAATCACAGGAATTATTTCAAGTTCATTTTCAAGAGCTAATAAATAATTTGTGACTGTCTGAGCTTCAATACCTTGTGCTGCATCAACAATTAATAAGGCGCCTTCACTCGCAGATAAAGTTCTTGAAACTTCGTATGTAAAATCTACGTGACCAGGTGTATCAATTAAATTTAATATAAAGTCTTTATAGCTAATTCTAATGGAATGACTTTTAATTGTAATTCCTCTTTCTCTTTCAAGCTCCATGTTGTCAAGAACTTGATTCTGCATTTTCTTTTTTGAAATAGTTCCTGTATGCTCAAGCAATCTATCTGCTAAGGTAGACTTACCGTGATCGATATGTGCAATAATGCAAAAATTTCTAATCGGTTTTGTGCTATTCATGAAAATGATTTACAATTGGTATTCTTCTTCCAATACCGAACGCTTTTCTACTTACCCTTAAAACAGGAGCTGCCTGTCTTCTTTTATGTTCATTAATATTTATCTTTTTTTTGAGGCTTAAAAACTCGTCATCTGAACTTTTAGATTCACTATTATCCATTACTATTTCATCAACTAATGGACTTATTAATTCATAATCAAATGGATCGAATTGATCTGGAGCAAGCTCAGCAGAAGGAGTTTTTTTGATGATATTGTTAGGAATAACTTCCTTGTTTTTGTTTATCCATTGTGAAAGGTTATAAACTTCAGTTTTATTTAAGTCTCCAATTGCAGATAATCCTCCACTCATATCGCCATATAAAGTGCAATATCCAAGTGCTAGTTCTGTTTTGTTGCCAGTTGAAAGTACTAAGTAACCAAATTTATTTGACATAGCCATCAATAGATTTCCTCTAATTCTTGATTGAATATTCTCTTCTGCAACATTTTTATCCAATCCTTTAAAACTAGGAGAAAGTACATCCAAATATTTTTCAAATAACCCATCTATATCAATTGTTTCAAAATTTGTTTTTAAATTTTTAGCTAATTGTTTAGCATCAATCTTACTATGATTGCTTGAAAATCTAGAGGGCATAGAAATTAAGTTTACATTTTTAGCTCCTAAAGCATTGACAGCTAAACAAGCCACTAAAGCAGAGTCAATACCGCCACTAAGGCCAATTACTGCTTTACTATGACCAGTTTTAGTAAAATAATCTTTTATTCCTAATGATAGCCCATCAAAAAGCTGCTTATTTTTAGAAAATGATGGAATAGATTTTGATGTTTTTAAATCAGTTAAAATAGTTTCTTCAATAAACCCGCTAGCCATTTCAATTAAATTCATGTTCTTGTCAAAAATCATTGAAAATCCATCAAAAATCAATTCATCTTGCCCTCCAACTAAATTGCAATAAACAAAAGGACAATTAGCCCCTTTAAATTTGCGCTTAACAAGATTAACTCTTTCTTCTTTTCTGTCTTGAGCAAATGGTGAAGCTGAAATATTAACAATTAAGTCGGGATTATGTTTCATTAATTCAGCTGAAAGCTTTCTATCGTATTCATCATCCCACAAATCTTCACAGATTTGAAGACCAATATTATATTTTGAATCTCTAA
>Ga0222718_10004648_pt1 | contig 11329 bp, 14 predicted proteins | sample C33_27DmetaG_FD_165045 | JGI IMG/M metagenome (GOLD analysis project Ga0222718, IMG submission 165045) | Estuarine water microbial communities from San Francisco Bay, California, United States - C33_27D | ecosystem: Environmental > Aquatic > Marine > Unclassified | place: USA: California... | reverse complement strand
AAGCCATCCAAGAACAACAAGCAATGATTGAAACACTACAGGCGCAAGTCGCTGAATTACAGGGAGCAAACTAATGTCATACACATGGAAAGTAGCGGCACTGGACTACGCCGTATCACAAGACGGTCTAGCTAACGTAGTGACTACGGTTCACTGGACTTGCTCTAAAGAGGACGAGAACGGTAACACTGGTTACTCATACGGCACTCACGCCTTGTCTGCGCCTGATCCTGCTAACTTCACTGCATGGGATGACCTCGACGAGTTTACTGTCCTGTCGTGGATGACTTCTAACATGGTTGCTCAGGCTGACGAAGGTGAGAACCCTGCGATGGCTATTGAAGCCTCTGTAGACGCACAGATTGCAGAGAAGGCTAACCCGACTCATGGCACAGGTGTACCGTGGTGATTACGCTAGAACTAGAACAGGATGAGGTAGAGGCAATCATGACTGTTTTGGGCGACTTGCCTACCAAGTCTAACGCTTGGCCTTTAATTATGAAGATACAACAGCAGGCGGCTCCGCAGATTCCTCAAGAGGATGCTGAGGAGCAGTAGTGGCATATTATGTAGAGCCTGATTACTGGTTAGAGGGGTACGCTGAGGGCGATGCCAAGCTAACTGGTGCGCAGGTAGTTGCCCAATCGGCATTGCTGGCGGCATCAAGCCGTAGCGAAGTCGAGATAGGCATCAAGGCAGATGCGCAGTCTGCCATGTTGTTTGGGGCAAACAGGGTGGCCTTGATCGGCCTGTCGGCAGACGGTCAATCTACCGTCAATGTCGGGATGGCTATCACGGTCAGTCAGGCAATGCTCGCAGAGGCGTTATCGACTAGCTTTGGAGGCGTCAGCGTAACCCGCACAACAGGATTTGGCGCAGGCGCGAATGGTATAATGCAGTCTGCATTTAGATTGAAGTGGGAAGACGAAGAGGAGCCATCAGATGGGTGGACAAACTCTAGCGAACCCTCTGATCTTTGGTTTGACGTAACAGAGCCGACAGACGGCTGGAGCTAAGATGGCTACAAACTACAACTTCACGTTGCCAACCGTTGGGGGAAGCGCCAACACTTGGGGAGCGTCTCTCAACGCAAACTGGACGTTGCTTACAGATATCCTAGATGGTTCTCACGCCACGCTGGTAGTTAACATCGACAACTACACGGCGGATGGTTTGACCATTACCAATAATAATGCCTCCACTGATCCGACTACGATCACCTGCGAAACGATCACGTTTCAGGGCGCAGTAGCTGAGAAGGTTCATGGGCTGGGAACTAGTAGCACTCAAACCGTTGACCCAGACAACGGCACGATTCAAACAATCGCTATGACAGGTAGCGTTACCATTGCAAGCAACTTGTCATCTGGCGAGTTTGCCACCCTGCGCATTACATCAGTCGGCACGGACTCTGTTACATGGCCCTCCATGCAGTGGATTGGCGGCTCCGCCCCTACGCTAGACGCAAGCGCGACAAATTGGGTTCACTTGTGGAACGTGGGCGGTCAGCTTTACGGCTCATTTATTGGGGTGTCTTCTTAATGCGTCACCACATGATGCTTTCGTCTTCTTCTATAACTGGCGAGACGGTTTGGGCGCAAAACAACGACGATACAAACTCAGGTTTTTTGCTTGAGCTTTTATCGGGTGACAACTACCAGTACGGAGTAGATGGAGATTATTTTTATTGGACTTGCACTGACGTAGACGGCAGGTCTAGCGGGGGGTCAGGTTTTATAAACGTATACAGAGACATTTATACAACCTCTGGTTTTTCAGCCCCTAACGATGGGAGCAGTGTTGATTTCGATGTAAATGTTGGCGACAAACTCAGGCTTACATTTGAGCAAGACTGGCACAATGAATCAGACTGGACGGCTAATGGATTATTAGACAATCAGCTATATAGATATCGATTGCAGGAGCTTTCTGGGTACGGGGCGACTACTGTCATTCGATACGAACACGCGGCTGAAGAATATAACAATAATTTGGAAGTGAAGGTAACCCCGGCAGGAGAGGTTCAAATAGATTTCACGTTGCAAAGTTCATCTACAACCAGAATTCAGTTCTGGCAGAGATACCAAGCCTACTATGAGGCGGCAGATGTAACAGGCCAAGGAAAAACGCTTCCGTATTTCGGCACACGCATCAAAAACGCAAAAATCATCAAGCCATTCGATCAGAGTTAATTATGGACGCAATAACTCTCAATATTCCTCCCGGTGTCGTTGATCACGGCACTGATTCTAGGGCAGAAGGCAGATGGCATGACGCCAGTTTTGTGCGCTGGACTAATGGTGTACTGCACCCGATAGGGGGCTGGGATGAGCTACAGAATGTTTCAGTAGACCAAGCTACGACAAGAATCGCTCGCGGCGCTCACTCTTGGTATGACAACGGCGGCATCCCAAGAATTGCTACTGGCACATTTGACAAGCTGTACGCTTGGGCAGGTGATCCTGCGACTGGGTTTGTCGATATTACGCCATCTGGATTTACCGCAGGCAACTTGAACGCAGATGAAAACCTTGGCTATGGCGGAAAAGACTATGGCGAGGGTACATACGGAACAGCTAGACAGTCTGACGGGCAGACAGTGCCTGCAACCAACTGGGTGCTGGATAACTACGGCGAAGACTTGGTGGCGCTCGCTACTACTGACGGCACTATTTATGAGTGGGATAGATCAGGGCTTGCCGCAACCATTACGGCATCATCCGGATCAGTACCTTCCACTAATAAGGCGATTATTGTAACGGCAGAAAGATTTCTGTTTGCCTTGGGCGCAGGCGGTGACCCGAGAAAGGTGCAGTGGTGCGATAGGGAAGATATAACCGCGTGGCAGGCCGCGCCAACTAATGAAGCTGGTGATATCATTCTCCAGACAAACGGGAACATTGTTTGCGCAGAGAAAGTTAGGGGCAGGACTCTCATACTAACGACTTTGGATGCCCACGTTGCGACATACCAAGGCCCGCCGACTGTTTATGGATTCCAGCGGCTCGCGTCTGGTTGCGGTATTGCAGGCCCGTTGCTCTCTGGCTCTATTTCAGGAATGGCATTTTGGATGGGCGAAAGCCAATTCTTTATGTACAACGGCTCAACCGTTCAGCCAATACAGTGTGATGTTCATGACCATGTGTTCAAGAACATAAACAAGCAAGAGTTAGGCTCTGCGTTCTGCGTTGTGAACCAGCAGTTTAATGAGGTGTGGTGGTTTTATCCTTCCGGATCATCTCTGGAAAACGATAAGTACGTTGCCTATGACTACCTTGAGAATCACTGGTCTGTTGGCGACTTAGCCCGCTCTGCTGGAACAGACTCTGGCGTGTTCACCTACCCTCACTGGATTGAGCCAACTGGCGAAGTGTATGAGCATGAAAAAGGTTTTAATCATGGCGACTCAAAAGCATTCGCAGAATCTGGGCCAGTAAGACTTAATCAAGGCAACAAGGTTGTAAAAGTTAACAGCTTAATTCCAGAAGAAGACACGCAGGGCAATGTGGATATCACATTCAAGACTCGCTTCTATCCCAACGACACCGAAACAACCCACGGGCCGTACTCTCCCGCAAACCCTACTGACGTTAGGTTTACGGGGCGTCAGCTAAGGTTGAGGGTAGATGGTGACGTTGGCGCTGACTGGAGGTTTGGGCCTTTGCGGATGCGCGGCAGAGAGGGCGGATATAGATGAGCGGCGAAACTCCTCCTCCCTACTCAGGCGACAATCAATCTTGGGCTGAAGACTTGGCAGACTTTTTGATGAGGGTAAAGCCAAGGATTAATTTTAAGACGCAATACGATACAGCGAATGAAGACGGCAGGCTTGTGTGGGACTCATCATCCGCCGCTCCGGTTGTATCAAAGAGCAATGAGTTTGTGGAGGTGATCCTAGCCAAGGGAACCAGCTTGCCAACTAGCTCCGCAGGGCTGTCTTCTGGCGACTTATACGTTGACAACGGGTTCCTAAAAGTAGTCCCGTAGCGGTGGTATAATATGGAGGGTTTACGCGAAGAGATGGAGCGTTGCCGTGAGTGGATAGAGGCGGCTCTAGAACACGGCGGAGAAACCCACGATTTTGACGATATTTACGAGGCCGTATCGTCTGGATATATGCAGTTTTGGCCTGCCGATGATGCGTGTGCGGTGACAGAAGTTATCACCTATCCGAAGAAAAAGGTACTGCACATTTTCTTGGCTGGGGGGAACAAGGACACGATTGTAGATATGAATGAGTCTGCAAGCGAGTTTGCAAAACAATTGGGGTGTGACGGCATGACGATATGTGGTCGCGCAGGCTGGGCTAGAGAACTTAAAAGCCACGGCTGGAAAGAACAGTACAGATCATTAGTGAGAGATATTTAATATGTCAGGCGGAAAAGGCGGGTCACAGAGCAGTAAGGTAGATTTGTTCCCCGGTCAGGCTGAAGACATTGCGATGTATCGGCAGGCCGCTAAGACCGTAGCGGGGATGCCATACGCTCCTTACGCAGGCCCGAAGGTTGCGGCATTTAACCCGATGCAAGAGGCGGCAATGATGTCAGCGGCTAAAGGCGCAGAATCCTACGGATTGATAGCCCCCGGCACTGCTGGAGATTTGGTGTCTGGCGGCATGGTCACCCCAGACTATGTGCAAGAGGACGGGCTTGCTGGTCATACCGGAATGGAAACGTATATGCGTAGCTTGGCGGCTCTTGAGGAGATTGCGCCTAATTACATGGAAACGTACCGCTCTCTATTCCCTGTAGGGCCAGACCAAGACCTACCTTACTATTACCCACAAATGGAATATCTCTCTCCAGAGTTGCAGGAAAAGTTTTTCAATATCACTGACGCTGATGGCAACCCGCTAGACCCAGAGTCAGAAGGTTACGGTGACTACTTGGGCAATGTGTATGCAAGCACATCCTACGGCGGGTCGGTTGATCCATACCAATACTTTGGGATTGACCCACGGCGATATATACGCGGAGGTTTCTTAGGATGATGGGCGGAAAAGGCGGCGGTGTGCCGCAGGGATTTAATCCTCAAATGGGTCAGGCTATGCAGATGCAGACGCCTTACAACGTGATGCCAATGCAGAATATGCAAATGCCGGGGATGCAGATGGGCGGGCCTCCCTCCATGATGCTCCCGCCAACTAATCCAGAAATTCAAATGCCTCAATTTCCTCAAGCGCCTCAAGGAGGCTCTCCGCGAGGAATATACCGTAGGCCAGCGCCCGCGTTGCCAATGGGCTTAATGAGGTTTGTACGATGAGCGCACCAGCAGGCGGACAGCCTTTTAACTACAACCAAGGCGGCATTTTTGGCGCGTCAGCAAACGCGCTGAATCAAGCTGGTCAAGGCACTGCTCAGTATCTTGGCTATAAGCCAATGATGGTTAACTACAGTAGTGGCCTTCCAACATATGGTTTGCAAACCCCGCAAATCAAGCAAAACTACAGGCCGTATAAATACACCCCAATGACCGTATCTGGTCAGGGGTATGATGCGGCGCAATTGGCTGGTACGGACTTGTCTCCGTACATGAATCCGTATGAGAGCCAAGTGATCGGCAATGTAACCCGTGACCTTAGCGATGCCCAACAGATGCAACAGAATATGGCCTCTGCACAAGCAGGCGCGGCGGGCGCGTTTGGTGGCTCGCGTCATGCGCTAATGGAAGCGCAGACGGTGAAAGATTATATGCAGAATGTGGGTAACGTAACCTCACAACTGCGTCAGCAAGGATTCCAAAACGCACAGCAAGCCGCACTTGCAGACATCGCCGCATTGAACCGCGCTGGAGAGTTTGGGGCGGCTCAAGATATGCAAGCGCAATTAGCAAATCAGCAAGCGCAGGCGCAAGCAAAGCAGTTTTACGGCAGTCAGTTGCTGGCAAAAAGGCAGGCAGATTTGCAGGCGCAAATGGCAAACCAAGGTGCGTACTTGCAAGGCATGGGGCTTTCACAGCAAGATGCGGCAATGGCACTGAAGGCCCAGCTTGCTAATCAGCAGGCGCAACTGTCTGGGGCGGGACTTGGATTAAGCGCGGCACAGCAATTGGGTAACTTGTCGAGCCTTGGTTTTGGTCAGGGTCAGGCAATGCAAGGTGGATTGGCGCAAATGGGCGCACAACAGCAGGCGCAACAGCAGGCGATCATGGACGCCGCTCAAGGTCTGTTCCAAGGCTTTACTAACAGGCCGAATGACATCCTTGGCATCCTTGGCTCTATTGGCGGAATGTACCCCGGTGTTACGGGTCAGACATCTTCATCTCAGCCGGGACTGTTTGACTACCTTGGCCTTGGCGCGGGAGTGCTAGGGTCATACCTAATGTCTGGTTCTGACATAGCCCTCAAGGAAAACATCAAGCCAGCAGGAAAGACGCCAGACGGCATTAATTTGTACACATGGGATTGGAATGAAAAAGCTAAACGCGGCGGCTTTGCAAGTCATCCAACATTTGGCGTAATTGCTCAAGAATTGAAAAAGCATAAGCCCGATGCAGTAGCTAGGGGCGATGACGGCTATCTCCGCGTAGACTACAGCAAGGTGTTTTAAGATGATGGGATTCCCTGAATACCCCGGACTGCTTGGAATTGGCATGAACCCAATGGCTCCTGCTCCCGTTGGTGTACCGGGGGCCGCAATGGGGTCGGCAGTGCGCCCTAGAATGACTCCTGCGCCTATCTCAACGGCTACCCCTGCTTACGTTGCTCCACAGCAACAGCCGCAGGGTCTTATGGGTGGCTTGGGTGATTTCTTTTCTGATCGGCAGGCAATGGCAGACCTAGCCAATACGCTTGCTGTGGGATTTGGCGGAATGACAATGCGCGGGCAAGGCCCGATGAGTCAGTTGGCTATGGCTAACCTTGCGGAGTCTAGAAAGCGCAAGCAGTCAGATCGAGAGACAAAGCAGTATGTTGATTACCTAGTAGGTCAGGGGGTAATTGACGAATCTCAGGCCGCGCAACTTATCAAGTCTCCGCGACTTGCCGCCGCTCTGACTCAGGGCGCTATTGGTGCGCAGTTTAGAGCGCCAGAAAAGCCATCTGCTTTCATGGAAAAGGTGATGCTTGTCAGAGGCGCGAACCCAAATCTATCAATGGAAGAGGCGGTAGATCGGGTGCTTTCTTCTGGCGGGACAACTATTGACCTTGGCGACAAGGGTAAGTCAGCAATGTATGGCGCGGCTGGTAAGCTGTTTGCCGATCAAGATTACAAGCAAATCCAAGCCGCCCAAAAAGCTGTCGGAAGCATTAAAGACTTGGATGAGGTGTACCGAGTGCTGGATTCGGGACAGCCTATCACTGGTATGTTCGATCAGTTTAGGTTGCAGATGGCTCGCGCTATGGACTACTTTGGAAATGACAAAGAAGCCGCCAAGCAGGCGACAGATACCCAGCTTCTTAACGCGCTTCTGGGTTCAGATGTGTTTGACGCTATCGCCGCATTGGGCATTGGCGCGAGAGGCTTGGATACCCCAGCAGAGCGAGAGTTCCTGCGCTCAGTTATGACTGGTACAACCTCCATGACGCCGGAGGCAATTCGCAGGTTGACTGACATTAGAAGAAAGGCGCTAGTCAGGGCGATTGATCAGTACAATACAAATCTAGATGCAGGGAATTACAACTATCTCCAAGACATGGGACTGCGGAACTTCCAGTCAGTGGAGGCTCCGGTTTATACCAAGCCGCAACCAAAGCAGGCTACGGTTAGCGGCAATGTTGTAACTTTGCCCAATGGTGAGCAGAAAGTTCTTCCAAGCGCAGATGCGGCACAGCAGTACGCTGACAGGTTTAACAGCAGAGAAAGCTAATGACTGAAGCTGAATTTATCGCCCAGCTTGACCAAGAGTTTGGTGTAGAGTTTATACCCAAAACAAACTTGGCAATCACTACGCCGCGAGAGCAATACTCCGCTGAAGGCGCGATGGCGAACATAGGCCCGTCTGCCGCCCAGTATGGCAAAGACCTGATGACGGTATTCACAGACCCGCAACTCATGGTTGAGGGCGTAAAGCTGATGTTTACCGGAGAGGGGCTTGATGCGCTTAAAGGGTTTTACGATGAGCGATACGGTAGCCCCTACAGCGCACTGAGGACGGCATACACCGATCCGGTTGGCTTTCTTAGTGATGTCTCTCTTGTCGGTCTGCCTGTAAACATTTTGGGCAAACTTACTAAGCTGGCGGCGACCAGCGCGAAAATGCCGAAGGTTGCTGGCGGCGCGGAGGTAGTGCAAAGAATAGGCGATATCGCAGAGGGTGTAGACCCGGTATCAGCGGCAGTGACTGGTGGATTAGGTGCGTTGTCTAACATCCCCGGCATCCGCTCATTCCCAGAGTCTGAGTATGAGACGGGCCTGAAGATGGGAACGTCTCCCCACACCAGAATGGGTGACCGCCGCGTAAGGTCAGAAGTTATCGACACTTTGCTGGGCGAGCAAATCCCATTAACCCCGCAGGGTCTAACAAAGCTAACTAACATTATTGACACTCAAACCGATGTGTTAGAGGGGCTTGTAAATGTCTCAGAAAAGTCTGGGAAATTAATTCCCATAGATGACGTATTGAAACCGATAAGAGAGTTGAGGGAGCAATTAAGCGATCCTAAGACGAATCCCTTGTCTGATAAACACACTGCGGCAATTGATGATTATGTTAACGGGTGGATAAGTAGCCTTGGCCCAGTTACAAAACTTACGCCAAGCCAAGTGCTGGAGCTTAGGAGAAATTTAGACAGGCAAATTAACTGGAACAGTGTCCCGACTACGGAGCCGCCAATCGCCAAGCAGATTACTGAAGAGGTTGCATCTGGTGCGCGTGAGGCTTTGAGAGAAACTGTCGACGATTACGCGCCGACTGGCAGAAACATTTCTAAGCTGTTGACTGCCGAAGAGGCGCTAACACGCGCCGTTAACAGACTGAGCCAGAACCAGACAATAGGTTTGAAGCAAACAATAGGTACAGCCGCAGGTGCTGGCGTTGCATTAACCGGAGAGTCGTTTGAGCAACTTGCTGGCTTGTTGATTGCAGGGGGTTCACTTCTTGCCAGTCCCGCTAACAAGCAAAGAGTAGCTCGCCTTATTTATCAGCACCGTGGGCTTTCTAATGATCAGAAGAGAACCCTGCTAGGCATTGTCGCATCTCAAGCAGGCCCAACAGCACAAAGAATCGAAGAGGGTCGTGAGTAATGCTCAAGCCGATGACTGAGTTAGAGATTGAATCCATCGCCCGCGATGCAGTGTCGGATGCGGTAGATTTTGTCGAGTCAGAGATTGCCGAAGACCGAATCAAGGCCCAGCGTTATTTTGACGGTGAGGTGGATATTGGTGAGGAGGAGGGTCGATCCAAGGTGGTCGCTACAAAGGTACGCGATACCGTCCGAGCCATCAAGCCCTCTCTGATGCGGGTTTTCTTGTCTACTGATAAGCCAGTTGAGTATGTACCTCGCGGCCCAGAGGATGTGTCTCTGGCAGAGCAGGCCACCGAGTATATGCACTATGTCTTTAATGAGCATAACGGCTACCGCGTACTCAATGACTGCTTCCACGATGCGATGGTCAAGAAGGTCGGCATCGCCAAGGTGTATTGGGACACCTACGAAGAGCAAGAGGTTTACGATTTTCAAAACGTAAGCGAGATGGAAATCAGCATTATCCTGCAAGATGACAACATTGAGATCATTGAACAGGAGATGGTTGTTGAGGCCCAGCTAGACCCCATGAGCGGGCTAGAGGTTGAGCCAGCGTCATACAACCTAAAGTTGGCAAAGACCCGCGAAGAGGGGAAGCTGTGCATTGAGTCAGTACCCCCAGAAGAGTTTTTTGTAGACCGAAACGCTCGCAGTCTGGAAGAGGCGTACTGTGTTGCGCACCGCACCGATATGCGTATTGGTGAGCTTATTGAGATGGGCTTTGACTATGAAGAGGTTAAAGACCTGTCTGGTCTTCAGCACTCTGACACATTCTCCGAGGTAGAGGAGTTTGAGCGCAGGGGCTACGAAGAAGACTATCAAGAAGAAGATATTAAAGACCCCTCAATGCGGCTTGTCGCTGTCACTGAGGTGTACATGGATATAGATGTTAACGGCACTGGTATCCCACAGCCTCACAGGGTCTTGATGGGCGGCAACCGCTACAAGCTACTCTCTTATGAGCCATGTGGACACATCCCGTTTGCAGTATTTGAAGTAGACCCAGAGCCGCATACCTTCTACGGGCGGTCAGTTGCTGACCTGATTATTAATGATCAGGATGCTTCTACCGCGATGCTCCGAGGGGTACTCGACAATGTAGCCCTTACCAATTCGCCGCGTCTGGAAGTTTTAGATTCGGCGGTCAATATCCAAGACCTTTTGAATAATGAAATTGGTGGCATCATCCGCGTTAAACAGACAGGAGCCGTAGTCCCACAGGCTGTTCCGTTTGTCGCTGGTCAGACGCTGACGGCACTTCAGTACATGGATCAAGAGATCGAAGGCAAGACGGGCGTTACCAAGGCGTCTACTGGTCTTTCTCCTGACGCGCTTCAGTCGACTACAGCGGCGGCAGTTAACGCCACCGTACAGGCGCAGGCTGGTCAGATCGAAGTCATGGCCCGCAACCTAGCGGAAGGCGGTATGCGTCAAATGTTTAAGCTGATGCTAAAGGTGATGGTAGAGAACGTAGAGGAGGAGCAGATGATGCGCCTCTCTGGTCAGAACTATCAGCCTATTGATCCGCGCTCTTGGAACACGGGCATGGACGTTACTGTAAACGTAGGGCTGGGTACTGGGCGAGAAGAGCAAAAGCTGGCGGCGCTGTCTTCAGCCTTCCAGATTCAGACGCAGATTATCCAGAACTTTGGCCTGTCAAACGGCATGGTGTCTCTGACGCAAATCAGAAACACGCTGTCCGATATGCTCGCACTTAATGGCATCAGAAACGCCAACCGCTACTTCATGCCGATGGATCAGCAGACAGAGCAGATGATTGCCATGCAGGCACAGCAGGCACAACAACAGCAGGGACAGCCGCAAGACGCTCAGGCGCAGGCATACTTGCAGGCCGAGGCAATGAAGACGCAGGCCAAGACGCAGACTGATATGGCTAAGATTCAAGCGCAGGCGCAGAAGGATCAGTTTAAGTTGCAGTTGGATGCCACTAGGGCGGCGGCAGATGATGATCTGGCTAGGGACAAGATGGATCAAGACCTGCTTGTTAGTGCCGCAGAGATTATTGGCAAGTACGGCACCGCCGTAGACATTGAGCGCATTAAGCAAATGCAGAACGCGCCTAGATGAACATAAAAGACAAAGCCGCAGGGATTAGACGCCTGCGGGACGATGAGACATTTAAGA
>Ga0222718_10004645_pt1 | contig 11335 bp, 14 predicted proteins | sample C33_27DmetaG_FD_165045 | JGI IMG/M metagenome (GOLD analysis project Ga0222718, IMG submission 165045) | Estuarine water microbial communities from San Francisco Bay, California, United States - C33_27D | ecosystem: Environmental > Aquatic > Marine > Unclassified | place: USA: California... | reverse complement strand
GAAACATAGAAGAAATTAAAGTTTCTCTAGAAGAAGCTGAAACAATGTACAAAAAAGGTGACAAACTACATAGTCCGGAAGAAAAAGCACCGGATAAAATAACAAACTTTCCAAAGAGTGGAGATAATCAAAAAATAAGTTTATCTAACTCGCAACATAAACAATTCCCTAGTCACGCTTATGTTAAAGACTTAAAAGAAAACTGGCCAGAGATTTGGAGAAGAGCAGGTACCGGTGGTAATCCTCCTACTTCATTTACTGGTAATGATGCTTACAACAGATGGACTGCCTACAAAGGTGGAGATAGAAGTGAGTCAGTACTTAACTGGGTTAAGAGAAGAGAACGCTTTATGAATCGTCACAAGAAAAATAACAGACTTAACGGAACTATTGCTGTTATGAAATGGGGCGGTGTAACTGCTGGTGGTGTTTCACAAATGAAGTCAATTGTTAATGATTATAAAAAAGTTATTAGAGAGCGTAGAAAAAAATCTCTTGATATAGCAGAAGAGTATTTGTTAAAAGCAGTATCTGATAGAGTTAGAACCGCTCTTACTAATAAAGTAGAAGACCATAACTCTAAAAATCCTAAGCATAGAGCAACAGTTAGAATGCTTATTGCAGTATTTAACAGAGGTGTTGGTGCATATAGAACTAACCCAGGTTCAGTTAGAGGTAATGTTACATCTGCTGACCAGTGGGCAATGGCCAGAGTTAACGGTTTTTTGAGAGCATTAAGAACAGGTAAGTTTAGAAGAAAACCTTATGACCAAGACTTGCTACCAAGTTCACATCCATTGTCTTCTAAAAAATCTGGAACCAAAGCAGAATCAGTTAGAGTAGGTCAAGCTGTCAGTTGGTCAATCAACAAAGACCCAGACCCACCATCAATTGTTCATGGTATTGTTACATCAGTAAACGATGAAGATGCGACTATTATGGTATGGGCTCGTTTAGAAAATGGCGACCATAAAAGAACAGATAGAAGCGTAAAAGTAGAGATTTCAAAGCTCAGAATAATATCAGACTTTAGATAATAAAAAACTAAATCCCCAAAACATAGTATAAAATAGTTAAGACGCACATCTGAATAATCTATTGTACAATTTAAGATTGAAGGATGTATGAATAACGAATCTAAAAATATTGATATAGAGTTAAAAGATGACTCTGGTCAAGTCGAAGCAGTTTTCAGTTTGTTCAACTCCCTTGACAGCGATGGAGATGTTGTTGTACCGGGAGCTGTCAAATCTGGTTTTAAAAATAATCAAGTACCTATGGTTTGGTCACATAAATGGGACATGCCAATTGGAAAAGGTACAATCGCACAAGATGATGATAAAGCCGTATTTAAAGGCGAGTTTTTTATGGATACAGAATCCGGTAAAGAAGCTTATAATCTTGTAAAAAATATGGGTGACATGCAACAATGGTCATTTGGATATAAAGTAAATGATTCAGAGTATGCAAAAGCAGATGATAATAGTACAAATGCTAGATACCTAAAAGATTTAACTGTTTATGAAGTTTCACCAGTTCTTGTTGGAGCTAATCAAGATACTTACACTCTTGCTATTAAATCCAATACAGAACTTCTTAAAGAAATAACAGAACAAAAAAGTGAGATTCAAGAAGAAGAATCTACATCTTGTGCTTGTTGTTCAGATAAGAAGTCTTACGAAGATGAAGAGCAAGAAATGAAATCTTGCAAATATCATGAGGGTGGTCCTTGTGTAAAGATGGAAGAGGATAAAAAAGAAATGAAAAGTGAAGAAGATTTAGAGATTTCAGAAGGAAGCAAACCTTTCTCTGATGAAGTCAAAGATGTGCTTGCCGCATTGGATGACTTAGTCGCAAGAGCTAAAGCAATAGCTATGCTCCGCGACGAAGATGGTAGGAAATTAGGCGTTAAAGCCACCGAAGCATTGCGTTCAGTCGCAGACGACTTAAATGACGCATGGACCGAGATTGATGAGTTCATCGGAACTGTTGGTACAGAAGGTGCTTTGGAGTTAGAAATAGAAGAAGAACTTGTGGAAGATGAACAAGCTGAAACAGAAGAGGTAGCTGAGGCTTCAACTGATACTATTGATGTTGAAACTGAAGTCGAAGAAGTTACTGAGGAAGAAGCACCAGCAGATGAACCTGCTGTTGAAGAACCGGAAGATGAAGCTGCTGAAGAAGAAACTCCAGAAGATAACACTGATTCATCTGACGATGAGGAATTTGACGCAGAGTGGGCAAGAGCTCAGCAGATTATCGCTGAATCTCTAGTCGAAGAAATAGAAGAAGTATAAGCAATATAGATTGGAGAATCTAAAAAATGGGTAAAATTAACGAACTCATGGACCAAGTTGCTGCTAAGAGAACAGAACTTAAATCTGTCTTTGAAGCTAACGAAGACGGCAAGTACACCTCTGAACAAAAAGAGGAAATTAAGTCAAGAAATGACGAACTTGCTGAACTCGTAGAAGACCTTTCAATTGAGAAGAAAAAAGCTCAAAACGAAAAGGCTCTTGCAGAAGATTCAAAGCCAGTATCTGAAATGCCACAAGCTGGTGTATCAGCAGAAGTAAAATCTGTTGGCGAGCAATTTGTAGACACAGATGCATATAAAAATTATATGTCTAACGGTGTCAAAGGTGTTGACTCAAAAGTTGAGACAAAAACATCATTAACAACTACAGGATATCCACCGGAAGTCTTAAGACAACCTGGAATCTTGGAGACCGCTCTTAGAGACCCAAATGCTGTTATATCATTATTTGATGTAATCAACAGTGACCAAAATGCTTTCTCATACCTTGAGGAAACAACCTTCACAAACAATGCAGCTGAAGCTGCTGAAGGTGCCGCAGTTGGTGAAGCAGCATTAGCTTTCACAGAGCAAACAGAAGCAATCCGTAAAATGGGTATTTTCATCCCAGTTACAGATGAATTATTAGCAGACGAAAGCGGTATCCAAGGATACATCAACTCTCGTTTACAAACAATGATTAGACTTCGTATGGACAGCCAACTCCTTAGTGGAGACGGTACTGCTCCAAACTTAGAAGGAATCTTAGACGCTGGTAAATCATCCGTTGGCTCAACTGACTTTAGCTCCTATGCAGGAACTTTAGGTAAAATTGGTGCTATTTACGGTGCAATTACCGACATTCGTGTCAACGCATTCACAGAACCAGATGCAATTATTATGCATCCTAATGACTGGAATGATGTTGTTACTTCTGTAGGTGCAGACTTTGCCGGAACTTCATCCGCTGGTTATACAGAAAAGTCACCACTTTTCGTAGCAGCAGGTGGAATGGGCGCAGGTCCTTCAGCACAAATCTGGGGACTAAAAGTCGTTCCTACAACCGCAATTGCCGCAGGTACAGTACTTGTTGGTAAATTCGGTGGTGGCGAAGCAGCTAATGTTGTTATGAGACAAGGTATGGAAGTAGCCGTATCTGACTCACATAGCGATTTCTTTACAAAGAATCAATTAGCAATCAGAGCTACAATGAGAGTCGGTTTCCCTGTTTACAGAGAAGCAGCTTTCCACAAAATCACTAACTTCTAAAGTTAGCTAGATTTATACTTAAGAGCGGGATTAAACCCGCTCTTTTGTTTTTATAAGGTAGAATATAAACATTATGTCAGAATATATTAAACCACAAAAAAGCATTTGGAAAATGAAAGATGGTTCTATTTGGGAAGGTCCTTTATCCGAACTTCCTAAATCTGGAGCTTCTCTCATTGCTAAAGCAGGTAAAGAATATCCTACTGAATGGCTCAAAGAGCAAGGTTGGGGTAAAGTGGAGAAGAAAAAAGAATCTGCTCCTAAGAAAAAAGCTGCTAAAAAAGCACCAGAAACCAAAGCTGTTAAACCAGAAGATACAGAAGACAAGTAAGGAGTCCTAAATGGCTCTCTGTAGCGCTAGTGATGTAGAACAGTTTCTTCAAGTTGATTTAAACTCAACTGTTGAAGCTTCAGTCACTAATACTTTTATACCTTATGTAGATGCTGCTATTAAGCGTTACTTAGGTCATGATATAGAACAAGCTACATTCACAGAAATTTTTGATGGCGCAGAACAACAAGATTTATTTCTTCGTCACATACCTATAGCTTCTATAACCTCTGTTACTGAAGATGGTAACACATTAGTTGCAGGAAATGAAAAAGATTATGTTCACTATGATAATGGAAAACTTAGAAGAATAACTATTCGTTGGTCCGGTATAAAACCTAAAAATATTTCAGTTACTTATGTTGGCGGTTATCAATCAGCAGATATTCCAGAACAAATTAAATTTACTTCTGCTAAAGCAGCAGCAAGAATGGTGATGACAGCACTTCAAATTTCAGCAAAAGCAGATACTGGAGAAGTAGGCTCTCACTTAGCCGATAATACCTCTACTTCAAGTTTTGATGTTCCAATAACTGAAAGAATAGGGGATTATGATGTTGCTTATGGAGATGTTGTAATACAAAGTCTTACCCCTGTTTTAACACAAGCTGATATGGCCGTATTAAACCCATTTAAAAGCAGATTCTTTGTATAATAGAGTATGGTACATAGAAAAGCTCCATCTTTGGAAGAGGCAAGGGAGCTCTTTCTAGAAGACCCTAACAAAATGCTCCAAGAGTGGGCAGATGAATGGGGGGTCACACATGAAAGAGTTCGTCAATTAAGAATAGAATCCGGCGTACCTCAACGCGGTGCATACAATGAAGAAACTGCTGAAGCAATATTAGAAATTATTAAAACTGGTCGTGGTGGTCTTACTACTCCTAGAACTTATGAAGAACAATCTATTGGGCTAGAAAGATTCAAAACTTGGATGGAAGAAGAAGAAGGATTAGCAGATAGAGTTAATGAAGCTCAAAAAATAGCTGCTAAAAGTTTAAAAGACCCTATTGAAAAAGAATGTAAGTATTGTCGTGAATGGAAACCTGTAGAAGAATATAAAAGAAATCAAAGATATTTAGACGGTCTAACAAGATTTTGTATTGAATGTATAGATATACTTAAACAAAAAAAAGAAGATTTAGGTGATGATAAAATGAAAATATGTTTGTCTTGTAAAAAAGATAAAAAATCTTCACATTTTGCTAAAAACCCAAATTCACCAGATGGGTTAAAGTTATTTTGTAAAGATTGTCACAAAGTTTCTAAAAGAAAAAAAAGACAAAAGAATAGGGTAATAAACAAAGATGCCTAGATATGACTACAAGTGTTTGTCTTGTGATACAAGTTACGAGATAACACACAAAATAACTGAGGAACCAGAAATTTTGTGTCCTAAAGATAATGTAGTTTGTAAAAGACAAATTGCAAAAAATGTACTATTTGAAACATCTGGAAATTTAGAATGGTCTGGAAACCCTAATGAAATGGGTAATGATATTAAAAGAAAATATTCTAAACTTAAAAAAAGGAAATACAAGTGGTAAAAGATGAAGGTAACCAAGAAATACTAAGTGGTAAAAACCGATATTTTTTGCACTATAAAAATTATTCTATACTCGAAGACCCTGTTCAAAAAAATAATTATCTAATAACAATGTATGTACCGATTAGAGAGTTTGTTTATAACAGACCCGGACTAAAGCAAACTTTACCTATTCATCCTAATTGTAATACTGTTGATATAAATGAAAAAAATAAAAACAATGTTGTTAAACAAATAAAACAAGAATTTGGAGAAATGGGAACTTTTCACTTAATATCACAAGGAATAAAAATAATTTGTAAAGATGTTGAAGTATCAGATACTGGACAAAGAGTAGCTTTTAATATTACAGATTTGACAAATGAAGGAATTATTGATGGAGCCAATTTATATTTAGCTATAAATGAACTTAGTACTGAAGAAATTTCTAAACACTCTTATGTAAAAGTAGAAATGCATGTATTAGATAATACAGGTGTAAGTGATAATATGACAGAATATCTTGATACCAAAATTTCTTTAGACAATAAAATTAATTTAACCAAAAAAGAATTATATTGGCTTGAAGAAATTATTGATACAACAGATTACAAAGACAAAATAGATTTAGTAGATGTATTATGTTATATAAACTTATTAAGAAATAATTATTATGATGCAGATGTAGACAATCAACCAACAGACTCATATTGGAATAAACAAAAAGTAAAAGAAGTGTATAAACAAAATCCTTCTAGCTTTGCTCAATTTGGACCTTTAGTTAAAGACATACTTTACTTACATGACTATATTAATTTTAAAACACAAGAATTGTGGCCTAATAAAAGAGGAAGTTTAAATAGTTTAGGACTTACAACAAAATATAAACAAAAAGCTTATAGTTTAGAAATATTAGATAAAAAATTAGATTACAAAATGCATGAAGCAGTTTTATGTATATTACTTAATGGTTTTCGTTCTTTTGTTATATTTAACCCAGATAGAAGTGCAAGATGGTCTAAAGACCTTGATGAAATCCTTAAAATTTATGATATTGTAATATTAGAAATTATAACAATAATAAAAGACTACAGTACTCAGTTAGGTCATAATCCACACTTATTAGGCAAAAATGCAATGTTGTATAGTATCGTCTACAAAGAGTTTATGATGAGTGATTTACTAAACCAATTTTTATAAATTTCTGATGTAAAGTAAAGATATGCCGATACCACATAGATTTTTACCAGAAACAGCAACTATACAAACCGTTTCAGACACTACCGTTGACGAAAGAGGTTTACCTAGTGATAGCTGGGCAGATACATACACTGATGTTAAATGTAAATTTGAATCATTAGGTGCAGAAGAAGACAGAGAAGGTAGAAATACTACAATTGAATCTTTTAATGTTTTTATAGAAAAAGGTATTGCAGTTACTCCGGGAGATAGACTTCTAAGAGGAAGTGACTATCATGAAATTACATTTGTACAACCTTTATTAGATAGGTATGGAGTAGAGTGTTACAAAATGCTGCAAACATTCGTATCTAAATAATGGGCCAAGTTTATAATTCTAAAAAACGAGAAGAAAGAAAAAAATCAGGTTCAAGAGCCCCAGATGTATTTAGAACTGGTTTATATAAATACGGAAAGCTAGCTGGTACTGCTAAGGTTGTCCCAGGAATTGCTGGTACAAGAATAGCACAAGGTTTATCAAGACAAAGAAATTTAGCATATCCTGTAGCTCGTTGGTTAGGTAACTTAGACGCTTTTTTTAATAAAAATAGAGACTCAAATAACAGTATAGTAAGACAGCAAATTGGTAGAACTCTTCGTATTGCTTCTGGTTCTATTTCTGGTAGAGCAATAGATGCTGTTGCAAGACCTTTTGGAAGTTTTGGATTAGGTGCATCACTTGGACCACTAGCTTCTCGAGCTATGCGTATTCAATTAGGTAAACAGTTAAGTAAAAGAAATCCTATTGACAATGCAATTTCAAAATTAACTAATAAAACCAGTGGTACAGGAAAAGTTAATGGTGGTAAAACAAACTGGGCTGTTAGAAAAAATCCAGATGTACAAAAAGAAGCTCAAAAAGTTTTATTAACAGCTTATAGAAATATATTAGCTATGGCTCCAGATGTATCTTCGGGTCAATTTTTAATAGGTAAAAGAGGATTTGAAAATAAACTTGACAGTAAATTAATGAATGATGTTGAAGCTTGGAATAAAATGAGTATAGCTTATAGGAATGATAAAGGGAAAAAAGAATTTAGAGATGTATTTGGTTTCAAACAACCTGGATTAGCAAGACAGTTTTTGCTAAACAGTGTTAATTTAGAGAATGTAAGAGCAACTAAAGGAACTAGAGTTGACCATTTTTTCTATGGAGAAGTAGGAATAGGTGGTGATATGAGAGGATTCCCTTGGATATGGGCAGTTGAGTACGGAGGAGATATACCAGTTATGTACCCAGCTAAAGTAAAAGGTAAACATGCCCTAAATAGAGATAAAGATGGAAATCCTATTTATGCACAAAAGTTAAGAGATGTATCAGATGTAGGTACTCAAAATAAAATTATGAAAGAAACTGGACAACCTTTAGATAGTTATATTCCACATAACCATTTTATTCAACCAACTTTTTTTGTTCATAGGGCTGCTGAAAAAGCTGCAATGTCAGCTAGCAAAAAAGTTATGGTACAGCAAGTAGTTCTTACCAGCCCAGCATCAAGATATTATGGAGAATGGCTAAAAGGAGCTAAAAGAAAAACAGCTAAATCTAAAAAAACAGGTTACTCAAATAAGTTTAATAATAAAACTTCTAATCAACAATTTAGAAGAGCTTTGCAATTTGATAGAGGACAGGGTGCAAGACAGTTAAACTTTATGGACCAAAAAATACCTGGCCCACGAGTTGAAATGTCTCATGGAGGATTTTATTCTAAAGAACTATCAGATGCAATAGGTGTAAAACAAGTACCAGAAGAATTTGCATTTTCTTTTGGCTTTCGTACAAGACAAGGCGACTCTGCCGCTGTTCTTAAAAAAGCAGCAGATGTTTATATTAGAAATGGTGGTCTTACTTCATCTTTTAATAAAGGAGTAGTAGATAAAATAGAAAAAGCAATCAGAAATGTTCCGGGTAGAAGTAGAGTTAGTGATGAAAGAAATCGAGATGATGCTGAAAGATATGCTAGGTTATTTAAACAATATAATACTGCACAAGGTAATGTTAAATCAAACCATAGACGAGCTGAATATCTAGACAAAGTTTATGACTTTAGTGTTAAATTATCCCCAGAAGGAAGAAGTGCAAAAGTCAATTTAAGAAGAAAAAGAGGAACTGTCAAAGCTGATAAACAAAGACGAATTGAGAGAACTAAGCAACAAAAATTAGCTAAAAATGTATTTTCAGATTTAGACATTCAGACATTACTTAAAGAAATAGGTGACTTCTAAATTCAATGATATAATACTTTCACAATGGGTATTAAAAAAGTAGGTGTGCATCCACATCAAACAATGAAATTTCCACCAGATGGGGAAATTATCTTCAGAGAATGGGCTATAAATACACCAATTATTACAAGTGTTTGTGGTACACGAATTGCTACAAGATTACCTAGAAACGCAGAATTACCATTCCTAACATTCTTTGTTGCTGGTGGAACAATGCTTAGCCCACAAGGCGATGCTTCTATAGGAAATATAATTATAAATGTAAATGCTTTTGCTGGAAGATGGGGTTCTGGTTCTGGTTCTCAACCAGATTATGCTACTGCTTTAGAATTAGCAAATGCTGTAGCTGAAGCTGCTTTTAAAACTGGAAAAACTATTGTACACACATCAACAACTTCAACAAAATCAGTAATTTATGGATTTGATATACCAGAAATGCCTAGCCGTATCGAAGAAACTGAAACCGGATTAGGACATTATGAGCTATCATTAAGTATGTATTATCGAGGACTAGATTGATATGAGTAACAAAAAAATAAAAGTTAAGATGAATCCTTTGTTAAACAAGAGCGTTGTCAGAGATACTGAGAGCCAAATTGTTTTTCAAAATGATTGGGTAGAAATACCGGTCGATATTTGGGAGCGTCTCAAAGATAACAAATACAATCAAGGCGGGGAGCGCATACCTGTTTTGCTTGCAGACGAAGATGTTATTGAGGAAGAACCAGTCGACTATTCAACAGAATCTGACGAAGAGACTGTTGAGGAGGTAGTGGAAGACTTCTTTATTGCTGAAGAAGAGTAACCGGCAAAGCAGAATCGACTTTTTATAAAGTCGGCAGAGCTCTGCTGATAAGTATAAGTATAAGATATGTTAGGAGATAACACATGAGCTATAATACAACAGGAACAATATCTGAAGTATTAATAGGTACAGGCGTTCTCTATATTAAAGATAGGACTACAACATCCTTAGCTTTTCCCGGAGATGATGGGTCAAATGCTTGGGATGACCCAACTGGTATGTCACCAGCATGGGACGAAGTAGGATATTCTGAAGATGGCTGGACATTAGAAGTTGATAAAACTTTTGAAGATGTCATGGTTGCAGAAGAATTAGACCCTATCAAGACACTTAAATCAGCACAAGAAGTAAGACTCACAGGAGAGTTAGCGCAAGCTTCTCTTTCTAACTTAGAAGTCGCAATGGGTGGCGGTGCAACAACAGACAATGGTTCTGGAGGTTTCGCTACAGGATACTTTGAGTATCTTCCACCAACAACAGACTCCTTTACAGAGTATGCTCTTGTGTTACATACTGATGGACAAGCAGGAAGCGATAGACAATTTCACATGCCACGAGCAGTGAATACTGGTTCTTTCGCAATGGCTCACCAAAAAGCACCTAATAAAGTTACTTTGGCAACAGAATTTAAACTTCTTGTTCCAGACTCAACTTTAAATGTTGGTACTACTGGTGGTCAATATCACTTGTTCAAAGTTGTCGAAAATAGAAACGACAGTGACGAATTAGATATTAACTAAAATAGTTAAAGATAGGAGATTAAGATAGTGGTAAAAGACTTTGACGAGGCTTATAAAGCCGACAAAAAAGAAAAATTGCAGATTAAAGTAGCGGGAAAAACATACGATTTACCTGCTACTTTACCTGCGAGAACAGTTCTTGCACAGATGAGATACGCAGGAGAAGAAGCAGTCCCAATAGATATGATTCCAGAATGGATTGCATCATTGGTTGGACAAGATAATTTTGACCAGATGCTAGAGGATGGTATCACATGGGACCAAATGAACGACTTACTTACTTACTTACTACAAGAATACGGTCTACAAGTGGCTGGTACAGAAGTAGTAGGAGAAGTTGAAGACTCTGAGGGAGACGAAGACTCCCCAAAATAAATTGGACCTACGAAGACATAATTGAACTCTGGGGTCCGATTGAATCAGATTTCCTCCGTTTTTATCATATAGAAGAACCTTTAGATGTAAGGTGGCCTAAATTCATACGATTAGTTGCTTATATGCCACAAGATATATCAATATTTTTTAGAATACTTCAAAACAGACAATTAGAAGTTACTGAAGAAGGAAAACTTGTTAAAAAAGATAGAAAAAATACATCTAAAGTTAAAGAAGCTTTACAACAACAACATAGAAGGCAAAATAAAGTGAGAAATAAAATATCTTTAGAGGATATGATGAACCAATCTGGAGGTTCCTTTGGCTAAAAAAAGTTCTGGTGTAGAGCCTTTAGTTTTATCCCTTAAAGTAGATATAGACGGTGCAAATAAAGCCGTAAAAGAACAGATGAGTGACCTTACCAAAACTATTGGTGCTTTTTATTCATCTACAGGTAGAGCTATGGCTGCGGCAGGAGTTGGAGCTGCTGTAGGAGCTATAGTTGGTTTAGGAACAGCTATGTTAGTCA